>Ga0114950_10002505_pt1 | contig 14097 bp, 13 predicted proteins | sample N075metaG_FD_83503 | JGI IMG/M metagenome (GOLD analysis project Ga0114950, IMG submission 83503) | Deep subsurface microbial communities from Kermadec Trench to uncover new lineages of life (NeLLi) - N075 metaG | ecosystem: Environmental > Aquatic > Marine > Ocean trench > Sediment | place... | reverse complement strand
TCTTGACAGTCAGCGATTGCATCTGGACAATCTGCGACCCGAATTCGGTGATGTAGCTCAGCTGGTTAGAGCGACGGACTCATAACCCGTAGGTCGGTGGTTCAAGTCCACCCTTCACCACCAATTCAACATCCAGAGCCGTCCGGAGAAATCCGGAACGGCTCTTTTTTCGCCTCAAAAACAGAGTGTTACAGAGAATCCTGTCCGAGGTCGTCTCGGTAAATTTATCGACAGCCAGTGTAAAATGGGGGCAACTTTGGAGGCCTCTACTATGAAATTGTCATTAGATGCCCCCAAAGTGGCCCCCAAATGAACCTCACTGCCCAGACCATCAAGAACGCAAAGCCAGCCGCCAAAACCCGAAAGCTATTCGACGGTGGTGGTTTGTATTTGGAAGTGTCGCCCAAAGGCCGCAAATGGTGGCGCTTGAAATATCGATTCTGAGACAAAGAGAAGAAACTATCATTAGGCGTGTATCCAAACGTCACACTAAAAGAAGCACGTGATCGGCGATATCAAGCGAAGAAGCTTTTGGACGATTGCATCGATCCCAGCGAACACCGCCAGTCGATTCGAGAAGAAATTTGTACACAAGCCGCCAATACTTTTGAGCTAGTGGCGCGCGAGTGGTTTTCGGGCCATGAACCAACATGGGCAAAAAGCCATTCGTCGAAAGTAATGGGCCGGCTTGAGAAAAATATACTTCCCTGGCTTGGCAAGAAAGCCATCAAAAGCATCACACCGCCACAGCTTTTTGAAGTGATCCGCAGAATTGAAGCACGTGGCGTGCTGGAAACCGCACACCGGTCACTCGCAACTTGTGGACAAGTGTTCCGTTATGCAATCGCCACTGGGAGAGCAGAGCGGGACTTGACCGCGGATCTCCGAGGAGCACTCCCTCCGATTAAGCGAAAACACTTCGCGGCTGTAACCGAGCCAGAACAAGTGGCCGTTCTTCTTCGCCAAATTCATGGGTATGTGGGATCAGTGGTCATTCGGTGTGCAATGCAATTGGCACCACTAGTATTCGTCCGACCTGGTGAGCTACGGATGGCGAAGTGGGGTGTAAATAGGCATCGAAAACTGACCCACTATCGGCACAAAACCCGCAATAATTAGTTGTACTATACCTGTCTAGACAGGTAAAGTACGGATGTGCATAGGTTTTCATTGGAGAACATTGCGTGCGTCCTCGGTATTCAACGATCAAAGAGTACAAAAACGAACTGGTTGTATAGTGATCAGAGGGCGGTCGGGTTCCGACTCCCCTTGGATAACCAGCTCGCCGAGCAATTTGAAGCCAGTCGCACCTCAACAACGCCTATCGCCTGGGTGGCCAATTCGTTGCAGATCGCGGCAATGCAGCATGCGAGCACTGGTTCGATGGCTTTCAAGACCCGTTAATTTTTTTAGCACGAAACATGTTTTCAGGGATAGTAGAGAAAAGTCAGGATCAAATATCGAAATTCAAACGCGTTTTACCAATCCGAATGGGGGATTAAGATCATGAAATTTAAGAAAATTGCCATGCACCTCGCCTTGGCGGGCATTGGTGCGGGGGCCTGCAATATTGCGATCGCGCAGGAAGACAGCGGCGATCAATCCGCGATTCTGGAAGAAGTTGTTGTGACCGGCTCGCGAATCAAGCAAACCGAGGCCAACAGTGCCAGTCCGATTACCATTATCAATTCTGCGGCCATTGTCGATTCAGGCATTTCCAATGTCGAAGATCTCTTGCAAGAAATGACCGCCGCGGCGGGTCCTGCAGGTAATTCGACCAATGCTTATTGGACCAGCAATGGCTATGGCACCGCCCAAACCAACCTGAGGGGATTGGGCATAAATCGCACACTGGTGTTGCTTAATGGCCGCAGGATCGTGAACGGCGGAACCGGCGCCAATGTGTCGGTGGATTTGAATATGATTCCCACGGCACTAATCGAGCGTATTGAAGTGCTCAAAGACGGTGCGTCTGCTGTTTACGGTGCCGACGCTGTTGCGGGCGTGGTCAATATCATCACCAAGAAGAACTTCGATGGTGCACAGCTGAGCATGAAATACGGTGCGACAACAGAATCCGATGGTGAAAATTTTGAGTTTAATTTTACCTTCGGCGGAGACTATGACAGGGGCAATATGGTTGTTAATCTCAGCTATGTGGAATCCGGTCTGGTATTGCAAACTGATCGAGCTCCGTGTCCCCTTACTGAGGGCGCTAATGGATTAGAGTGTTTTGGTAGCTCACACACCGTTGGTGGCCGTGCTCACTTCAATGACGGTACTGAAATTCAGTTCAATCAGGTTTCAGGTGGCGATGGTGATTTTTTCGAGCTCTATAATCCTGCGATACACGGTTTCGACTGGTTTCCGTACCTGAATGCGGTAAGCCCCATGGAAAGGGTTAACGTCTCCTTTTTTGGCACTTATGAGTTCACTGACTCGTTGAACTTGTTTACCGAAATTCTCTACGCCAATCGCCAGGGTGACCAAATAGTGACACCGAGGAGAATTCAGAATACATCTGTCTCGGCAGCTTTTCCGTACAACCCAACCGGCCAGGACTTAACCCTCAAGAGGCGCCGAATGGTAGAAATGGGCGCTCCCTATTTCTTCCAGGAAACCGATACTCTGCGCGTTGTAATGGGTCTCGAAGGGTTGATAGACAATGGTTGGAGCTGGGATGCCAGCGCTAACTGGGGCCGAAATACGGGCCGCGACGGATGGACCTTTGATATCGACAATGAGCGAGTAGCCCAGACGCTGGACGAAAATATTTGCAGTACAGCACCAGGGGCCGCAATACCCTGTGGTGATTATTTTGGCGTCGATGAACTGACACCAGAATTGCTCGAATATATTAGATATCGACGGGAAGGTAATGGCGGTAACGAAATGTTCTCCCTGTCAGCCAATCTTTACGGCGACGTGATGAGCTTGCCGGCAGGGGACATTGCGTTCGCGACAGGAGTGGAAAACCGCACTGAAAAAGGCTGGCGTAACCCGGATTCCACCGTCTTGAAAAATGGTGGTGAATCTGAAATAAACGGCTCCGCCGATGTCACTGAGGTGTATGGTGAATTGTCTATTCCGCTGTTGTCAGACGCACCTTTGGCGCAGAGTTTGGATATTAGCCTTGCTGCCCGTTGGTCCGATTACAGCGCGTTCGGTTCCAACACCACGTACAAACTGGGCGCCGTATGGCAAATCAATGACCAAATAACCATTCGATCCGTGCTCTCGACGGCGTTCCGCGTTCCGACCATCGTTGAACAGGAAGGCAGCACCAACGCCGAGAACCTGATAACGGTTGATCCCTGTGAGGGAGCCACGGGTGCCACAGCGACCAATTGCCAGGCTGACGGCGTACCCGCTGGTTTCATCCAGGACGGTAACACCGTGCTAACAGGTGTTGGCGGAAATCCGAATGTGGAGCCGGAAGATGCGGATACCTTCACGTTCGGCATCGTGCTTGCACCTGCTTTTCTGGAAGGGTTTACGGCAACGATCGATTACTTTGATATCGAAATGTCAAATGCCATTAACTCCGTCGACGGAAGTGATCAACTTCGCCTGTGTTACCTGGATCCGTCGCTATATGCTGAGTTCTGTAACTCATTTACACGCGATCCGATCACCCGTCAGGTGGATTTCCTCAGCAAGCGTCCGGTTAACGCCTCCAAAGAACAGGTTAGTGGTATCGATATGGCATTTACCTATAGCTCGGAAATTGGCGGTTTTGACACATTGTTCTCATTTCGGGCAACCCACTTGTTAAAACATGAGAACCAGGCCAATCCGGCTGCGGAGGTTGAAGAACTACGGGGTAAGATCACAGCGGATCGTGGCAGCTTCGCCGAGTGGCGCGCTAACTTCGGTGCCAAGGTTTTTGCGGATCGCTGGACTGCTTCCTGGTCAGCAAGAATGATCGGTAAGGCGGACGATGAAAATGGCGGTGGTCCGATCGGTAGCACCGTCGACAACATTTTCTACCATGATCTGCACTTTGGCTACGATGTCACCGATAGCCTCAGGTTGTCATTGGGCGTCGATAACGTGCTTGACGAAAAAGCGCCGTACATCACTTCCTGGAACGACGTCAATACGGACGTCTTCACTTATGATTTGTTGGGCCAACGTTGGTTCATGCAAGCTAGTTACGAATTCTAGTCGCATGCCTGTAGGCCGTAAATTGCACTGGTCAACGGAGTACCGTTGACCAGTTTTTTTACGCAGCTCGCGCGCCAAATTGTAACGAGATGATAGTTCATGAAAGCGATAAAACTATCCCGAAAAATCCACAAATGGTTTGCCCTGGCTCTTGGAATTCAGTTATTTCTATGGGCGTTGAGTGGATTTTATATGGTGGCAGTGAATATCGATATCATCCACGGGGACATGCTGGTTAAGAACGTGCAACGAGATGTCAGCTATGACGACAGCTCGTATATTCCCCTCGAACAATTAGCGATGCGACACCCCGATGCTCAAAGCATCACGCTGAAATCGATGATGGGTCGGCCGGTCTACCAAGTAACCGGTGAAACCACACTTCTGCTGGATGCGAAAAACGGTCAACAACTGTCTCCGCTGGATGCACAAACAGCGACGCAGATAGCCAGCTATCACTATGCAGGTGAAGGGGAAGTCCGTCGAGTTGAGTTTCTGGAAAGCGATCCTCCGACCGAACTTCAAGAGCGGTCTTTGCCACTTTGGCGGGTGGATTTTGACGATGTCTGGAACAGCAGTTTCTACATTGACCCCTATACCGGCGAGTTCACTACCCGGCGGCATACCTTGTGGCGGGTTTTTGATTTCCTGTGGATGCTGCACGTCATGGACTATGACGAACGGGCGGACATCAACAACATGGTGCTACGTATTTTTTCTGTCTTTGGTACTTTTCTCGGCCTGACCGGGGTTTGGATGCTGTATTTCAGTTTCAGGAGAAATCGGGACCAGGAACCCGCCCTGTGATTTTCTTTCGCAAACTGCACAAATGGCTGGGCCTGATAATTGGTGCACAGATAATCGTCTGGCTGTTGACCGGTACGGTGATCAGTTTTATCAACCAACAGGATGTTGGCGGCAGCACCACTCGGAAAGCGCCGGGTGACAGTCCGTGGACCTCGTCGTATGGCATTCTTTTTCCGGTATCTCAACTTCCTCTTGCAGTGAAGTCGGTCCGGTCCATAACGCTCGAGAGCTTTTTGTCAGGGCCGATTTATCGAGTCGTTCAAGACGACACCGCGACGCTATTTGATGCGCGATCCGGGGCCGAACTGCTTATCGACCAGCCACTGGCTGAACAAATCGCCCTCGACAGCTACCGTGGTACGGCTAATTTGCTCAATAGCGAACGACTGCAAACCGGCTCGGACGAAGTTCGCAATGTTTCAGGGCCCGTTTGGCGAATCAATATCGACGACCCGCTGGACACTCGCGTATATGTGTCTGCAGAAGACGGACGAGTCCTGGCGCACCGTAACGACCGTTGGGTGCTTGTAGATTTTCTTTTGATGCTGCATTTCATGGATTATTGGCGTACTGGAAGTTTTAACAATCCGCAAATTATCGTCGTTGGCTTTGCCACTCTTTGGATGGCCATATCCGGCTTGTTACTGGTTTTTTACAATTTTTCTCGCGCCGATTTTCTCTGGCTACCGGGCATGAAGTCCAGAGGACCCAAGGTGAACGGCACGGTGAAATCGGCTTCACATCCTCAAAAACAGTTTGCTCTGGACAGTTCGTTGACGTATTTCGCAAGCTTGTCTCAATGCGGCATTAATCTACCTTCTAATTGTGATGGTGCCGGGAGCTGCGGACTTTGCAAGGTTCGTTACGAAGAAAACGCGCCAGCCCATACCGCTGTAGACCGCGAGTGGATTGGCAGTGAGTTGCTGGCAGAGGGTCTGCGACTCGGTTGTCAACACAAACCGAGAGTTGACGACGTTATTAGTGTGTCGGACATCGCGTTTCAACAGACGCCACAATGGGCGGAAGTACTATCGAGCCGTTGGTTGACGCCACTACTTAAGGAAATTCGCTTGAGCCCTGAAGATTTCCTGGAATTTACTCCGGGTGACTACCTCCAGTTCCAGGTGCCTGCATACAAAACCAATATGAAGCAGCTGGCTGTGCCCGAGTCATTCTCCGGGGTGTGGGATGAGATGTCTCTCCCCGACACCTGGTCGCATACTCACGCTGATGATCAATCCCGCACGTACTCGATCGCGACAGCACCCGATAAGGTTGAACGACAGGAGCTGGTAATTACAGTTCGGTTTTCTCCCCCACCCGCAGACACCAATCTGCTTCCTGGCATTGGGTCCAGTTATTTATGTGGTCTGCAGGCGGGTGATCGGGTCGCTTTTCGTGGACCTGCCGGTGAATTTCGACTGGATGAAAGCGATCGGGAAAAAATTCTCATCGGCGGCGGGGCCGGCATGGCACCACTGAAGTCGATGGCCCTTCACCTGTTAAAGAACCAAGGCTGGCGGGGAAAACTTCGCTTCTGGTACGGCGCACGCAATCAGCAGGAAATTATTTATAGAGAGACTTTTGAGACCCTGGCGAAGGAGCACGCCAATTTCGAATGGCAGGTGGCACTGTCCGATGCAGGTGATGATTCGCACTGGCGGGGGCACAGCGGCTTTGTTCATCAGGCGATTTTCGAACAGGTATTAAAGGATCACCCAACGATACAAGAATGCGAATTCTATTTGTGCGGACCTCCACTGATGCTTGCCGCGACGCGCGAAATGTTGCGCGGACTAGGTGTAACAGATCAGCGAGTTCGCTTTGATGATTTTGGTAATTAGGCGGCCTCGACTAGCTCTATTTAGGTATCATGCTCGGGTTTAGAAAGGGTCTTCTTAGACAAGGGAGTTCTACAATTTCGAAATCCACAAAACAAACATCGAAATTGCCGGTATTCGACACAATTGTAAAGGTCGATACAGCACAGGCGAGATATCGCCAAATCAAAGACTACATCATCAAGTTGATCAATACGGGTGAATTAAAACCCAATGATCGCGTGCCGTCCGAAAATGCCTTGGTCAGGTCTTTTGGAATTGCTCGAATGACCGCACACCGGGCACTCAGAGAGCTATCGGACGAGGGATATGTCGTTAGACTTGCAGGCGTGGGTACGTTCGTTGCGGATGCGAGACCACACTCTGATGTTCTCAAGGTTAGAAATATCGCCGACGAGATTCGTACGCGCGGCCATGTGCATGCCGCTCAGGTAATCGTGCTGGAAAAGGTCAAGGCTGATCAAAAACTGATTGAAAAGTTAGAGTTGCGACCCGGATCCAGTCTGTTTCATTCACTAATTTTACATTTTGAAAGCGGCGATCCGATTCAATTAGAGGACCGGTATGTGTGTCCGATGCTGGCACCGGACTACCTCGAGCAGGATTTCACCAAAATTACGCCCAATGTCTATCTCATGAAAGTTGCTCCGTTGCATACGGCGGAGCACGTAGTTCGAGCGGTCATGCCGTCAAGTACGACACGAAAGCTATTACAATTGCCCTCCAACGAACCCTGTTTGATGATTCGACGCAGAACCTGGACAGAGGGTAGACCGGTAAGCTATGCGGAATTAAGTCATCCGGGCAGCAAGTATGAACTGATCGGGACGATGGTTGCTAGATAATCAAGACACGGGAAGCGACGGGATTTTCCTGCCCAACTATTCGACCGTTCCGGCGATCACCTCGCGATTATTGTGCTTTGCTAGACAAACTGTTCCTTCCAGTTCCGTAAGCAGCGAATATTAAATCGCCGGCCGGCTACTGGGCTGACGATTTTCTTCATTTTGTGTTGTTGTATACGGCATTTAACTCCACAAAGTACGAGGCAATTTTGAATGGAATCGTGTTGCTGAGTTTCATCAACGAGCAGTGTGAAAAGGGTCTGTCTGTCGCCGAGGCTGTCCCCAAAGGCGCCGAACTGAGGCAGCGTCCGGTGTTGGCGCGGAGACACAACGACCGCTCGCGCCCGTGGTGGTCGGCGGCTCAATCACGTCGACAATGCTGACATCGATTTTGCTGCCGGTAATTTACGAGTTGTCCGAGACCAGGCATGACGGTTAGTAGTGAATAGGTGAACTGTTCGCTTGACCTGGAGTCAACTCCAAGTCGTACACTTGTTAGTTCATGATTCTAGTCTGGAGCAGAAATTGGCCGAAACGAAGGGCGAAATGGTACTGAAAGAGACCGGTATGAGCTGGTTGACGCTATTCGCGGCCAGCGGCACCCTGATCTGCTGTGCCTTTCCCATCATGCTGGTCACGCTTGGCATGGGCGCAACCGTGGCGGCGTTCACCAGTAGTTTCCCGCTGCTGATTACAATCGCACAGCACAAGGTGTGGGTGTTTGCCGGATCGGGTGCTCTTTTGCTGTTGTCGGGGTGGCTGATGTCCCGCTCCGGGCGCGGCTGTCCGGCGGACCCCGAATTGGCCCGCGTGTGCGCCCGTGCGCAAGTCTGGAACCGGCGGATATACTGGAGCTCGGTACTACTCTAGTGCGTGGGTTTCATTGCCGCCTATCTGGCATTGCCGCTTAGGATCTGGCTGGACTCCTGACCATGCGATCAATTTCATATCGCTACCTTATGATCCTGATCGCGAGCTTGCCGAGTGGTTCTGCATGGGCCCACGACCCGATATTCGGCATCGGGCCACACGTGCTTTTCAAGGGCGGCGTCGAAATTTCGCCGGAAGTACATCTCGCGAAGGCCGGAGACAACAGCGCAAGAGAAACCGCACTGAATTTAACCTACGGCATAACCGGGGACTGGGCCGCGGGCATCGAGTTGCCCTACACAGACAAAGACGTCGGTTCGACGAGCAGCAGCGGCCGCGGCGACATCAAACTGTTCACCAAGTACCGTTTTTGGCGCAATGATACTTTGGGCGCTCAGGAATCCGCGGCAGTGCTGCTCAAGGTCAAACTGGATACGGCCGGTGATGGCGCCAGTCCAGCGCTGGGGTCAGGCACGACCGCCACGATTCTTGGCCTGACTTTTATGGATACGAGGGCCGAAAGTGGTACCGCTGGGCGAGCGTACGCTACCGCCTCAATGGTACGAACGATGGCGGCCTGCAACGCGGCGAAAAGATCCTGTTCGATCTGGTCGGAGGCATTCGGTTCAAGCCGACCGGCTATCTGGAGGCCGATACTGTGTGGCTCTTGGAACTCAACGGCGAGTACGGTGATCGTGCCGACATGAACGGGGCCAGCGTCGCGAACACGGGCGGCATGGAGGTGTTTTTGTCGCCGGGAATTTTCTGGACTAAACGCAATTTTGCCATTAAGGCCGGCGTTCAAATTCCCATTATCAGAAATCTGAATGGCGCCCAGAACGAGTCCGACGTGCGGGCGAGTCTGACGCTGGAATGGCACTTGTAATGCGCCTCTTGCGGCAGGCAGAGGAACAACTGTGAATAAACTGATTGGAACGATTCTATTGTGCATTGCAATGGGCGCCGCGGCGCTGGCGGACGGAACTCGATACCAGATGCGGGTCGATGGTCTTGCCTGTCCTTACTGTGCCTACGGTATCGAAAAGCATTTGAAAAAGATCGACGGCGTCGAAGAAATCGAGGTCGACCTGGACAATGGGCTGGTCATTGTCAACGTGGCCAATGGCGTGACGCTTGGAGACACGCAGATGATTAAGTTATTCACGGACGCCGGATTCACGTTTCGCAGCATGGTGGCAGAGCCGCTGGACGATACGAAAGCAGAGTGATCGAATGATCGTGAAACCCATCCGGGTCGAAGTGTTCTCATCCCCAGGTTGCAGTAGGTGCGCTCGCGTATTCGCGATGTTGGACTCAGTTACGCAGGATTTTCGACCCGACGTGATCGAGTAGCGCAAAGTGGACGTATTGGAAGAGTTGGATTATGCGGTCGAACTTGGTGTCTTGTCTTTGCCTGCGATGGCCATAAATGGGGAACTGGTGTTCAGGAGTCACATTTCCGCTCGTCGGCTCCGGGACGCGTTGGATAGTCGACTGCAAGAGCAGACCGATTGATCGTGCTCACGTGAACAGCTATCGCATTGGAGAGGCAACAGAAAAACTCGGCATCAGTGCCGACACTTTGCGCTATTACGAGAAGATCAAATTGCTGCCTGCCATCAGCCGTACTGAATCTGGATTGCAGATTTACGACGACAAAGATCTGTCTCGGCTGCGCTTTATCAAGCGCGCGCAGAAAATGCGATTCAGCCTTAGGGAAATTGGTGAGCTGCTCAACATGCGCGAAGACCCGCAACGTGCCCGCGACGAAGTCCGACTGCTCACGCGTACTAAACTGACCGAGGTTGAAGAGTATCTGGACGAATTGCAGTTCTTGCGCAATGAGCTACAACTTCTCCTCAATCTCTGTACGGCAAGTGAGGATGGCTGCCCGATCATCGAAAGCATTGATCAGTGCGAAGACTGACAAAATTGGGTCGATACCAGACTGATTGTTAAGTGGAGAGTAATGTGAAATTTCTAACGTCATTGATGCTGCTAAGCGCGTCGTTAGCGATGAGTGCTTTCGCCGGGCAACTCGAATACGACCTCGAGGTCGAAGGAATGAAGTGTGCGTATTGCGCCTCAATGTGTCGAAACAGCTCGAATCCCTCAATGGCGTGGTCGCGGATTCTGTCGACGTCGATCTCGAACGAGGCAGGGTGACTTTTCGTTCCGACGCGGAACTTGAAAAAACTCAAATGGGCGACTTGCTTTTGCAGTCAGGCTTTCTATTGCAGGCCGTAACAAGGTCGGAGGCGGTGGCGTCTCATAACCCGCAGCGATCGGATCGAGTCATGCTGCTGAGCGTAACGATGATGTCCGATCGAATTCGCGACGGCGATTTCGACTCTGTTCTGGAGGTGCTCGGCGACATTGCAGCGGAACGATCGGGCCGAGTTACCGTTGTCGGTCCTGTTGATCTCGAAACGGCAATCTTGAAACCTGTTCTGGCAGGCCACAGTACGGTCATAAAAGTTAATTATAAGCAGGCTAGCAGGCCAGAACAGACTGTTGCGGTGTCAGTGTCGGTGAATCAACACTCTAGCCAGTGAGCAACGAAGTTCCACCGTCAGTCGAGGATATGCACGTCCTTCGGTACACGAGCGGTAAAGAGTACGGAAGGTGCGAAGCCGAACATCTGTCGAAACGAATTGCTCATGTGTGCGGCATCGGAAAAACCGGCGGTGTGTGCGGCCTCGGTTAATGTGGCGCCGCCGACGGCGAGATGGACCACGTGCCGTAATCGTGACCAAACCGTAAAGCGTCGTATGGGGATGCCGACCTGTTCGCGGAACAGGTGAATCAAGCGGCTCGGCGAGATGTGCACTGCACCGGCCAGTGATTCGACAGCGTGCGATCGACTTGGCTCATTGCGAATAATACCGATGACCTGTTCGATTCGTGGATCGCGCTCGACGGGTCGCGCTGCCGATGACCCCAATCCCAATGCGGTTTGACAGATCGACCAGGCGATATCGGCGTCTCCGCCGGTCGCTAACAGGCTGCGGAGGTCGGTTAGCCCGGCAAGGCTAACCGTCATCGGTACCAGTGCGTCAGCGACACCGGTCCCCAGAGGTTCTATCAATGGTTGATACTCATCGCTTTCCGGTTCCAGGTAGAGCGCCAGGATGTGAGCATTACCTGCGTCGATCTGGTGCGCATGGTCCGGCGGAATGAACACCCCGGATACCTCGAGCGTCTCGCCTGTCGCCGTCTCCGAAATTTTGAGGGCTGCATCCAGCGACACACACAGTTGCGCCGCATGATGGCGATGCAGGTCGTTCTCCGGGCTCAAGCCCAGATACAGGATGCGATGTGGCCACAGATACAGACGCAGCATGGGGTAGCGGCACCTCCGGTCGCGAGACTTGCCTAGGTTAGCCAGTTTTTACAAGCCCTGCCGGGTTTCCGTTGACAGAATGATCCGCAGAATCAACAGGATTAGTGAGGCAATGTCGTGATTATCATTCGTTTTCTACTGCGGTTCGGGCTTTATCCATTGATTCTTTTGGGCGGCAATGCGCTGGGTATTTCGATGGCCGCCAACGCGGCACCGCTGTGGCAACGGCTGCTGGTATTACTCGGGGCGGTTGGCCTGATGCTTGTGGCGGAACGAGTGCTCCCATACGAGCAGCGGTGGAATCGAAACTACGGTGATCGAGGTCGAGACATCGCGCACGCCATCGTGAATACCGCTTTCAATAACGTGGGTATATTGCTTTTGCCACTTCTTGCGGGGCTCGGCGTATTTGCAGGTATCTGGCCCGTAGCCTGGCCGTTCTGGTTACAAGTCGTATTTGCCATTCTCGTATTGGATGCTGGTGTGACGTTGGCGCACTATGCAAGCCATCGAGTGGATGTGCTGTGGCGTTTTCACGCGGTCCATCACAGCGTGGAGCGGATGTATAGCTTCAACGGCCTCATGAAACACCCGGTTCACCAGTCTATTGAGACCATCGCGGGCATGACGCCCTTATTGATACTGGGCATTCCGTCGCCAGTCGCTGCAGCCGTTGCATTCGCAGTGGTGATACAGCTGTTATTGCAGCACTCAAATGTTAATTACCGTACAGGCCCGTTCAAGTACGTTCTTGCGAATGCCGAGGTACACCGGTTTCATCACCGTAAAGGCGCTGGCCTGGGCGATGTGAACTTCGGACTGTTTACAACTCTGTGGGATCATATGTTGGGCACGTTCTACTACGGTCCGCAACGCGTTGAGGTTGACGCACTCGGGATTGGCGACCAACCCAAGTATCCGCGTGCTTACGTGGCGCAGCTCATTGAACCGTTTCGAGTGCACTGACAAATTTGGTGGAGGTCTGATCTATGAACGTTGCTACACTCCAATGCTGGTTTTGTCGCATGTCTGATCCGCATCGCTGGTTCGGCATGTCCGTATGCGGAATCTGCCGTGATCAGCTGTATGACTTTTTCTGGGTAAGCTTGGTGCAGACTGTCGTCTGGTTGTTTGGTGGCATGGATGGCTTGTTTTTCGTGATCAATGAGTGCCTGTTGTTTTTCGTACTCATCTTTGTCAAGCATTGGGTGCCGGTGCCCTGGGATCGCCAGCCGTAACAATGTCTGTGGAACTTTGGTGCCCAACTGCACATCAGACGTTGTGCTGCTTCGATGAAGAGTCTAGTCTTATACCTATGAAGGTTTTGTGTACGATATTGATCGTATTGCTTGGGATCGCATCGCCGCTGTCCCTGATGGCGGATGCGAATTTTCCGTGCACTCAACAGGATCAATCTCAAACGCGCCACATCTTCGTGAATGAGTCAATTCACACTGCAATGGCGGCGTACAATGGCCATGACTCAACGCAGTCGACAAGAGATTGCGAATGCTGCGTGAGCTGTATTTCGGTCTGTGCATCATCGGCAGGCAGTCTCGGCGCCATCAGCTCTGACTCACTGGATTCAATGTTTGCTAGTCAAAGCCAGCTCACTCCAGCCGCCAAAACCATTCACGGCAACCCCGTCCCTATCTCTCTGTTTCGACCCCCAAAACCGAACGCCTAGTAGAGCGCCGCGTCACGCACGCGGTCTGCACCTTGCGCCCGCGGCGAAAGGTGCTCAGCTCTCACCCTCACTTTATTGCACCTTTTTTGCAATTTTTTCCGCATTAGTGCATGCGGATAACAAGAAACAGGGTCAAATATGAAAATATCCAAAAGATCAACCTTCATCATCGGCAGCGCCGCCGCTATAGGCGTGATTGCAATCGTTGGCTTCGCGTATTCGGGCATCTACGACGTTAGTGCTAGCTCCTCGCATAGCAACATTGTCAACTGGTTACTATCAACAACATCGCATGCGTCGATAGAGCGCCGAGCGAAGGAAATCGATGTGCCGAATCTTGATGACGACTCTTTGGCGCGTGCCGGTGTTAACGACTTCAATGGCATGTGTGCCGGCTGCCATGGCGCACCGGGTCAGGACCCTGAGGCGATGGGTCAGGGCTTAAATCCGCCACCGCCTGATCTTGCGGAGTCGGCAGCGGAAATGTCACCCGCTGAACTCTTCTGGGTAACCAAAAACGGCATCAAAATGACGGGC
>Ga0114950_10002503_pt1 | contig 14098 bp, 13 predicted proteins | sample N075metaG_FD_83503 | JGI IMG/M metagenome (GOLD analysis project Ga0114950, IMG submission 83503) | Deep subsurface microbial communities from Kermadec Trench to uncover new lineages of life (NeLLi) - N075 metaG | ecosystem: Environmental > Aquatic > Marine > Ocean trench > Sediment | place... | reverse complement strand
TGGGCCTGCTTGGAGTAGTCGATCAGCGTCCAACTGTCGCCCACCCGGACGTAGAAGGGGTGGAAATCATCGTTCATCAGGCTGTGGTCGTATTTGATGCCCTTCTTCAGCAGCAGCTCGTTGGTGATCGGGCTGAACTCCCACCACGGCGCCACGTAGCCGGTCGGCCGGCGCCCGCTCAAGCGCTCGATCAGCTCGATGCACTTGTCCATCACCGCCTCTTCCTGTTCCGGCGTCATGGCGATGGGGTTCTCGTGGCTGTAGCCGTGCATGCCGATCTCGTGGCCGGCGTCGACCACCAGCTTGCACTGGTCGGGAAAGGTTTCGATCGAATGGCCGGGGATGAACCACGTCGTCTTGATGCCGAAATTATCGAACAGCTTGACCAGGCGCGGGGTGCCGACTTCGCCGGAAAAGATGCCGCGGCTGATGTCGCAAGGCGAGTTCTCCCCGCCATACGATCCGAGCCAGCCGGCGACCGCATCGACGTCGATGCCGAAGGCGCACAGAATTTCTTTCTTGCCGCCACCTTTGCCGGCGCGGCTGGTGCGGGGCGGCGGGACGGAAGGGACAATCGGCCCCGGCGAGCGGTCGAGCAGCGAGCGCGGCTGATAACGTGGACCGATCGACGCCTCCGGTGGCGTAAGAGCGCCGTGGCTGCGCGGATCGCGTGGAGTTTTGTCGCCCGAACCTTCGCTCATCGTACCGTCTCCGAAAGATGTGGTTATGCACCCAAGATCGCCGTGGGCCAGCTTGAGACTGTCGATTTTTCACCGGCAATGCAATCCCCGGCGGCCGCCGCGCCGGCGGCGTCCAGTAGTATCCCCGCGTTGCCTCGGGCGCGTCCAGGGGCTATCGTCGCGGCCGCCGCCGGGGCGGCGCGGGCAGGGGAGCGATCGATGGCGGATTGGCAGCGGGAAACGGGCGAGGAATATCGGCGCAAGGGGCTGGCCGCACGCATGGGGTATGGCCGGCGGCCGGTGCTTCTGGTCGTCGATTTCATCAACGGTTTCACCGATCCCTCGACCCCCCTGGGCGGCGATTTCTCGGCCGAGATCGCGGTGACGCTGCGCCTGCTCGAAGCCTTCCGCGCCGAGCGCCTGCCCATTGTCTACACCACGATCGCCTACCAGCCCGATCTGCGCGACGCCGGCATGTGGGTCAGGAAGGTGCCCTCGCTGGCGATCCTGACCAAGGGCTCGGCGATGGTCGAGGTGGACGATCGCATCCGGCCGGCCCATGGGGAGCGCGTGGTCGGGAAGAAGTTCGCATCCGCCTTCTTCGGCACCGAGCTCGATGCCCATCTGAAGGGCCTGGGCGTGGATACCGTGATCATGGCCGGGTGCACGACGAGCGGCTGCATACGCTCCTCGGCCATCGACGCGCTCCAGAGCGGGTACTTCTCCATCGTCGTGCGCGACGCCGTGGGCGACCGGGCCCCCGGCCCCCACGAGAGCAACCTCTTCGACATCGACGCCAAATACGGCGATGTCGTCTCCAGCGGCGATGTGTTGAACTATCTGGGATCCTTGAGCGCCGATGGCGGTCTGGCAGCCAAGGCCCAAACCGATTTCCGCCGCTGGTGGGACGGACAAGCCGACGGCGCCGCCCAAAAGGGATAGCCGATGAATTCCAAGGACGGTTTCGGGTATTCCGCCCCCTTCGATAAGATGCTGGCGGAAAGCTACAAGCGGTTCGACGAGCTCTCCCGCCGCCCCGGAGCCGACGAGCGGCGAAAGCGGCCGGACGAACCGCCGCCGTCGCCGGTGACCAAGGAGGCGCCGCCGCCCCCTCCCGCGGCCGTTTCCCCGGAGCCCGCACGGACCGAGGTCCGCGACGCCGGATCCTCGGAGCCGGCCCGCGCGCTGGACGCCCGGTTCGGGGAGCGCTGGCGCTACGAGATCGCCGACCGGCGCCGCGAGGGCGACGAAGTCGTCGTCTGGGGACGGCTCGTTGTCGAAGACGAAGGCGTGGACAAGACGCGGCGCGCCCGGGCGCGCATTCGCCGGCCCGCCCGGGGAAGCGTTATCGAGGGCAGCGCCGACGGCGCCGGCTTCAGCCTTGGGCAGAGCGAGGACATGCCGGCCGAGACCAATGGCGATCCGGAGGAAACGGCGTTTGGCGAAGCGGCCGAGGCGGCCCTCGCGATATGCCTCAAGGGGGTGTTGTAAGGCCAGCGAGCGGATGCTCGGGACGCCGGGTCGCCAGCGTGCGCAGAAAATCAGAAATCGTCGTGACTTCCATTACGCTTCGCCGCCGGCACGGGATCCGAGCTCGGCCAGAATTTCGTCGCTGTGTTCGCCCAGAGCAGGCGCCGGAAAAACCCAATCCACATCCGCCCCCGGAACGCGGGCCAGCGGAACTTGGGCGAAGCCCGGCTGCCCGATCCAGTGAATGAGCGCTGCCGATTTCACATGTGCATCGTCCAGAAGCTCGCTGTAATCGCGGACCGGCGAATTCATAACCCCCTTTTCGGTCAACCGCCGCGACCACTCCGCCGTGGTGCGGGTGGCGAATTCAAGCGCCAGCAACGCATTCAGCTCCTCGACATGTTTCATCCGCTCGCCGATTTCGTTGAATCGCGGGTCGCTCTCCAATTCCGCGCAACCAAGAACCTCGCACAGATCGCGGAACTGGCGTTGGCGGATCGTACTGACGGCGAGCGATCCATCGCGCGTCGGATAGATGCCGATGGGAGCGTATTGGTCTTCGGGCGGGTTTCCCCCCGTCACATGGTGATCCAGTATTTTCACCCCCTGAAAAGCGATCGAGGACTGCAACAGGGAAATGTCGAGATAGCGGCCCCGGCCCTCCCGGTCGCGGGTCATCAGCGCCATGGCGGCCGCCTGGAAGGCGTAAAGCCCGGTGACATGGTCGATGGCCGGAAAGCGGACCTTGTGCGGCAACCCGTCGATCCCGCGATTGAGCGCCATCAGGCCCGCATGGGTCTGCAATATGCTGTCGGTTGCCGGCCGGGTGCGATCCGGCCCGGTTTGCCCAAAACCGCTGATCGCCACATGGATCAACTTGGGCTGGATTTCCTTCAAGGTCGTCCAGCCGAGGCCCAGCCGATCGATCACCCCATGGCGGAAGTTCTCAATGACGACATCCGAGCCACGCACCAGATCGTGGACGATCGATACCCCGTCTTGCGTCGCAAGATCGAGAACCAGGCCGCGTTTCCCTTGATTGTAGGCAACAAAAATCGCCGACATCCCGTCGATCACGGTCCCCAGAGGCCGGGACCAATCGCCTTCGGGCGGCTCGATTTTGATCACATCGGCGCCGTAAAGGGCAAACAGCATCCCGCAATGCGGTCCGGCGACGCCCTGGCTGAAATCCAGCACCCTGATGCCGTCATAGGGAAGTATCATCCCGGTTCCCCCGCCTCGGTAAAATGGCGCACGGGCTACGGCGCGCCGAAAAAGATCACGTCATCGCCGGGCTCATCGGCATGGTGGCGTCGCACAGCATGGCGATCGGCCGCCCGGCGCCATGGCCGCGGTCGAGCAGGGCCTGCCCGACCCGGGCCGAGAGATCGGCGGCTTCGGCGTATGTGAGCTTGCGCCACGTATCGTCGGCCCGGCGCTCCGCCAGCAGAACATTGTCCGGTGCCCGCCTGGCCCATTCTTGAAGTATCTCGCCCTGATGGACCGGGTACTCACCGAGCTCGATGTTCGATGTGAGGATCGTCGCGCCGTCCGCCCCGAGGGTACATTCCACTTTCGGGCTCGCCAGCAGAGTCGGGACGAAGGGAGTGCGCTTGATGTCGCCGGAACTCACGGAAAATCCTCCCTGAAGCACCTTTGGCGACACTATCATTTTTTTTACAGTTGTGTAAAACTAGTTGATTGCCTGGTAGGATCGAGGATCGCGCGGTGACCGAGAACACCACCCGTTGGAATTCTCCCGGATCGTTTGATTACAGTGGGCGCGGCGCGCGGTGCTGGACGATATGATCGATGACGACCCGGGCGAACGGGCCGGGATCGCTGGCGGGAGCCATATGATTGCCCGGAATCACGCAACGATGCGCGGCAGGCATGGCTTCGACGAAGAGTTCCGCGATACGCCTGCCGACGGGCCGGGAAGTCTCGCCGCTGACGAACAGGGTCGGCACCTTCAAGGCGCCAAAATCCTCGAAGCGCGTGCCGTCGGCGAGTTTGGCGAGGATCTCCAGCCTGAGCATGGGAGCGCCCTCGGCGATCGCCCGCCGCGCGGGTTCGGGCAGCTTTTCCCATCCCGCCTTGCCGAGCCAGTAGTGTCCGAACACTTCGGCGCCGGCCTCCGGTCCTTCGGCTTCGAAGCGTTCGAGGAACCGGCAGCCCATCGCGTCTATCTCGGCGAACAATTCGCTCTCGCCTGCGTAATCGAGCATTCGGTAGGGGATCGGCTCGAAAACGGTCAGCGAAGCGAAGCGTGCCGGAAAAAGCCGCGCCAGTTTGAGGCCGATGGTGGCGCCGAACGAATGCCCGACCAGATGTGCCGGCCCGTCGAAAAGATCGAGCAGGCGCCCGATGATCCTGGCTTCCTGGTCGAGGCCGAGGGTGTCGTGGGGCCAGGGATCCGATTCGCCGAAACCGATCATGTCCGGGGCAATCACCCGATACCTCGGCGCGATCCTGCCCGACAGATGATTCCATTGCCGCCGCGACGTGCCGGCACAGTGAAGCAGGATGACCGGCTCGCCCTCTCCGGTGTCGTCGTATCCGACGATCACGCCTGATTCTTCGAAGGATGGCACGATGTCGGCCCCGTCTCTCGATGCACCGGCCCGCGCAACGTGCGATCCGCCGTCGGCCCACCGCGATTGCAGGCGTTTCTTTTTCTAACTATTACTCATTGGAAAATCCATCACGAACCGCGCGATCGAACAATTGGCAAGAACCCAAACCCAAGGGTCGCCGCCATCAGGGAGCTTGAGGCTCACCATGCAGTCAGCCTACGAATTTATCCGACTTGCCGCGCTGCGCGTGCCCGATCATCCGGCAATCGTCGATGATCGATCCGATCGGACCCTCACCCACGCCCAGCTCGTCGAGGAGGTCGAGCGCATCGCGGCGGGGCTGGTTAACCGCGGCATCGGCGCCGGCGACCTCGTCGCCACGTGCTTGCCCAATCTCTACGAGCACGGCCTGGCGCTGCTCGCCCTGACCCGCCTTGGCGCGATCCCCGCCCTCATCAATGCCCGTCTCAAGCCCGAAGACGTCCACCGCCTGATCGAGGAGGGCGGGATGGCCTCGGCGATCTTTTCCGCAGACGTGGGTATCGTCGCCGCCGTGCGCGGGGCGCTGCCCGAAGGCGCTCCGCTCATAACGGTTGGCGGTGAAATCGACGGCACCATCGATTTTGCGCAATGCGTGGGCGATCCCGGCAGCCTTGCCGGCTACGCCCGCCCCGATCCCGAAGCGACGGGCTTTATTTTCTATACGTCGGGGACGACGGGCCTGCCGAAGGGGGTCCATCTGCCGCATCGTGCCGCCGACGCCCGGGCGGCGTATTTGTCGATCCAATGCGGTCTCGTGCACGGCACGCACAACCGCGTCCTGGGTCTGATGCCGCTGTTTCACGTCGTCGGCTTTTATTCCGTGTTTCTCGCCATGATCGGGTTCGACGGGACCTATTACGTCTGCTCGGCCTTCGATCCGAGCGCCGCGATCGAGGCCACCCAGAAGCACGGCATTACGCTTCTCTACGGCACGCCGACACATTTTCATGCGCTTCTGGCGGCGCCGAATTTCGCGCCCGAAAAGCTCGCATCGGTGCGCAACGTCATCTATGCCGGATCGGCCATGCCCGGCCCGCTGCTCGACCGGGTTACCGCCGCGTTCGATGCCAGGATCATCAATATCTACGGCACCACCGAGATCATGAACGCCCTCTACATGCCCGATCCCGTCGGCCGCCCGAACACCTACCGGCCGGGCTTCGGCTCCAGTATCCGCGTCGGCCGGTTCGGCGGCGCCGTCGACGACGAGGCGGCGGTGGGCGAAGACGGAGAACTGCTGGTCGATGCGAGCGCCGATGCGACGTTCACCGGATACCTCAATCGCCCGGAGGAGACGGCGGAGAAAATGGTGGACGGCTGGTACCGCACCGGCGACATCATCGTGAAACGCGGCGACGGCGACTACGAGCTCAAGGGCAGGGTCGACGACATGATCATCTCGGGCGGCGAGAACATCTACCCCGAGGAGGTCGAAGCCGTCCTCATCCAGCACCCCGGTATCGTCGAGTGCAGCGCGATCGGCGTGCCCGACGAGAAATGGGGCGAAATCGTCATGGCCTGCATCGTGGGAAGCGAAAATCCGCCGGACCGGGAGGCGCTCGACAAACACGTGCGGGCGAGCCGCCTTGCCGACTACAAGCGGCCCCGTGCCTACGTGTTCATGGACGAGCTGCCGAAGAACGCCGCCAACAAGGTGCTGCGGCGCATCCTGCGCGAGCAGCTCGCCGATGGGTAGCCTGGACCACGCCCCGCGACATAGCGCGGAGGATACCAAACGCTTCACGGAAACGGGGAAGTGGAACGACGACACCTTCATCACCTATCTCGAGAAATGGGCGCGCGAGACACCCGACAAGCCGGCGATCGTCGCCGGGGAGCGCGCTCTGAGCTATGCCGAGCTGCTCGCCGCTGCGCGGCGCTTCGCCAATGCGCTGCTGGGGATCGGCATCGGCAAGGGCGACGTTGTCGGCATTCAGCTTCCCAACGTTCCCGAATACGTCATCGCCCATCTGGGGCTCGCCATGATGGGCGGGATCTTGGGTGCGCTGCACATGCCTTACCGGGCCGGCGAATTAGCGCCGCTGATGAACCACGGCCGCATGCGGGCGCTGATCTGCGGCGCCGCGAACGAGCGCTACGATGCGCCGGCAACGGCCCTCGGCCTCAAGGACGAGGTGGCGGGCCTGGAGCATGTCATCGTCCTGGGCGAGCCCGTGCCCGAGGGCTGCCACTCGTTGAGCGCGATGATCGAAGGCGGCGCCGAGGACGCCATCGGCGAGGCGCCGCAGCCCGACGATCCTTACTTACTGTGCTTCACCTCGGGCACGGCGGCGGCGCCCAAGGCGGTGCTGCGCACCTATCGCACGGTCACCGCCAATGGCCGCATCTACAATGCGACGATCGAGATGTCGCCCGCGGATGTGGTCATGATCGCACCGCCCTTTACCCACATATTCGGTCTGGTCATAACCGATTTCGTCATTTGCGCGGGCGCCACCAATCTGCTGATGGAGATGTTCACGCCCGACGCTTTCGTTCACTGCATCCACGACGGGCGGCCGAGCCTGATGTTCTGCGCGCCGGCGCATCTCGCGGCGACCCTAAAATCCGGGCTGCTCGACATCCACGACTGCTCGTCCGTCCGCAACGTCTTCACCGCCGGCGCGGTGTGCCCGCCCACGGTCGCCGCCGCCTTCGAGCGGCACCTGCCCAACGGCCGCGCGGGCCAGCTGCTCGGCATGACCGAGGTGCTTCTGGCCACCCAGACGCCGCTCGATGCCGGCCCCGAGATACGCCATCATTCGGCCGGGCGGGCCTTGGAGGGGGTCGAGCTGCGCATCGCCGGCGACGACGGCGCGCCGCTGCCGGCCGACACCGAGGGCGAGCTCGAGATACGCGGCTTCACCCTGTTCGCCGGCTATCTCGGCAACGAGAAGGCCAATCGCCAGGCCTTCACCGAGGACGGGTTCTTCCGCACCGGCGATCTGGCGAGGCTCGATGCCGACGGCAACCTCGCCATTACCGGCCGGGTCAAGGACGTCATCAACCGCGGCGGCATCAAGATCAACCCGACCGACGTCGAATATCTGGTGACCGCGCATGACAGCGTCATCCAGTCGGCGATCGTGCCCGAACCCGACGAAGTGCTGGGCGAGAGGTGCTGTTTGTTTGTCGAGCTGGTGCCCGGCGCTTCCCTGACGCTCGAAGACATTACCGGCTGGCTCGACGCCAAGGGGGTCGCCAAGATGCTGTGGCCCGAGCGCCTGGTGACGGTCGAGGATATGCCGATGACGCCGTCCCGCAAGATCCTCAAGCGCGAGCTCGCCAAGCGGCTGAGGTGAGCGGGCGGTTTTATGCAGCATTCGGTATCAAACCGGTACTCATCCTCAGAGTCTCGCCCGATACGAGTTAAGTGAATTCAACAGTAAACCACATCACGATTGCTCATCCTGAGGAGCCGCCGCAGGCGGCGTCTCGAAGGGTGGATCCAAGCGCGGTTGCCACCTCCTGAGCTTGACGAAGGGCGAGACGGCCCTTTGGGCCTCCTCAGGATGAGTGCCTGTGTAAATTGTCTAATCTATTGAATTAGTTTAGATAAATGCCAGTTCCTCTGTGAGGAATTAACGCCGGAAGCGAGCGGTTTGAGAGCCGTAAATTGACTCCCGGCCCGCTTTCTTGTACGGTCCGGCTCTCAAATGAGAACAACGTTGTTGGCGATTTCGTTTGCCAGCGTTTTTCCCCACCATCAGCGCGACCCGGATCAGATGGCCGAACAGGCAATTGCCAGCAGGCAAAAAAGGAGCGGCGCGGCGAAGCGGCGGCGCGAGATCGTCGCCGAGGCCAGCCGGCTGTTCCTGGAGAAGGGATTCCAGTCGACGACCATGCGCGAGCTGGCCCGTGCGCTCGACCTCGATGTCGGCTCGCTCTACCGTTACTTCCCTTCCAAGGGCAGCCTGTTCGCGACCATGGCGCAGGAGGCCAACGAGGCCATCGCCCAATCGCTGAGTGCCGCCATCGGCCGGGCGCCGGCGGGCGAGGACACGGTGCGTCTGGCGTTCAGCCACTACATCCATCTGGTCGATCGCTACAGCGAGTATTACCGCCTGTTCTACCGCTGCTTCGATGGGTTGCCGCGCGAATTGTGGCAGACATTGCTCGACAGCGAGCGCGGCATCGTGCGGGTGTTTCAGCGCCTGTTGGAAGACCAGGGTTATGCCGCCGGCGAGGCGAGCACGCTTGCTTGGGATTTCACCATCCTGGGCGAGATGTGGGCCATCAAGCGCTGGGCGTTTTCACCGTCCATGAACATCGAGGGCTACATCGCCGTCCAGTGGCGCGTCGCCGCGGCGGCGCTGGGGGCGTTCGAGCGCACCGGGAACCAAGCGGGCAACGCCAACGTACAAACATCGCCGGTGCGTCCGGCATCGTGAAGGAGGCGACATGGTTTTAGAATCCGAGCTCAGGGAGCGGGTTGCCAAGGGCGGGCTGATCGAGACCACGGCCGAGATGACACCGAGTTATCTGGCTGAGCTTCGGCGCATGGTGGTGATCGCCGGCGACACCGAATTCATGTCGGCGCCTTTTCTGTTCCAGTACCTCGACACCGACATTCCACCCCGCTTTCTGCGCCAGTTCCTGGCCATTCTGCAGGACGAGCTGGGCCACGCCCAGATCGACTACCGGGTGGTGGAGGATCTCGGGATTTCCCACGACAAGCTGATCTACGAGCGCAGCATCAACGAGTTCCGCTACCCCTACATGTTCGACATGCCGATCGAGAACTGGGAGGAGGCGGCGGTGGTCGAGGGGATGGCCGAATATGCCGGCGCCGTGCTGGTGACCGACATCATCGACTATTGCAGCTACGCGCCGTGGCGCCGCGCCCTGGCCAAGGTCCTGGTCGAGGAAAAGTTTCACGTCCGCTTCGGCAAGGCGGTGCTCGAAGACGCGGTGGCGACGGTGAAGGGCAAGCGGGCGGTCCAGAAGGCTCTCGACTGGCAGTTCCCCCTCTACATCGAATGGTTCGGGCCGGCCGACACCCACAAGGGCCATTTCATCCAGACCGTCTACCGCCTGAAGGGCCACGGCAACGACGCGATGCGCCAGCAATGGATGGACTACACCGTGCCGCTGGTCGAAAGCCTGGGCCTCGAAGTGCCGGCCCATCGCGACAAGGACAGCGGCCGGTGGGAGCTGGACTTCCCATTCCCCTGCCATTTCGAGCCGTCCAAGAAGAAGTGGCACTTCGACCGGCCAGTGGAGTGGCCCGAAGTGTTCGAGCGCTGGCGAAAGCGCGGCCCCAAGGCGCGCGAGAACCTGGCCCTGGTGCGCGAGGGCCGCAACTCGCTGCTCCGCCTGGAATGCGCATGAGGAGGGATATCCGATGACGCTCACCCAGGAACGCTACGAGGTTTTCGCCAGACGAAAGCAGCTCGATCCATTGCAGCATCTGGGCGGAGTGATGGCGACCAACCCCGAGCTCGCTTACGCCTTCGCCGTGAACACCTTCGATGAGGAAAAGTGGCAAGACGTTGCGGTGGTTCCGCGCCGCCACATCTTTTCCCTGACCCCGGTCGTCGGCTAGAACCATGAGCAAGCTCAAAACGCCAAGCGCGCCCGCCGCGCTCGGGCCTCTCATCCTGGGCTTGCGCGACAGCAAGCTGATCCTGGCCGGCGAGATGACCCATTGGATGATCCGCGCGCCGACGCTGGAGACCGGCATCGCGCTGGCCGCCCTGGCCCAGGTCGAGCTCGGCCATGCCCAGATGCTGAACGCGGTCCATGCCAATGAATTTTCCGGCGAAGGCAAGCGCGCCAAGCGGGTCGTGTTCGGCGACGAGATCACCCATCCGGCGGCGCTGCCCTTCGTGCCGCGCACAAAATCCTGGCCCGAGATGGTGGCGCTGATGTGTCTGTGGGACAGCGCCCTCGCCTCTCTCCTCGAAGCCCTGGCGGCGTCCAGTTACACGCCCCTGCACAACACAATCGGCAAGATGTGCGAGGAGGAAGCCAGCCACTGGATCTTCGCCCGCGGTGCGGCGGCCGATCTGATGGCCCGCGACGGGCGCGTGCCCGAGGCCCTCACCGAAGCATGCAGGGCGCTGATCCCCCGGGTCCAGCGCTGGTTCGAGACGATCGGCGATCTGAGCCGCCTGCGCCGCGAGGGTCTGGTGCCCGATACGGTGCCGATGGCGCGCTATGCGTCCCGTCTCGGCCCGATGCTCGAGGACATGAAGCTCGCCTGGCGGGCGCCCGCCGCCGCCGGAGCATGATGGGCGATTTGGCCAAGCGGGCTGCCATCGTGACCGGCGCCGGGCGCGGCATCGGGCTTGCCGTCGCCGAGCGTCTGGCGCGCGGCGGCGCCCAGGTCTGCGTCGTCGACATCCGCGGCTACCGCGCCGAGCGGGTGGCCGATGCGCTCGCTGGTGAAGGGGCGAAGACGCTGGCGATCGAGGCCGACCCGACCGGGCGCGAAGGCGCCCAGCTCGTCGTCTCGCGCACAATGGAGGCCTTCGGCGCCGTCCACATCCTGGTCAACAACGTCGGCGGGCCGCGGGTCAAAGCCTTTCTCGACAAGGACGATAGCTGGCCGGACGAATTGGCCCTCAACCTCCACGCCACCATCCACTGCTGCCGCGCCGTCCTGCCCCACATGGTGGCGCAGGGCTACGGGCGGATCGTCAACATCGCCTCCGACGCGGCGCTGACCGGGCTGTGGGGCCATTCGATCTACGCCGCGGCCAAGGGCGGCGTCATCGGCCTCTCGAAGGTGCTGGCCAAGGAGCACGCCGGCCACGGCATCACCGTGAACTGCGTCTCGCCCGGGCTGACCGCGACACCGCCGGTGGTGAACCGCATGCAGGCCGAGCCCGCCTGGGCCGCCGAAGTGCTGCGCGACATCCCGGCCGGACGGGCCGGCGAGCCGGAGGAAATCGCCGCGGCGGTCGCCTTCCTGGCTTCCGAGGAGGCCGCCTATATCACCGGCCAGACCCTCAGCGTCGGCGGCGGCCTCAGCATATGATCCCCGCCGCCTCACCCAGCATTCCGATCAAGCCAAGGAGCGTTTCATGCTTACCGTAGCCACACTCAAGACGTCATCCCTGCGCGTCACCATCGAGGACGGCATCGCCTTCATCGAACTCGACCGCCCGCCGGCCAACGCCCTCGACCTGGACACGCTGGAGGAGCTGGGCCAGGCCATCCTCGCCGTCCGCATCGACCCGGCGGCCAAGGTCGTGGTGGTGACCAGCGCCGTGCCGCGGTTCTTCTCCGCCGGATTGGACCTCTCCGAGCTCGACGCCGACGCCAACCGGGTGAGCTACGTGCAATACCTGTTCCACGAGATGATCATCATGCGGATGCGCACCACGCCCAAGGTGTTCATCGCCGCGATCAACGGCAACTGCCTGTGCGGCGGCATGGAACTGGCGCTGGCCTGCGACATTCGCTTCGCCGGCCGCGGCTCGTGGGCCCTCGGCCTGCCGGAGGCCAAGCTCGGCGGCTTCCCGGGCGGCGGCGGGCTGCAGATGTTGGGCCGGCAGGTCGGCTTCTCCAGGGCGCTTCGGCTGGGCATGAGCGGCGAGCCCTGGACCATCGAACAGGCGCACGAGATCGGCGTCGTCGACGAAGTGGTCGACCAGGAGGATCTCATCGCCCACGCCACCGAGCTTGCCCGCAACATCGCCGCCGGCCCGCTCAAGGCCATCGGGGCGATGAAAATCGGCACCACGCTGGGCCGCGAGATGGGCCTGCCGGGGGCGCTCTCGCTGGAGCGCGAGCTCTACAACCAGGTCTTCGCCACCGAGGACATCAAGGAGGGCTCGAAGGCGTTCCTGGAGAAACGCGCGCCCGAGTTCAAAGGACGTTGACGCGCGGCGTCAGGGGAATCCAACTTGAACTTGTAAAGCGCACCCCGTAGCCTTGCGTGGATGAGAAATCCGTTCCGTTATTTCAAAACCTCGCCCGGGATCTTCCGCATGCCCGGTGATGATGTATGTCCGCTTCCCGCGATCTCGACCAGCCGCGTCTTGTGGGAGTGGCGGGGAAGGGTGCCCGGCGGCAGCCATTCGATTTCAACGCTGATGCGCAAGGTTTCGCGCAAACGAGCCCGCAGTTTTTCCGCCAGCGCCGCAAGCTCGCTTGCCGCGACATCGCGCCCGTGCTCGATGCGCAGGCGCAAGGGGGGATCGGCCTTGGGGCCCGGCCGGAGCAGGACAATGCGAAAGGCCCCGGTGACGTCGGGCCGGAAGGTGACGATCTCGCTAACGATCGCCTCAGGATAGACGTTGACGCCCCTGATGATGAGCATGTCGTCGGCCCGACCGAGAATGCGAAAGCGCATCCCCGGCATCCCGCTCGGGCAGGGCGAGGGGAAGACTTCGGCGATGTCGCCCATGGCGTAGCGCAGGAATGGCCCGCCCCGCCAGTCCAGGAAGGTCCACGCCATCTCGCCGCGCGCGCCGTCGGCCAGGGCCACGGGCGCTTTTGTGGCGGGGTCGACCAGCTCGAAGATGCAGTGATCGCCCGAGACAAAATACATACCGCTGAATTCCCCCGGCGGCTCCTCGCGGGAGATGCCGTGGAAGGCGTGGCCGCCGCCGGTATGGTCGAATATTTTCGCCCCGCCGAAGCCTTCCGACAGCGCCTTCCTGACCGATGGATCGCCGCCGCCCGGCTCGCCGGCGCAGAAGAACTGGGTGATGCCCAGCGCTGGCGCGGGCTCGCCGGTCCGCGTGCGGCATTCCTCGATCAGGTGCAGCCCGAAGGACGGCGTGGCGATGATCGCTTCGGGTTTGGTCAGCTTGATGAATTCGAGGACGCGGGCGGTCCCCCCCTCGATGCCGACCGGCACGCAGGCCGCCCCCAGATGCATGATCCCCTGGCTCAGCGGCAGGCCGCCGGTGAACATGCTGAGCGAAAGCGCCTGGATCATGGTGTCACCGGGGCGGATGCCGGCGCGCCAGTATTTGCGCGCGTGCATTTCGTTGACCACGGCGACGTCGTGTCCGGTCAATGCGTAGAGCGTCGGCGTGCCGGTGGTGCCCGAGGTCGCGTTGATGCGCACGATCTCATCGCGCGCGGCGCAGCCCAGAAGCGCCAGCGGGTCGCCGAATTCCTCGAGCCCGCGCGCCTGCGCCTCGCGGTGCCGGTCCTTGTCCATCAGCGGCAGGCGCTCGAAATCCTCCCAATCGCGCACGTCATCCGGGGTCAGCCCGGCCGCCTCGAACGTCTCGCGGTAGAAGGGCGAGCGCTCGTAGTTGTAGCGGAGCTGGGGGCCGAGCCGCCGCCATTGCAGATCGCGCAAGGCCGCTGGCGACAGGGTCTCGATCTCGGGGTTCCACAGTTTTTGTTCGCGCGGCGGCGGGCCGG
>Ga0114950_10002500_pt1 | contig 14110 bp, 16 predicted proteins | sample N075metaG_FD_83503 | JGI IMG/M metagenome (GOLD analysis project Ga0114950, IMG submission 83503) | Deep subsurface microbial communities from Kermadec Trench to uncover new lineages of life (NeLLi) - N075 metaG | ecosystem: Environmental > Aquatic > Marine > Ocean trench > Sediment | place... | reverse complement strand
TGTCTGCAACTGATGCAGCGCTCCCTGCCCTGTGAGCTCGTGCTGGTCGCTGACGGTGAACTGCTGTCCCAGCGGGCCGACGCACTGGGACTGGAATTCCGGGCTTCACCTTTCGAACCGTCATCTCCGGCTGAGACCGGGGCGGTACGCATTCTTCAGGTGGACGGTGGTGTCCCGTCTACCCCGGGGAAACTCTCGACGACGACCGCAGCATACGTGATCGAAACCCTGTGCATCGCCACCGCCTTCTGCCGCGCCGGCGATATGGATGCGCTCGTGACGGGTCCGGTACACAAATCCGTGATCAACGATGCCGGCATTCCGTTTTCCGGCCACACCGAACTTCTCGCCGAGATTTCACAAGCCGACGACGTGCTCATGCTGCTGGCGGCGAACCAGTTACGCGTGGCGCTGGCCACAACACACATGCCCCTCAGGTCCGTGCCTTCCGCCATCACCCCCTCCCTGCTGACCGGCAAACTGAGGTTGCTCGTCGCGGGGCTGCAGGAACACTTTGGAATTCCTTCGCCACGAATCCTGGTATGCGGGCTCAATCCCCACGCCGGCGAATCGGGGTATCTGGGCCATGAAGACAGCGACATCATCGCTCCGGTTATCGAGGCTCTTGCCGCCGAGGGGCTGAACATCGAAGGTCCGCTGCCAGCCGATTCCCTGTTTGTGCCCGCGAAGCTGGAAAAAGCCGACGCGGTACTCGCCATGTATCACGATCAGGGTCTGCCGGTGCTAAAACACCTGGGCTTCGGACGAGCTGTCAACATCACGCTGGGTCTGCCTTTTATTCGCACATCCGTGGACCACGGCACCGCGCTGGACCTGGCGGGAAGAGGAACCGCCGACGCGGGCAGCCTGCGGGCCGCACTCGATACGGCTTTGCACATGCTTGCGGCGCGAATTCCATGACCGGTCACCGCCCACGAAAACGCTTCGGGCAACACTTTCTGCACGACCCGGCCGTGATCGACAGGATCATCAGCGCTCTCGGCGCTGCTCCCGACGACCATATCGTGGAAATAGGGCCCGGCGAAGGTGCGCTCACCGAACCGCTGCTGGAACGTGTCAACCGGTTGGACGTGGTGGAACTGGATCGTGATCTGGCGGCCCGTTTGAAGGAACGCGCCGAGGACCCCGGAAAACTCCGGGTACACCAAGGCGACGCGCTGGAGTTCGACTTCTGTTCACTGGCCACCAACGGTGAGCAGCTACGCGTGATCGGGAATTTGCCTTACAACATCTCCACACCGTTGCTGTTCCACCTCCTTGAACAGCGCGAGTGCATTGCCGACATGCACGTGATGCTGCAGAAAGAAGTCGCCGACCGTATCGTCGCTACGCCGGGCACTTCGGACTACGGGCGTCTCGGCGTCATGATCCAGTTCTACTGCGATGTAGAACGCCTGTTTCGGGTCAGTGCAGGGGCTTTTCGCCCGCCACCAAAAGTGGAATCCACGATGCTGCGCCTGCGGCCCCTGCCCCGCGCCCGGTTCGAGGTGCGGGATGAAGCGGTCTTCGCGGAACTCGTCAAACAGGCCTTCGGGCAACGGCGAAAAACTCTGCGCAATGCCGCCGGCCGGCTCCTGGACACGGCGCAGATCGAGGCAGCCGGAGTCGACCCGGGGCTCAGACCCCAACAACTGAGCGTGGAACAATTTGCCCGCCTCAGTGATCAAATACACATGCGCCCTTGACGATGGCGCCCGCGGCCCCCATCTTGTGACCCATGCCTGACCCACGCTACAGCCTGAACATCGAAGTCCAGACCCGCTACCTGCAGGAAGAATCCGTCCCTGAGGACAACCGCTTCGTGTTCGCCTATACCATCACGATTCAAAACACCGGCGATGTGGCAGCCCGTCTCATGAAGCGCGCCTGGCAGATTACGGATTCCAACGGCAACATCCAGGAAGTCACAGGCGAAGGTGTCGTCGGAGAACAGCCGCGCCTGGAGCCCGGCGAAGGATTCCGTTATTCCAGCGGCGCTGTGCTGGAGACCGAGGTGGGCACCATGAGCGGCAGCTACACCATGCTGGCGGACGACGGACTGGAATTCGACGTGGAGATTCCGAAATTTACCCTCTCCACTCCCCGCACCCTCCATTGAGAGCGCTTCAGTCCGCGGGAGCGGCTTCCAGCGGCGACTGAAAGGGATCGCGCCAGGATGGCGCTCCCACAACGCGCTTTTTCCGGCAGCCATGTTTTTGGCCCGGGCCTTGTCTCACGCTCGACCGAAACTCTCTCAGTTCCGGTTGGCATGCTATGGTCCGCCCATGAGGACCTGGGTCATCGGCGATGTGCAGGGATGTCAATCCTCGCTTCAGAAACTGCTCAAAACAATCCATTACTCCCCGGACCGTGACCAACTCTGGTTCTGCGGTGACCTGGTCAGTCGCGGCAACAAATCCCTCGAGGTGCTGCGTTTTGTTCGCTCTCTTGGCGACGGTGCCGTAACGGTCCTGGGCAACCACGATCTGCATTTGCTGGCACTAGCCTGCGGCGCACGACGCCGGCGCGTGCCAAAGGATTTCAAACGGGTTCTAAAGGCGCGGGACTCCGACAAACTGCTGAACTGGCTGCGACGACGCCCCTTGTTGCATCACGACGAGTCGGTGGATTTCACGCTGGTCCATGCGGGGTTGCCGCCCCAGTGGAATCTGCGCAAGGCCAAAGCCTGCGCACGGGAGGCTGAAAAAGCCCTGCGTGGAAAAAAATACGCGACGGTCCTTCGCAAAATGTACGGCGACAAACCGAACCACTGGAACAAGAACCTGAAGGGTTACGCGCGGCTGCGTTTCATCATCAACGCCCTTACCCGGACCCGTTTTTGCGCAACCGACGGTCGGCTGCGTTTTGCATTGAAAGGCCCCCCCATAAAACATCCACGCTCGATCCCCTGGTTTCGCGTGCCCGACCGCGCCAGCGAATCCACGCGCATCGTGTACGGACACTGGTCCACGCTTGGGTTTCATGAGGAAAACAACACTTGGTGCATCGACGCGGGTTGTGTCTGGGGCGGACGCCTGGTGGCTCTGCGCATCGACAAGGGCCACCCCAGGGCGCACAGCGTGAAGTGTGGACAGCAGGCCCGGCCCGGCTAGCCCGGCTATGCAACAACGCGCCGTTCGAGTGTAACGAAACTCAAGGCCCAGGCGTTGTCCTCATCGACCTCACGCTCGACCCGCCGCACTTCTTCCCATTCAGACCCATCAAGCGAGGGGAACCGGGCATCGCCCGGAACCTCGCCATGCACGCGTGTCATCTCGATTCGTCTGGCCAGTGGCAATGCCTCTTCGTACAAACCCGCGCCACCGATGATCATGACCTCCTCGACCTCACCAGCCGCGCGCAGGGCCGACGGCAGGGAGTGCACTACGCGGCAACCCTCGGCCGCATAATCCGACCGGCGGGTGATCACGAAGTTGTCACGACCCGGCAGGGGACGACCGATGGACTCCCAGGTTCGACGGCCCATGAGAACGGGTTTCCCCATGGTAATTTCCCTGAAATGGGCCAGATCCGCCGGCAGATGCCACGGCAGCCCCCCATCACGTCCGATCACGCCGTTGCTGGCCACGGCCACAACCAGCGTTATTGAGGGGCGTCGTGTACTCACCGGCGCCGCAACACGAACCAGACAAACTCCTGTGTTCCGCCCCCGGGCGTAAGGTGCGTCTCCCGGCGGGTATCACACAATTCAAAACCCTCGCCCAGTTCCGTCATCAAGAGCCGTTCGTCATAACGTCTGACGGGCAAGCCACTGCAGCGGTCGGGACCATCCAGCGCAAAGGTCGCGATGATGCACCAACCCCCCGGTTTGAGCGCGCGTTCGAGGACCCATGCGTAGGCCTGGCGGTCACCTGCTTGCGTCAGGAAATGGAACACCGCCCGGTCATGCCACAGAACGTATTCCCGCTCGGGCTGGCATTCGGTCACATCACAAACAATCCAGTTGACCTGTTCGGCACGTTCGCCCAACCGTGCCCGGCTGATCGCCAGGGCATTCTCGGCGACGTCAAGCACCGAAATATCCCGGTACCCGGTCTCGAGCAGACCATCGATCAGGCGCGATGTGCCGCCACCCACATCGACGATCGCAGCATCACGCCCCGGCGCAAGACGTTCGATGAGATCCAGTGAGGTGGCGGCTACCGGCTGAAACCAACTCACGGCATCAGCCGCCGTATCGCGGTAGACGGTTTGCCAGTGGCCGGCGCGGTCCATGCTACTTGCCCATGTGGGCCTAAACGGCCACCGGCGCCTTGATGGGCGGGTGCGCCTGATAACCTTCCAGTTCGAAATCTTCGAAGCGGAAATCGAAAATCGATCTCACTTCAGGGTTCAGGCGCATCACCGGCAGCGCGTAAGGCTCGCGGCTCAGTTGCAACCTGGCCTGCTCCAGGTGATTGCTGTAGAGATGCAGGTCTCCAAAAGTGTGGACGAACTCTCCCGGCTGCAGACCCGTCACCTGAGCGATCATGAGGGTCAACAGCGAATAGGATGCGATATTGAAGGGGACACCAAGAAAGACATCGGCGCTGCGCTGATAAAGCTGACAGGACAGCCTGCCTTGCGCTGCCCAGAACTGGAACAGGCAATGGCAGGGGGCCAGCGCCATGCGATCCAGGTCGGCCACGTTCCAGGCGCTCACGATGATCCGCCGTGAGTCCGGGTTCTCACGGATGGTCCGTACCGCCTCGCTGATCTGGTCTATATGAGCGCCATCGCTTGTGCCCCAGGAACGCCATTGGCGCCCGTATACCGGCCCCAGGTCCCCGTCTTCGTCGGCCCATTCATCCCAGATCGTGACGCCGTTTTCGTTCAGGTAACGAACGTTGGTGTTGCCGTTGAGAAACCACAGCAGTTCGTGAATGATGGAACGCAGATGCAGTTTTTTCGTCGTGACTACGGGAAAACCCTCGTTGAGATCGAAGCGGGTCTGGTATCCAAATACACTCAAGGTACCCGTTCCTGTCCGGTCATCTTTCTCGACCCCGTGGTCGAGAATGTGGCGCACCATCTCCAGGTATTGCCGCATCGCTCAGTCCGTCCTTTTGTAAGCCAGCGTAACGAGGGTCACACCCACCAGAAACAACGGGACTGTCAGGGCCTGACCCATGGTCATCCAGCCAAAAGCAACATAACCCAGATGGGCGTCCGGTTGCCGCACGAATTCCACGGAAAAACGAAAAATGCCGTAGAGAATCGCGAACATGCCGGACACCGCCATGGTAGGCCGCGGCCTGGCGGACCAGAACCACAGCAGCAGAAACAGCACCACACCCTCCAGAAAAAACTGATAAAGCTGCGACGGGTGTCGTGGCAAGGCATCCACGTGGGGAAACACCATGCCCCAGGGAAGATCCGTGGGCCGGCCCCAGAGTTCGCCACCCAGGAAATTCCCTAATCTCCCCGCCGCCAGCCCCACCGGCACCGTCGGCGCGACGAAATCCGTGATCTCGAAAAAACCACGACCGATCTTGTGTCCGTACAACGCCATCGCGACCAACACGCCGAGCAGACCGCCGTGAAAGGACATGCCCCCCTCCCAGACACGAAGCAGCAACAAAGGGTCAGCCAGCAAGCCGTCCAGGTCGTAGAAGAGAACATAACCGACACGGCCGCCAAGGATCACGCCCAGGGCCCCGTAGAACAGCAGATCGTTGTTTTCGGCGTCGGTCCAGCCGCTGTCGGACCTGGCAGCCCGAACACGACCCAACCACCAGAACAGGGAAAATCCCACCAGATAGGTAATGCCGTACCAGTGAACGGCCACCGGACCGACGCGGAAGGCCACCGGATCGATATTGGGCCAGATCAGCACGGCGCGCAGTTTATCACGCGACCCGTCAGCGCCAGACGCGCGCGATGATGCCTTTCAGATACGCAGTCTCGGGAATCGCGGCATGCACCGGATGATCCGGCGCCTGGGACAGATGTTCGAGGATCTGGATGCGGCGCCCGGCCTGGGTGGCGGCGCGGAGCAGGGTCCGGGACAGCAGTTCGCGTTTCATGTGGTAGGAACAGGAGCAACTGACCAGGATCGCCTCGTCCGCGAGGGATTCGATGGCCAGACGGTTGAGCCGCAGGTAGGCCTGCTCGCCGTTACGGGCGTCTTTCTTGCGTTTGATGAAGGCTGGCGGGTCCAGAATCGCCAGGTCGAAACGCTGGTCCTGATGCACGCTCTTGAGAAAATCAAAAGCATCCGCCTGTACGTCGTCGACCCGCCCCTCGAGACCGTTGAGCACGACGTTCCGGCGCAACAGGTCCAACGCCTGGGATGAGGCATCCACGCTGACGACCTCCCGCGCGCCGGCCAGCGCACAACGCAGGCCCCAGCCACCCACATAGGCGAACAGATCAAGCACGCGACAATCCCGCGCATAGGCTGCCGCCCGTTCACGGTTGAGACGCTGGTCGTAGAACCAGCCGGTCTTCTGGCCCTCGGTGGGGGACACGAGCGCCTTCAAGCCCCCCTCGCGCACTTCAACAACGTCCGGCACGTCGCCAAAGGCCACCTCCACGTAGCGATCGAGCCGCTCCAGTTCCCGCACCTGGGCGTCGTTGCGCCAAAGCAGCGCGGCGGGCGCCAGGACCCGGCTGATGACCTCCGCGATCTGCTCCTTGAACACCTCCATGCCGGCGGTGGTCAACTGCGCCACCACCAACTCGCCGTAGCGGTCGATGGTCAACCCGGGCAGATCATCGCTTTCCCCGTAAACGGCCCGGTAGAAAGGCTCGTCATAAAGGCGCTCACGCAACGCCAGCGCCCGGCGCACACGGCGTTCGATGAGATCCTCGCTCAGCACGTCTTTGGTGTCGCGGCTGACGAGCCGCGCGCAGATGAGAGTATTCGGGTTGACGTAACCGACGCCAAGCGGTTTGCCGGAAGCGGCCCGAATAATGACGGACTGACCCGGCTCGAAGGCCTGCAACGGCGTCGCGTCCGTATCGACCTCGTTGCTGAAAATCCACAGATGCCCGACGCCGATGCGCCGGTCCTCGTGTCGTTTGAGTCGCAGTGTGGGCAGGTCCATGTCCTGTTCCCGGTTCGCGTTAACGCCCGGGGCTCTAATCATGGTCTGACTGTTGTCAGACGGGTACGCCGCCACATGGTAAGACGCTTTCCACTCCAAGAACAGCGAACCGTGTCCTGCCGAATCGCTGTTGCGGCATCAAACCCCAAGGATTGTGGACAGCCTGGCACCGCAAGTTTCATGGGTGGCATTGAACCGTCAGGTTCATGGACGACAAGGCCCCGTCAGGTGAAAAGAATGATGGCCCAGGTGACTGCGGCCAGCACCAGGGACAGGAACACCGCGCCGGAACCCATATCCTTGGCCCGACCCGACAGCTTGTGATGATCCTTGCCCACCCGATCCACGGTAGTCTCGATGGCGGAATTGAGCATTTCCACGATGAGGACGACGAGAACGCAGCCGACCAGAAGCGCCCGCTCCACGTTGGTCTCCCCCAGCCACAACCCCACGGGGATGGCAATGATCGCGCCCACCACTTCGCTCCGGAACGCCGCTTCATATTTGAGGGCCGCCCGCAGTCCCTTGTAGGACCAGACCCAGGCCTGCCACAGATCTGCCGGTCCACGGAGTTTCATCGAGTGGCTGAGGTATCAGGCTGCCAGACGAGATCCAGTTCCTTGGCCGCCTTATACTCATCCATACGCCGTACTGGCAGGGTTACCGGCGCTTGTTTGAGCGTCTCCGCATCGTCGGCGGCTTCCTTGAGGATGCTCGCCATGGCCTCGACGAATTCGTCCAGCACTTCGAGGGGTTCCGTTTCCGTAGGCTCGATCAACAGGCATTCCGGGACCAGCAGGGGGAAGTAGATCGTCGGCGCGTGCATGCCGTAGTCCAACAGGCGTTTGGCGAAGTCCGTTGCGGTGACGTCCAGTTCCTTTTTCTGCTTTTTCAGGGTCACGATAAACTCATGGCTTGCCCGACGCGTCGGATAGGCCATATCAAAGCCTTTTTCCTTCAACCGTGCCGCCAGATAATTGGCGTTCAGGGTCGCGTACTCCGCCACCCGGATCATGCCTTCCCGGCCCAGCATGCGCGCGTAGACGTAGGCGCGCAGCAACACACCCGCGTTACCGGCAAAGCCTGACAACCGACCGATACTTTTGGGCAGGTCCTTGCGGGTGAGGAAACGGTACTGGTCGCCGTCCTTCGCGATCACCGGCACCGGCAGATAGGGCAGCAGACGCTCGCCGACGCCCACGGGCCCGGCCCCCGGGCCGCCACCGCCATGCGGCGTCGAAAAGGTCTTGTGCAGGTTCAGATGGATGGCGTCGAAACCCATGTCACCCGGGCGCACTTTACCCAGGATGGCGTTGAGGTTGGCGCCGTCGTAGTACAGCAGCCCGCCAGCGTCGTGCACCTGCCGGGCGATTTCCAGAATCCGCCGATCGAACACGCCCAGGGTCGACGGGTTGGTGAGCATGATCCCGGCGGTTCTCGGCCCGACGGCCGCTTTCAGTGCTTCGAAATCCACATCGCCATCCGCTCCCGTGGGGATTTCCCGAACGGTACATCCACACATGGCCGCCGTGGCGGGATTGGTGCCATGGGCAGCGTCGGGAACGAGGATTTCCGTGCGTTCGTGATCGCCCCGGTCCGCGTGATAGGCGCGGATCATGGCTACCCCGGTGAACTCGCCCTGAGCGCCGGCCATGGGCGCGAGAGAAATCCCCGCCATACCCGAGACTTCGCGCAGAATCTCCTGCAGGTCGAAAGCGCAAGCCAGATAACCTTGAGACACCGATTCCGGCGCCAGCGGGTGCTTGCCGACGAAGCCCGGCAACATCGCCAGGGTGTTACAGGCCCGCGGGTTGTACTTCATGGTGCACGAACCCAGCGGATAGAACTGGGTGTCAATGGAGAAGTTTTTCCTCGACAGCCGGGTGTAGTGCCGCACCACCTGCAACTCGGACACCTCGGGCAGATCCGGAACGTCCTGCCTGAGCAGCGCCGCGGGCAGATCGTCCGCCGGCGCAGGCCTGGCGGGGGCCTGAGCAGTTGCCTGCCGTCCGGGCTGGGATTTTTCGAAAATCAACATGGGGTACCGGGCCGTGTTCCACTGACTGGGCGAATCGGCGGCATCATAACAAACGACCACCGCCGGAGCGGTGGTCGCGAGGGAGGGTCTTTTGTCTGGAACCTTGTCCGGATCCGGACCTAGTGTCTCAGCAGCCGGTTCGGCAGCTTCTTGACCCGCTCCAGGAAAGAGTCGTGCAACGGTGTGCCGTAGGACTGGTCCTCGGGAAGGACCTGGTAGCGGGCTATGGAATCAGGTTCCCGCTTCAGACTCAGGTGGTGCCGGAAAGCCGAATCCACGCTCAGCTTGCACATCCCGGTTTTCACGGGCTTCAGCAGCAAACGATAAACCTGGCCTTCGTTAATCAGATCGATGGCCGCCCGCGCGTCCGCCCGCTCGGTAATGACCACAGTCACAATCTGCGGGTGGTAGCGCTTCAAAGCCTTGATCAGCGAGGTCACGTCCTCGGTCTTGGTGTGAGTTTCCGATATCACCACGCCGATTTCATCCGGGCCCTCGAGTATTTGCATCGCCTCATCCGCCGTGTGGGCGAATCGCAGCCGGTAATCGGTCCACAGAATCTCGCGCAGGCGAGTCTGAATGTTCGGGTCGCTTTCGACCACCAGCACGCTCAGAAGCTCGGTACCCAACTCCATTTCCGGGTCCTCGATCTCCACAGGCACCGGTATCTCGCGTGCGATACGCGCTGCGGCCCCGACGACGGCCTTGAGCTCGTCGTTCACCCAGGGTTTGCTGACGAAGCGGAAGACTTCGCCCTCATTGATCGATCCGATAATGGCCTTGAGATCCGAATAGCCGGTCAGCAACACTCGCATTGCCTGGGGGCGAATCTCTTTGACCTGGCGAAGCACCTCGATACCGGTCATTTCGGGCATGCGCTGATCGCTCACCACCACGTCAACGTGGTGTGCCTTGACGAGCATCTCCACTTCCGTGGGGTTATGGGTCGTCAGAACCTCATAGTCACGGCGGAACAGCGCGCGCATCGAGCGCAAAATGCGTTCCTCGTCATCGACGAAGAGAATGCAGGGACGACTGTTCATTGATTCAAGCATTTGACTCTCCCATCAGCCGGCGGCCATCGCGACTTGTTCTTGTTCAACCTGTGGACGCTTTACAGCGGCTCTCGGAACCGGGAATTGGACAATAAACTTCGTGCCCTTGCCCGTGGACGTACGCACGGAGATCTTGCCACCGTGCCCTTTGACGATCCGGTCTACAATCGACAGACCAAGACCAACACCATGCCCAACGGGCTTGGTCGTGTAGAACGGATCAAAAATCTTGCCCAGTTTGTCTTTGGGGATACCACTTCCGCTGTCGGCGACCGAGGCCTCGGCCCATCCGTCCTTGACGCTGGTTGCCAGCAGGATCTTGCCTTTGCCTTCTATCGCCTGGGTGGCGTTGGTAATCAGGTTCAACAAAACCTGGTTGACCTGCGAAGGCACGCAACGAACCGCCGGCACATCTTCGTAACGCTTGATCACTTCGATCCGGTCGCCCAGCAGATGCTCGACCATGGTCAGGGCATTGTCCATCGCGCCACGCAGATCGAAGTTATCGACCATGCCTTCGGCACGATCGAGCCGGCTGAAATCCTTCAGGTTCAGCACCAGGTTTGCGATCTGGTCCAGACCGTCCCATGCATCTGACAGCAGACCGGGCATTTCGCCAAGACGTTCGTCGCCGACGAACATCTGGTGCAGTTCCAGGAGTTCCTCATGGGGGGGATCGACGCCGTTGCCGTTGACGCCACTGCTCAGCAGACCGGTAACGGCTGAGGCATAGCACTGAACCTGCGCGTCGTATTCGAGCATCAGATCACGCACGATCTCGACATTGCTCTTGACGAAGCCAAGAGGCGTGTTCATTTCGTGGGTAATGCCGGCGACCATCTTGCCCAGCGAGGCCATCTTGCCGGAATGGATCAGTTGTCCCTGGAGCGACTGGAGACGACGCAGTTCCTTACCCAGCGCTTCGTTTTCTTCATCCAGAACCGCGCGCGCGCGCCGCTCACGGATTGCCATCAGGCCCAGTCCGACCAGTAAAAGAAGCGCAAAAAAAGCCGTTGCTATCGACAGATAAACCATAACGTCCGTCCACCCGGTATCACCGCGTTCATGTCAGGCGCTTGTACTTCTTAACGCGGGACCGGATCGACGCGTTGTCTGTCTTTGAGCAACGACGTCCGGTGGGTGCACCTGAGCATGCTCAGTGTAATGACCCGGAGACGTCTGCGCAATAGGGGAAGTCCCTGAATTCATGGGCTTTTCCTCCCTATAGCGGGTCCCGGCGGCCCCGCAGACGCCGGTATTCGGACCCCAGGGCCCACAAGCCCTTGATTTTGGGGACTTCGGCGCGGTTGCGGCGGTTGGCGGCGCCGATTCGCCAGGCCAGCACCGGCAGGCCAGGGCTCGACAGACCGCCCCGGGGAGTGTTCCGGGTCATGGGCGCGGCCGGCCCCGAAAGTAACCCCGTTCGCTTCCTCCTGTCAGATAACGACTATGAACTCTTTGCTGACCGCAGCCTGGAGGCGCCGGGCCAGAGCCTTTCTGTCGTGCTCGTGGATTTTTTTGTCTCCGAAACTCACCGTCGCGTCTATTCGGGGCATGCGCAACACGGTCAGAAAGTGTCCGGCGAAGCCCACGCCACCCCACCAGCACACAGAATCCGAAGCCGGGGGGCTGCCCGGGGGTACCGCGTAGGACAGTGCCGCGTAGGCGACGGGCTCACCCGATTTCGCCGCCACCGCCAACAACGCGGGTTTGAAGGGCTGGATACTCTCACCGTTACTCGTCGTGCCTTCGGGGAAAAACACCACGCCCCGGCCGCTTTCCAGAACCTCGGTTATCCGTTTCAGCATGCGCAAAATGTCGTTCTTCCGATCCCGCTGAATGAACTGGGTGTCCACCAACCGGCACAGCGTGCCCAGCACGGGCCAGCCCTTCACCTCCGATTTGGCGATGAACACGGCCCGCAACTGGCTGGCCAGCACCAGAATATCGAGGTAGCTCAGGTGGTTGGACACGAGCAGGAAGGGTGCGGCCGGCGGCGTGCCACGCACCGTGAGCCGGATACCCAGCAAGGGAAGTACCCATCCACCCCAGGAATGAAAAATACCGGAACGCCACACATCCGTACTTGACCAGAACCCGCGACCACGCAACCCGTTAAAGCCGGCCAGGAAAAAGCTCGAGATCACCAGCCACGAATACATCACCAGCACGAACAACAGCAGGAGGGTTAATCTGAATGACGCGCGGAGCCAGTCCACCACGGGTGAGAATCACTCGGTGCCGACTATCGTGGCGGGGATTTGTTTCAGGGCCCGGGGTTCTTCCCCCATGCCCACGTCGATCGGTGGGTTCTCGTCGGCCGGGAAGGGAGCGCGATGGTGCCAGGCATCCACCGTAGTGATGTATGGCGCAAAACCGTTGTCCCGAAACCAGGAATCCACTGCGTATTCATCGCCGGTGCTTAACTCGACGATGACGGCGGTCTGGTGGATATCGAGAAAAAAGCGGTGTCGGGCAATCGGGGGATTCACGTGGTGATACCGCAGCAGGCCCTGTTGCTCCAGAACCCTGAGGTACACGGTCGTGTTGGTGGATTCGTCGATACAGTCCAGCGCGCTGCTACTGCCGAAGTGCGCGTAATTGACGGCCTGGTCCTTCCACGTCCCCGTCTGGCTTCCCGCGATCTGTTCGAAAATCGCGATGGCATAACGGATCTGGTGACGCTCCTCCCGGGACGTCGTGGCCCGGGGTTCAAAGAACGCTTCGATCCGCGTCCACTCCTGCGGGCTCACGCTGACGACCGTGTGCATCTGCTTGCCCGCGCTGTAAACAAAGGGCACTGCGTCGAGTTGAATGGTCTCGTCTTCCGGCGGCAAGGGCGCGGTGACGCAGCCGGCCAGCAGGAACCCGGTCAAAAGTACGACACCCGTGATGCGGACGCTCATGACAGATTGCTTCTATGACAGGGCAGCCAGGGCCGCCTCGTAGTCGGGCTCATCGCCGATCTCCCCAACCAGCTCGCTGTAGATCACCTGGTTGTTTTCGTCCAACACGACGATCGCCCTCGCGGTCACACCAGCCAATGGCCCATCGGTCAACAGTACGCCGTAATCATCGGCGAACTGTTTTGTCCGCATCATCGACAAAGGCACGACATTGTCCGTACCCTCGGCGCCGCAAAACCGACCCATGGCAAACGGCAAATCTGCCGCGACAACGAGAATCACCGTGTCGGAGTGTTGACTGGCGTATTCGTTGAATTTTTTCGTGGACAGCGCACACACCGGCGTGTCCAGGCTGGGCACGATGCTGATGAGTTTCTTTTTCCCCGAGTAATCGGACAGGCTGCGGTCCGCAAGCCCTACATCGACCAACAGAAAATCCGGCGCCGCGCTCCCAACCGCCGGCAAATCACCGCTGGTCTGACACGCATTTCCTTTCAGTGTGACTGTTGCCATTTTATCAACTCCTTGGTTTTTGACCGCGGTTACGCCGCAATTTACGCCGCGCTTTCACCGCAAGTCAGGTAAGCACCGCCGTGAGTTCTTCCACATAACGATTCATATCAGCCTCAGTACGCGTTTCGGTTACGCACACCAGCAGGGCATCTTCGAGCCCGACGTAATCCGCACCCAACGCGTATCCAGCCAACACTCCACGTTGCGCCATGGCCTCCACGACCTCTCCCGCGGGACGCCCCAGGCGGATCACGGCCTCATGGAACACGGGGCGATCGAAAGCGAGTTCAACCCCCTTGACCTTGTCCACCCGCTCGAGCAGCGCTCGCGTGTTTTCGTGACAGGCCAATGCCACGGAGCGCAGTCCGGCAGGACCGAGCAGCGTAAGGTATATGGTGGCGGCGGTGACCAGCAAGCCCTGATTGGTGCAAATGTTCGAGGTGGCCCGGCCACGCCGGATGTGCTGTTCGCGAGCCTGCAAAGTCAACACGAAGCCCTCCCGTCCGTTCAGGTCCGTCGTACGGCCCACGATGCGTCCGGGCATCTGGC
>Ga0114950_10002499_pt1 | contig 14113 bp, 14 predicted proteins | sample N075metaG_FD_83503 | JGI IMG/M metagenome (GOLD analysis project Ga0114950, IMG submission 83503) | Deep subsurface microbial communities from Kermadec Trench to uncover new lineages of life (NeLLi) - N075 metaG | ecosystem: Environmental > Aquatic > Marine > Ocean trench > Sediment | place... | reverse complement strand
GGGGTAACGATTAAAAAATAGAGAAAATAAATTAAGCTCATTCTTAGTTCCTATTGTTAATTCAAAATCACAAAAATAATTTGGTTAATGAATTAGAGACTTTGATCAGTTTTATAGGTCTTTATACTTTGGTGGAGCATCTCTTCCGCCGAGTCTGATATAAACACCTGCTGTAAGATCGAACTGAACAAAAGGGGTCCAGCTTCCGACACCAACACCTACGCCGCCTGTTCCAACCCATAAACTTCCACCCGAAAAAATAAGCGGTAATAACATTCTTGCCTGTAAACGAATTCCGATACTTTTAGATAGATCAAACTTTCCACCACCTCCAAATGTAAGAGAAGCTAACCATTCGTCGCTGCGTGTTGCGTCCTTTGCATCAAATAGTGTTGCGCCAACTGTAAATGCAATAAACGGTCGGGCTTTACCTCTTCCCATTTCTTGTACTACACCTATCTGAAAATAATGTACGTTCATATCGAAAAGATCTTCAGTATTTCCGGAGGGATATCGTTTAAGTTTAACCTGTGTTTGTTCGGATATCCATAATAATTCTAATTCGGTTCCTCTCCTCATAGTAAAGTCAACACCCAATCCATAGTTCGGAACGTCTTTTATCTGGAGATCACCTTCCTTTACGGGAACACTGGTGGTCATCATATATCCGCCAAATCCAAAAATCTCAGTTTGTGCAGATACTTCACTGATAAAAAGAAATGAGATTAATAATATCAGGGTTGGGATACTCTTAGATTGTTGCAATAAACTCACATTGCCTCCGTATTTTTTTTTCAATGAATTAATATAATAGTAAACTTAAAAATTTCACGGTTATTATCATAGCAAATGATAGTACAAAACTAAGTGCCCAAGTTAAAATGGAACTCGTCCCGACCTTCCCGCGGCCGGCAGGCACATCTGGATTCGTTTCATTTCAATACAGTTTATTTTATTGAAACTCATTATAAAAAATAATCTTGAAATAAATATTGTAAAAAGAATTAAAGAGTGGCACAATGATTGTATATGAGCAATTAAAATTATAAAAGGATGCTTGCTATGATACTTATTTATTTGATGGGCTTAATTGCTGTAGGTTTAGCAGTATATATAGCCATGCATGTTTTATCCATTATCAAATCCCAAACTAAATTCAAATATAAAAATTAATTTTATTCTCCTTTGTTTGTTAGAGAGATAAAACATTGAGGTGAGGGCCTCAAACAAGAAGACCGTTTAAAAGACGGTCTTTTTTATTTTAAAGAATCAATCATTTCACATTTAGATTTTATTCCGCTGATTTTTTCCACTTTCCCTTTTTAGATGTAATATAAATTTGATATTATTATAAGAAATAATAATATTATGTTCTATCAGTACTCAATGTTGTTGAATAATTAATAATTGACAATCACTTTATATAGGAGGAAAAATATGAAATATTCCCGCTTCTATTCCCAAAGGTATCTGATTATCACATTGATGCTGTTGAGTGGAATCATAATCCTCATCAGCTGCCAAAATAATACTGATAAACCAGAGGGAGAAGGTACTAACAAAGAACCACATATTGTTGCATCATCACAAATTGAAGCAGGTCGTTATCTTGCAATAGTATCTGGTTGTAACGATTGCCATACTGAAGGTTATCTTTTGTCCGGGAGAGAGGTGCCTGAGGATGATTTGTTAACCGGTTCATTTCTAGGATGGAGAGGTTCATGGGGAACAACATATGCACCAAACCTGCGACTGAGAGTGCAGGAAATGGCTGAAGAAGAATGGGTTATGATTTTACAAGTACGTGAGGATTTACCGCCAATGCCATGGATGAATACAAATAAAATGAGCGAAGAAGATTTGAAAGCACTATATCACTATATAAAATCGCTTGGTCCAAAAGGTGAGCACGTTCCTGAAGCATTAGACCCAGGTGTTGAACCGGAAACTCCTTATATAAATTTAGAACCTCAAAATTTACCGAAATAGTTTTTTTAATATTTTGAACTGAGTTGCGTATGAAATATTTATTGCAGCGGCTCAGTTCAATTTTATATTTTTATCTCGTCCCGGGCGTCATCATTATATAAAAATAATCTGGCTTGTAGAATCGTTATTCTCATTTAGTAATAACAATGTGACTCCTCTCTAAGACAAAAATTAATAGAAGATAAAACCTTTTGATTTGTTTCAATTGTTTTAAGTTTCTGAATTTTTAGCTATTTTAATTCAGGGAAATTTCCGCAAACATATATTGTTAATGAATCCAATTAAACCTAAATACGAATTGTCTGAGATAAATGCAGATGAGTATCAATTAAACTTATCCGGCGATTGGACCACTTTGAATCAAGTCCCTTCTTACCACGAAGTAATTGATGAGTTAAATAATAAAAATAGCCGGGCAATAAAATTTGATAGCTCAGATTTAGGTAAATGGGATAGCGGTTTACTGGTATTTCTTTTACGCATAAATTCTTTTGCTGAAAAAGAAAAAATAAAATTTGATGATCACGGTTTACCCGAAGGTGTACGTAAATTAGTCAAGCTTGCAAACGCAGTTCCGGTTGTTGATAACCAGGAAAAAGACGAAATTGATATGCCGCTGTTAGACAGAATTGGAAGCGCTTCGTTGCGTGTGAAAGGTTCTGCCGGGGACATGTTAGATTTTATCGGGCAGGTATTTTTAAGTTTTTCAAGAATGTTCACCGGTAAGGCAATATTCCGCCGATCGGACTTTCTTGTTTATATGCAGCAAGCCGGTGCAGAAGCCATATTGATCGTCACAATAATTAACTTGCTTATCGGTTTGATAATTGCATTTGTCGGAGCAGTGCAGCTTAAAATGTTCGGAGCCGAAATTTATGTTGCTGATCTTGTTGGGCTTGGAATGGTGAGGGAAATGTCTCCTATGATGACCGCAATAATTATGGCTGGCAGAAGCGGTGCATCTTATGCGGCTCAGCTTGGAACAATGATGGTTAACGAAGAGATCGATGCACTAATTACTTTTGGTTTTGATCCGATAGATTTTTTAGTACTGCCGCGTTTAATGGCTTTGGTTTTAATGATGCCTTTGTTAACGCTCTATGCTGATTTTATCGGCATAATTGGAGGTATGACAGTGGGAGTGGGAATGCTTGGTATTTCATTCGAACAATACTATGAAGAAACGATTTCTGCACTATCACCTTTAACATTTCTTTTAGGAATTGTAAAAGGGACGATATACGGATTTCTTGTCGGATTTGCGGGCTGTTACAGAGGAATGCAAAGCGGAAGAAGTTCCGCTGCAGTTGGTGCTTCAACAACATCCGCTGTTGTTACTGGTATTATTATGATAATAGTTGCAAGTGCGGTTACAACAATAATTTATTACGTAATGGGATGGTAAGATTTTAATATGAGTAGTTCTGATCCAAAAATATCTGTAAGAAATCTGGAAATGGCTTACGGTTCATTTGTTATCCAGAGAGATCTAAGTTTTGATATCCCTGAAGGGGAAGTATTTATTATTATGGGCGGAAGCGGTTGCGGGAAAAGTACACTTCTTCGTCATTTAATAGGGTTAAAAGAACCTTCCAAAGGAGAAATATTTATCCGTGGTGAAAACTTTTGGGCAGCAAATCCAAAACAAAAAGCAAATATTATGAAATCGATGGGAGTTTTATACCAAAGCGGTGCACTATGGTCATCGATGACACTTGCCGAAAATGTTGCAATTCCGTTAAACAGAAATAAAAAATTGAGTAAGAACGAAGTCAATGAAATTGTATCTTTAAAACTAGCTTTGGTTGGATTAGCTGGTTACGAAAAATTTTACCCGTCTGAAATCTCAGGTGGAATGAGAAAACGAGCAGGACTTGCACGTGCAATGGCGCTCGATCCCGATATCCTTTTTTTTGATGAACCATCTGCAGGTTTGGATCCAATTAGTTCGAAAAGATTAGATGAACTGATTTTAGAATTACGCGATAGTTTAAATACAACTGTTGTAGTAGTTACGCATGAACTGCAAAGTATTTTTGATATTGCCGATAATTCAATTTTTCTCGATTCTGAAGAAAGAACTATTACAGAGCGTGGGAACCCTTCGGAAATGGCAAAATTTTCATCAAATAAAAAAGTAAGAGAATTTTTAAATAGAGGTGAAGTATGAATGAGGCAAATACAAAACTAATTGGTGCATTTATTGTTGGCGCTGTTGCTTTGGTAATTGTTGTATTTTTAGTATTCGGTTCCGGAAAAATGTTCACCAAAACTTTTGAATACGTAATTTACTTCCGGGGTTCGGTTAATGGTCTCGATTTAGGCGCACCCGTAAAATTACGTGGTGTAACAGTTGGTTCTGTTTCCTCCATTGTTCCGCTTTATTATCCAAACGGTGAATTTGCAGTTGAAGTTAAGATAAAAACAGAAGTAGGTATAGTTAAAACCGTAGGAAGACCTCAGACAGAAGTTATCCAGCAGGAAGAAGTTGAAAATGCAATCAGGAATGGTTTTAGAGCACAGTTGAATACATCCAGTTTTGTTACAGGTAAACTTTTTGTAAATCTAGATTATTTCCCCGATAGTGAAAAAATATTTATGAAAAGAAATGAAGCGGATGTGGAAATTCCATCAATACCTTCCACAACTGAATTGTTTGAGAACTCACTTAAATCGGTTATGAAAGGACTGGAAAAATTAAATTTAGTTGAACTAACAGAAAGTATTCATAACACTGTAAAAAGTGTGGATGAAATTTTATCCTCCCCAATGTGGCAAGCTAATCTGGTAATGATGAACCAAAATCTTATAAAAACAGATACTCTTTTTGCCCGGTTGAATAGGTCAATTGATCCAATTGCTGATAATGTAGTAAAAACTACTTTACAAACCCAAGAAACTTTGAAAAAAATTCAATTGTTAGTAGAAAGTCTTGACAACATAGCTGTTAATAACAGGTATGAAATACACGAAGTTCTTAAAGAAATTACATACTCTGCACGAGCGCTAAAACGTTTGGCAGAATATTTTGAAGAACATCCAAGCGATGTAATATTTGGAAAATAGTTTTGGAGATCAAAATGAAAAATTCAGTTATATTAATTCTGTTATCTGTGATATTGTTTACGCATTGTGGTTCCTCACCGCCAATTCAGAAATACATTCTCACTCCTTCAATTGAGTATGATACAGAAACACTTTCCGGTAAAGAAAATACGGAAATAACTATAGGAATCGGAAGTATAGAATTCTCAGAATATTTGAAGAGACCGGAGATAGTTAGTTTTAAAGGAAACAATGAATTGAATGTGGATCAATTTAACCGCTGGGCTGAACCTCTTGAAAAAAATTTCGAAAGAGTTTTAATTGAAAATCTATCCCGTTTAATTCCCACAAATAGAATTTATATTTTCCCCTGGCAGGAAGAAGAACCGAACAGCTTTCAAATATCAATTGTAGTTAACGAATTTGGAATGCGCTCAGACAGCTCCCTTGTTTTAGATGCAAGATGGAGTGTTTCTAAAAAATTTAAAAGAGATTTTTTAATGACTCAAAGAACATTCTATACTGAAAATGCAGCCGGTGTTTCCATCGAAGGAAAAGTAGCGCTTCTAAGTGATTTAGTAGGAAAATTCAGTAGTGATATTGCAAATGAAATTAGAAAACAGACTGATAGAGGATTTTGAGAGGGTAGAACAATAATACATTTGCAAATTTAATTTAGAAATAGATTATCACTTCCCGTTTGCTTGGGCTAATTTTAAATTCTTTATTATTCATCACTTGCCGTCTGCTTCAGCAGACGGATTAAGAAATAATACCAATAAAAAACGGCTTTTCAGAAGGAATCCTTTGGATAGCCACATCTGGATTTTAATGGGGCTAAAGCCCGGAATAATTGTTTTGCTTATTTATTCCGTTCACTAAAGTGAACGGTAAGTTATCTTGATTCCTGACACTATCATAAATTTTCTAAATTGAACAGCAAGATTGAATGTTAAAAATCTCTTTTTCTTCAGTTAAAAGAATAGTGCTTTTAATTCTTTCTCTCCTATGAATTCCCGTCAGCTTTAGCTGACGGTTCTAACAATTCTAAAACTTTTTACGGCTTTAGCCACATACACTTCGTTCAACAAGGTTTAGAGGTCGAAGCTATTCTAAAACTCATTTTTGAAGATTAAACAAATAAATTCTTCATCTCTTCTTAAAACCTTCCTCTTTCTCTCTTGGCTGGCTGGGTTAATTCCTTTAAGTTTGTATCCTAATTTTAAACAAAATTTAATCATTAACAGGAGTAATCAGGTGATTAGGAATATTCCCTATTTGCTGTTGCTCGGGTTTGCATTTGTGCAGTTTCATGGCTGCTCATCTAATGAAGATAAAATTCTTCCTTACCCGATTTATCAGCATAAAATTGCTAACGATCTGAACGTTGTTACAATTCCTTTTGACAGTCCGGGACTTGCAGCTTTTTATATTGTTGTGCGTGTTGGATCCAGAAATGAAATTGAAGAAGGTGTTACAGGGTTTGCTCATTTCTTTGAGCACATGATGTTCCGCGGTACAGATAACTATCCGCGTGAAGAATACAAAAAAGTTCTTAAGATGACCGGTGCAGGAGCAAATGCTAACACATCTTTGGATAGAACGGTTTACCACATGACCGGAAATGTTGAGTATCTTGAAAAAATGTTTGAACTTGAATCCGACCGCTTTATGAATTTGAACTATTCAGAACACGAATTTAAAGTGGAGGCAGGCGCTGTGAAGGGTGAGTACACAAAAAATTATGCAAGCCCGTACCAGCAATTGTATGAGAATCTTGTTAACACTGCGTTTGATAAACATCCTTACAAGCATACAACTATGGGGTTTTTTGATGACGTAGTTGATATGCCAAATCAATACGATTATTCATTGGAGTTTTTCAAACGTTATTACAGACCGGAATATTGCACTATAGTTGTTGTTGGCGATGTGGAAGCAGGGCAGATAAATGATCTTGCAGAAAAATATTTTGGTGAATGGGAAAGGGGAAACTATGTTTCCGAAATTCCTGCTGAACCAACACAGAACGGTAAACGTGAATTCCATTTGCAAAACGGTTCCATTCCTCCGTTTATGAGCATGGCTTACAAGGGACCGGCTTTCAACGATAAATATATTGATATGCCGGCAATTGATGTTCTCAATACAATTCTTTTTTCATCAAACTCAGAGCTTTACAAAAAATTAGTTGTTGAAGAACAGAAATTGAGGTTCCTCGGTGGAGGTGCGGGCGACTCCCGTGATCCGAACCTGATTAATATACAGGCATCATTTATAAGTAAGGATGATTTCCAGTACGTGAGAGATGAAATTACAAAAGCAATTGAAGATGTAAAAACCAATGGATTTGATGAAAAGAAACTGCAGGATACAAAATCAAATCTCAAGTACACCTTTGCAATGAGTATTGATGATCCTTCGGCAATTGCAAGTTCCATCAGCCATTACATACAGTTAACCGGTGATCCGGAATCAATTAACAGACTTTATGCAATGTACGATAAAGTAACCAACGAGAATATCAAAATGGTGGCAAATAAATATTATGTAGAAAATGGATTAACAATAGCCACAATCTCTTCCGATGAGAAGGGAGGTGTTGAATAATGAAAGCATTATTAATAACACTTTTACTTACAGTAGTTTTAATGGGACAGGAAGTAGTTGAACTTAAGCAATCCAACTCAGCTAAAATAATCGTTAAACTTATGTTCAATAACGGTTCAATCAGTGATCCTTCTGGAAAAGAAGGACTGACTTACACTACAGTTCAGCTTATTACGCAAGGCGGAACGGGTGATCTTTCATACAGCGATATCCAGGATATGATTTACCTGATGGCTACAAGGTACAGCGTCTCAGTAGATAAGGAAGTGACAATTTTTACTTTTCAATTTCATAAAGATTGGCAGGATTCTTTTTATCCAATTATGATGGGGCTTATAACAAATCCTTCGTTTGAACTGGCTGACTTTGATAGAGTTAAAGTTAATCAACAAGCTTATGTTGACCAGGTTATTCGTGCTTCATCGGATGAAGAGTACAGTAAAAAAGCTCTTGAGGATTTTCTTTTCAGAGGAACAAACTATCAGCATATGATAGAGGGAAACTCAGCGTCAGTTACTTCGATTACCCTGGAAGATGTAAAAGAGCACTATAAAAAATTCTTTACGAAAAATAATCTGATGATAGGAATTGCTGGTAATTATTCATCATCTTTTTTAGATAAGTTGAAAAGCGATCTGGCTTCATTGCCCGATACAAATCCGGAAATACCTGAACCGGCTGTTATCGAAATGCCAAATGGTATTGAAGTTGAAATAATTGCTAAAGATGGTGCATTCGGTTCTGCAATTTTTGCAGGTTATCCTTTAAACATAACAAGGGCGGATGATGAATTTGCCGCATTGGTGGTTGCAAATTCATACCTTGGTGAACACAGAAAATCTTACGGAAGACTTTACCAAATGATTCGCGAACAGCGTTCAATGAACTACGGTAATTATTCCTATATCGAGTGGTACAATAACGGGGGAGGTAACATGCTCCCACCACCGGGAGTTCCACGCCAAAGTAACTATTTCTCTATTTGGATAAGACCGGTACAAATTGCAAAACAGTTGAGAATGCAGTATGAAGAATTAAGTGGAATAAAAATCGGGCATGCTCACTTTGCGTTAAGAATGACATTAAGAGAAATTGATAAGATGATAAAAGACGGGATTACTGAAGAAGATTTTGAAGCCACACGCGCATTCTTAAAAAGTTATATCAGACTATACATCAAATCGCCTTCCAATCAGCTTGGTTATTTAATGGATTCCAAAATGTACGGAAGGGAAAACTATATTGAGGAACTTGATATTCTATTATCTGATGTTACATTAGAAGAAGTTAATAACGCAATCAAAAAATATTTTCAGATTGATAATATGAAAATCACGATAGTAACTGACAGAAGCGAAGCAAAAGCGCTTGCCAAAAGTTTAAAGAATAATTTAACTTCCTCAATGAGTTACTCAAACCTTGTTAAAGCAGGTTTACCTGAGGAAGTTTTAAGTGAGGATTCAGATACTGAGAACTTTAAACTAAATGTTAAGAAAGTTACCATCGTTGATTCGAAGGATACATTTAAGTAGGCTATAATAGAGTCTATTAATATTTTGTCATCTTCTTGAAAGAGGGGATCTTTTTTTCTGTCATTCTGAGCAAAGCGAAGAATCTTTCTAATTATGCTTGATAGATTCCCGATCAAGCCTGCCTCGGCGGCAGACGGGTCGGGAATGACAATCAATAAAAACTTACTTCTGGGATAATCCTTTTTTATCTCTCAATTTTATAATCCAGCCAGTCTTCCAAAGTGGAAAAAATTATTTCCTTTCCCTCATCAGAAAAGCTGTTAATTCTTGTTCTGTGTGATCCACCTTCCTTAACCATTTTTATAGAGTTTGTTTCTCCAGTTAATTCAACTGCAGTTGCAGACCAGGTATCATTCCCGCCATAAATAAAAAGCATATTATTGCCGTGTTTTTGAACCCAACTATTTATATCCTGCATTAAAGAGCAATCAAATTGTGGATTTGAATTGTGTGGAATAAAAATTTTACTTGAAGGATCTTTCACCTCACGCAGCAATTCCTTAAGAGGTGAGATATCGTAACCATAATAACCAATTTCACTATACGCCTGGTAAAAGAATGGAGCAATAGGTGCAATTCCCTGATCAGAAAAATAAGAGAATGATGAATTCCTTTTGAGATGATTAAAGAGTTCATCACTGCTCGCACTCATATCGGGAATTTCATCACAGTTGTTGTTCTGCCACTGCCAAAATGCGAAAGTATATTCAAGAACAGCAAATTCAAAGATTAATCTATCACTGCCTATGCTGTATGTGTAACCTGATTTTTCAGAATCATCGAGAAACATTTCAAGCAATTCATCTTCACGTTTTAAAACTTCTCTCTGGAACTGTATCATTTTATCTCTGCACTCTTTCGTCCCTACGTTATCAAGAAAATGATAAATTCTCGGATCTTCTTCTGCAATATTCATCGGTGTAACGTATGGAACAGAAACATCTACATCATCATTAAAAAAATAGCGGTGAAAAATTGTAGTTTGCCCGCCTTTACTTATTCCTGAACTTATCCATTTCCCTTTGTAAATATTTTTCAACAAAGAAATTATATGATGATGATCATTCGCAGACTGTTCAACGGTTAAATATTTCCACTCGGCATTATCCGGAACTGATTCACCAAAATATCTGTGTTCAACCTGAATTTTATTGCAGTTTAAAATATCTGCCAATTCGTTGTATCTTGGTTTCGGTAATGAGTAGCCATCCAGTTCAATCACAACCGGTAAATCTTCATCAATGTGTCCGATATAAAATTTCTGAATAAAATGATCACCTTCAGGATTATTGTGATCAACCGGCTGCTCAATAAAAACTACGTACACTCCGGAATAAATTGAATCACTTTCAATTTGTGTCACCTTCACAATTCCCTCAAGTGAGTTTAGTTTTTGCTCTAATTGAGATTGAGCGAAAAGAGTAGATGATAGTAATACAATAAGTAAGAGTTGCGAAATTATTTTGAATCGAAATTGTTTCATTCTTTATCCCTTAGTATAAATTGAATTATTTTGTTATATAGAGACTAGAGAAATTCTGAAAGATCACTAGTATTAAGATTCCCGATCACGCCTGCCTCGGCGGCAGACGGGTCGGGAATGACAACAATAAACCATTAGATTAATGATTATTATTAATCATACGGAATTTTCTTTCCCTTAAATCTTATTCCAACTTGTGATATAATCATTCCAGTAAGCATTAAACCGCAGCCGATTAATCCTCTTAGAGGAATACTTTCATTAAGAATGATCCATCCGCCGATAAGAGCAAACACGGCTTCGAGACTCATTATAATTGCAGCATTTGATGGATGAGCTTCCTGTTGAGCAACTACCTGAAGCGTGTATGCAATTCCAACAGAAACAACTCCCGCATAAAGTATCGGAACAGATGCAGCAAATATATTTTGAAGAGTGGTTGTCTCTATTATTATGGAAGCAATTAAACTAAAAAAAGCACATAGCATAAATTGGAAAAATGCTAATTGAATGGGATCGGTTCTAGGAGAAAAGCGACCAATAACAAGAACGTGCAAACCCCAGAAAAATGCACTTGCCAAAACTAATAAATCGCCTAAACCCATCGTCAAATTTTCGCTAACACTTAACAGATATAATCCAACTAAGGCAATAACTGCACCTAACCAAATAGCTGCTGAAGTTTTTTGCTTGAACATTATTCCAAGTATGGGAACTAAAATAATGTAAAGTCCTGTTATGAATCCTGCTTTACCCGCAGTAGTGTAAACCATTCCGCCTTGCTGGAAAGATGCACCAAAGAAGAGAATAACCCCGGCAATAATTCCTCCCTTCAAAAGTATTTTGTTTGATGAAAGAGGGAGGATGGGTTCATTATTAAATTTTCTTTTTCTATTGATGAGCAAAAGAGGAATGAGGGAGATTCCCCCAAGTGTAAATCGAACGGCATTAAAGGTGAAGGGACCAACAAATTCCATTCCGCTTCGTTGTGCAACAAATGCAAATCCCCAAATCATTGCGGTGATTATTAAAAGTATGTTTGATTTCAAATTGAATAAAAATTTCCAATTATACTTATTGTAATAATTTTGCCTTTAGCAGAATCGGTTTAAGTTTTTTCATCTTTGATGATGTAAGAGGTTGAAGGGGTTTTCGCGGCTGTCCTCCGTAATAACCTAATAATCCCATCGAAGCTTTTAATCCGGCAACCCCGTAAGTAGCGGTAATTGCTTTATTAACTGCATGCATTCTACTTTGAATTTCTTCAGCTTCGTTGAGTTTTCCCTCACTAAATAAATTGAATATTTTTATACATTCATCGGGAGCAATGTTTGCCAGGGCAAGTATTCCGCCAACTGCACCGGAAATCAATCCATAAAGAAGAACAGAACCCGTACCGACCAAAACATTAAAATCTTCTGGTGTATTGTAAATGGTAGCATTAATCTCTGCAATATTTTCACTACTGTTTTTAATTCCTATTATGTTAGCATGCTCAGCTAATTTTGCGATTGTTTCAATTTCAATGTTTACATTTGTAAACTTTGTAACACTGTAAATAATCAGAGGAATTGAAATAGAATCAGCAACTGCTAAGAAGTAATTTAGCAATGCTCTGTGGTTCATAGCAGATTTATAGAAGGAGGGAGTAATGATAAGCGCATAATCTGCACCGTTTTTCGCCGCTTCATTAGTTAAGTCGATTGTTTCTTTTATGGATTCCAATCCTGTGCCTGCTATAAGTGTTTTATTATCACTGTGCTCCCTTACAGTGGATATTAATTTCAGCTTTTCTTTTTTAGTTAGAAAAACACTTTCGCCATTTGAACCCAAAACAATATAACCGGATAAATCTTTTTGGTTGTATTTATTAAGATTCTCAATAAGTTTATTGTATGCAACTACATCCCTAACAAATGGAGTTGTAAGCGGTGGATAAATTCCTTTTAACATAATAACTTAATCCTTTATATAATTAAATTTAAACTCATTTACTTAATATATTTTTTAATATGAAGACAACATTAGCCGGGCGTTCAGCAAGCCGTCTCATATACCAGGGATACCAGTGCTCACCGTAACTTATTAGTGTTCGAATATTGTAACCTTGAGCAGCCAAATTAGTTTGCTCCCGTTGTTTAATCCCATAGAGCATTTGAAATTCGATTTTTTTGTTCGGCAGATCATATTTTTTTGCTTCATTCTTTATGTGCTCCTGCAATTTCAAGTCGTGTGTGGCAAATGCAATTCTAATATCTCTTTTTTGCAGTTGCTCCAAAAAATATTTGGAAATTGTTAAGAAGTTCTCATCGGCATCTTGTTTCTTTTTATATGCTATGGTATCAGGTTCATTGTATGCACCCTTAACGAGCCGGATCCACGGATTGATATCAATCATAGCTTTTACGTCATCCATTGTTCTGAAGAGATAGGATTGCAAGCATAATCCTACATTATTATATTCTTCCTTTATACGCTTATAAAAATTAATTGTTTTATCCACATATGAACTGTCCTCAATATCTATAAATACATTGTTGCTGCATTCTTTGGCTTTATGAGTTATCTCCTTAAAAAACTCAAGTGTTTTTTCGAAAGAAAGATCAAACCCAATTTGAGTTAGTTTGAGAGATACTTCGATATCTAAGTTTTCTTTATTTATTCTCTCTATTAAATCAACATAATGCTGCGCTGATATTTCTGCTTCACTCAGATCATTTATATTTTCTCCAAGGTGTGTAAATGTAGTTGGGATATTTTGCTTTAGCAGTTCGCGTGTTGCATTTATAGCATCTGCCGGAGTTTCGCCCGGCATAAATCTTTTAAGCGCTTTTTGTACAAATTTAAAATTCGGTACATGCCCGGTCATCCATTCATTTTTAGAAGCCCATAACAATAAATTTCTACTAATATTCATAAGCAATTATTCCATAATTCACTTGATTAGTATTATCTCTTTTTGTGGATTGGTAAGCCATTCTGCTCCATCAGTATTTATTCTTACCATCTCTTCAATTGTTGCTGTGCCTCTATCCTGAACATGTAGCCTTGGTTCAATTGTAAAGACCATTTTCTCTTCAAGTTTCTGAAAAGGTTTTTGTGCATACTTTTCCCATGGCGGACCAAGCAGTGCTGTGCCATCGTGAGAGAACCTGCCAACCTGGTGACCTAATCCATGTGGAAATTCATCATAACCATTTTGAGTGACTATCTTTCTTGCAACAGCATCAATTTCAACTGCCTGAACTCCCGGTTTCATTGCCTTTTTTGATTGTTCTATTGAATCAACAATTGTGTTAAATCCTTTCATTACATCTTCCGGTGCTTTTGTTTCATCATCTTTTAGAATATAAAACGTTCTTTGCATATCAGAACAATAACCATTGAACTTTACACCAAAATCCATGTTCAGGATTTGACCCTTTTCAACTTTCCTGTCCGTAGGGGCGTAATG
>Ga0114950_10002497_pt1 | contig 14115 bp, 5 predicted proteins | sample N075metaG_FD_83503 | JGI IMG/M metagenome (GOLD analysis project Ga0114950, IMG submission 83503) | Deep subsurface microbial communities from Kermadec Trench to uncover new lineages of life (NeLLi) - N075 metaG | ecosystem: Environmental > Aquatic > Marine > Ocean trench > Sediment | place... | reverse complement strand
TGGGACGGTGTTGGGGTCCCTGTTACGTCGACAAAACCCAGGCAGATGTGGGAATTACTGCGTACCCCCGCGATACTGATCGCCGCCGTCGCTCCGCTCGGGCTGGGCACGGCCACGAGTCCCGGCTTCACCGCTTCGTTGTTGTTGGCGGTATCCGCGGAATCGAGACAACTTCCCCAGGGCGCGCTCCTGGGAGCACGGAGAGCTCTCGCTGAAGGGCGTACCGATGATGCGCTCGCGGAACTCGAACGGCTGACCGAGCGATACCCCGACTCCGCCGGCACTGTACTCCTGCTCGGCCACGCATGGCTCGCCAAAGGGGATCCCGTGGCTGCGACGCGGGCCTACCTGCGGGCCCTGGACTTGCGGCCCAACTTTGCCCAGGCGTTGATCTCTCTGGGTGACATCCACATGGAATCCGGCAACCTCGAGGAAGCCGACAGATACTACGCGAGGACCATCGAGGCGGCCCCGAATCTTCCCATGGCCTACCGCAGGGCAGTCGCGGTCGATGTGGCGTTACTACGCGACGGCGCTGCTGTCGAGCACTTGCAGCGCTACCTGGAGTTGCAGGGTGAGGACGTCGAGGCGCTCAGCATTCTCGGGATCCAGCAGTACCTCAACGAAGATCGCGACGGTGCAATCGAGACCTTGGAGCAAGTTCTGCAGATCGACCCCGATAACACCAAGGCGCACTACGGTTTGGGTACAGTCTTTTCAGACCGGCCAGCCGACTACAGCCGAGCCCTCGAGCACCTACGCCTCGCTATCGCCGGAGACGAGACAAACTACACGGCGTACTACCTCATGGGAAAGGTGCTGGCAGCGGACGGGGAGCTTGAACAGGCGATCGATGCGCTGAAGCGTGTTGTCGAGCTCAGCCCGAACTTCACCGATGCCTACTACCGCATCGCCCAGGTCTACGCCCGTCTCGGTGACCGGGAATCGGCGGGGGCGCACCAACAACGGTTCGAGGAGCTCCAAAGAGAGGAAGAAGCCAGCGACCTCCGGATCAGGCGGTTCCTGGCCTTGAAGAACGCCGCATCCGCCGCTCTTGCGAGTGGCGACTTCCCGGCCTTTCGCGAGGCGATGCAGCAGTTCATCGAGGCCTATCCGACGGACCCGGAGGTTTTCATCCTTGCGGCGCGGGGCTCGCTGGCCACGGACACCGTGGACCCGGGAATCGAAGCCCTGAGCCGCATCCTCAGCGGCCGTTCTGCCCGCTGGGACGTGCTCTACTACCATGGTTTGTTGTTGCAGCGAGCCGGTCGCCTCCCGGAGGCTCGGGACAAACTTCGGCAGGCTCTCGAGAAAAACACTACGTTCGGTGACGCGTACGCTGCCCTGGGCAACGTACTCATGGACCTCGATGAGCTAGGTGCAGCGGTGGAAGCCTACCTGACGGCGGTGAGTTTGGATCGAGAGAACGCCGCTTTCCATCTCAGCCTGGCGGGTGCTTACGGTCGTCTCGGTCTCACAGAGCTCGAGGCCGAGGCCATGGCCACCTATCAACGACTGATGGCGAAGGGGGGGACCCTCGTCTCGGCGCAAGCCAATCAGGCGCCGGCTTCCTCCGGCCACCAACGGATGGTGACTCTCTTGGCCGAGATTGGTCGGTCGAAGCCCCAGGGCTTCCTGACGCAGAAGCGCGTCGAAGGGGCGTGGCGCGACCTCACCGCGGGTGCCGTCGGTGCGTCGCCGTTCGACCGAGCCGCTCTGCTCATCAGGGCCGGCGCGTTGCAAATCCAAATCGATGTGCGCCTCGGAATAGAACGCCTCGAGCAAGTAACCGAGTTGCTTGCGGCGCTCTCCGAACAAGAACGGTCGCTGCTGCAGCCGAGGATCGACTTCTGGATCGGCGTCGGCTACCTGCGTGAGGCGATGACCGCGAACTGTGTGGATCTGCGCCTCGACAGCGGCTGCATTCTCGCCATCGGTCAGGCCGGTGTACACGGGGAACCTGCCGCTGCCGAAGCGGCTCTCGACCACCTGGAGCCGGCCTTGCGAAACACCGCCCGAGGCACCTCGCTCCACGTCGCTTCGCGGTGGCTGGCAAACATCGCCTACAGGGCGACAGGCCGGTACTCGGGCGACATTCCGGCAGGACTCGCAATCACTCCTGCGCTGTTCGCAACGGCCGAAGGGTTTCCGCGTTTCGAGAACGTCGCGGCGAGCGCCATGCTGGACACGTTCGACTACGCGGGGGGTGCGATCGTCGACGACTTCGACAACGACGGCTTTCTGGACGTCATCACGTCGACGATGGACCCCAACGGTCAGGTCCGGTTCTTCCGCAGCCGGGGCGATGGGTCGTTCGAGGAGCTCACGGCGAGGGCGAACCTCGTTGGTATCGTCGGCGGCCTCAACATCAACCAGACGGACTACGACAACGACGGCGACCTCGATATCCTGGTGCTCCGGGGAGCCTGGCTGGACGCCGACGGCCGGTATCCGAACTCGTTGCTGCGTAACAACGGCGATCTCACCTTTACCGACGTCACGTTCGAGGCCGGTCTGGGCGAAGTCCACTATCCGACCCAAACCGCGGCATGGGGCGACTACGACAACGACGGTGACCTCGATCTCTTCGTCGGCAACGAGTGGACTGCGTCTCAGCCGAGCCCGTCGCAGCTCTTCCGCAACAACGGCGACGGCACCTTCACCGACGTCGCGAGAGAGGCGGGCGTGCTGAACCTGCGCCGCACCAAGGGCGTTGCATGGGGCGACTATGACGGCGACCGGTTCCCGGACCTGTACGTGTCGAATCTCGGCGACGACAACCGCCTCTACCGCAACAACCGCGACGGCACCTTCAGCGACGTGGCAGCCGCGCTCGGGGTTACGGCGCCGACCTCCGGCTTTTCGACCTGGTTCTGGGACGTGAACAACGACGGCGCCCTCGATCTGCTGGTGAACGACTACGGCCTCCCCGCAGGTCCGGGTCTCCCGGTCTCCTTCGCGGCTGCAAGCATCATGGGCCAGACCCAGGCTACGAACATCCCAGCGCTCTACCTCGGCGACGGCTCCGGTGGTTTCGAGGAGGCAGCAAAGAAATACGGCATCGATCGATTGACTCTCCCGATGGGCTCCAACTTCGGCGATCTCGACAACGACGGGCACCTCGACTTTTTTCTCGGCACGGGGGACCCGAGCTACGAGACGCTGCTGCCCAACCTGATGTATCGAAACGTTGGGGGCGAACGATTCGTCAATGTCACGTACGCGGGCGGCTTCGGCCACCTCGCCAAAGGCCACGCAGTCTCCTTCGCTGACATCGACAACGACGGTGACCAGGATATCTTCCAGCAGCTCGGTGGCTTCTACGTGGAGGACGCCTATTTCAACGCGCTCTACGAAAACCCCGGCTTCGGAGGCCACTGGCTCACCATCAAGCTCGTCGGCACCGAATCGAACCGCGCGGCGATCGGCGCCCGCATCCGGATCGAGGTCGTAGAGGGCGGACAACGGCGCTCCATCTACCGGCACATCGGCAGCGGCAGCAGCTTCGGAGCCAACCCCTTGCGCGCCGAGATCGGCCTCGGGGAGGCGGCGCGCGTGGACCTGCTCGAGGTCTACTGGCCGACCACCGGACAGACACAGACTTTTCGCGACGTGGCCGCCGATCAGTTCATCCGGATCACCGAGGGCGACGCCCGCATCGAGGTGCTGCAGCCAGGGTCATTCCGAATCGGCGGCGCCGGCCGTTGAGATTCGCGTTGACGACTCCGGCAACAGATCCGATAGGTGGGAGTGATTGTTCCCCCGGGTACTTCCCTGTAGCCCGCATTTCTCAACGGGTCGACTTCAGTCGCGCGTCAGCTTGCGGTACTTGATACGGTGCGGCCGGTCGGCGTCGTGGCCCTTGCGGGCCTTGTAGTCAGCCTCGTAGTCGGCGTAATTACCGGCGAACCACTCCACCTGGCTGTCGCCTTCGAAAGCGAGGATGTGAGTGGCGATGCGGTCGAGGAACCAACGGTCGTGGCTGATCACGATGGTGCAGCCGGCGAACCCCAGCAGCGCTTCCTCGAGGGCGCGCAGGGTATCGACGTCGAGATCGTTGGTGGGCTCGTCGAGCAGCAGCACGTTACCGCCCGCCTTGAGCACCCGCGCCAGATGAGCCCGGTTGCGCTCGCCGCCGGAGAGGTGCTCGATTCTCTTCTGCTGGTCCGCTCCCTTGAAGCCGAACGACGCCACGTAGGCGCGCGAGTTGACCTCACGCTTGCCCAACTTGATGACGTCGCGGCCTTCGCTGATCGCCTCCCAGACGGTCTTGTCGGGGTCGACCAGGTCGCGCGTCTGATCGACGTGGGCGAGCTGCACCGTCTCGCCGATCTTCAACGAACCGGCGTCGGGCTCCTCCAGGCCCATGATCATGCGGAACAGCGTCGTCTTGCCGGCGCCGTTGGGTCCGATGACACCGACGATCCCCGCCCGGGGTAGCGAGAACGACAGATCATCGATGAGCAGCTTGTCGCCGTAGGCCTTGGTGAGGCCTGCGATGTCGATGACGTTGTCTCCCAGCCGCGGCCCCGGCGGGATGTAGATCTCCACCGTTTCCGGCAGCCGCTCGGTGTTTTCCTGCAGCAGCTTCTCGTAGGCGCCCAGGCGCGCCTTGCTCTTGGCGTGCCGCGCCCGCGGCGCCATGCGCACCCACTCGAGCTCGCGCTGCAGCGTGCGTTGCCGGGCGCGATCCTTCTTCCCCTCATGCCCAATGCGTTCCTGTTTTTGCTCGAGCCAGGAGGAATAATTGCCCTCCCAGGGAATGCCGGCGCCGCGGTCGAGCTCGAGGATCCAGCCGGCGACATTGTCGAGGAAATAGCGGTCGTGGGTAATCGCCACCACCGAGCCCGGGTACTCCTGCAGATGGCGCTCGAGCCAGGCGACCGATTCAGCGTCGAGGTGGTTGGTGGGCTCGTCGAGCAGCAGCAGGTCGGGCTTCGACAGCAGCAGGCGGCACAGCGCGACGCGGCGCTTCTCACCACCCGACAGGTTGTCGACCACCGCGTCGGGCGGCGGGCAACGCAGCGCGTCCATGGCGATCTCGAGCGTGGTCTCGAGATCCCAGCCGTTGACCGCATCGATCCGGTCCTGCACCTCGCCCTGCTCCTCGAGCAGCTCGGTCATGGCGTCCGGATCCAGGTCGGGATCGGCGAACTTGTCGCTGATCTCGTTGAAGCGATCGAGCAGATCCTTGACCTCGCCCATACCCGCCATGACGTTGTCGAGCACCGTGGTGCCGGGCTCGAGCTGTGGCTCCTGCGGCAACATCCCGACGCGTGCCTTCTTGTGGGGATAGGCGTTGCCGTCGAACTCGGTCTCGAGGCCGGCCATGATGCGCAGCAAGGTCGATTTGCCGGCGCCGTTGTGCCCCAGGACGCCGATCTTGGCGCCCCAGAAAAAGGACAACCAGATCCCCTTGAGGATCTCACGGTGCGGCGGCACGACCTTCTTGAGGTCCTGCATGGTGAAGATGATGTCGGGCATGGGACGAAGGATCTATTCTCTGCCCGCGACTCGCAACCACGATTCGTTGTCGAGCGCCCAGGCTCCTGGCCTCATCTTATCGAGGTGAGCATCAAGCCACCGCTACCATACGGCGATTGGCCGTGGGCTGGGGTGGTCGCGGAGCCGACGGTCTTTCGTTACGAGGGAATAGCCGTGTTCGATCGCGGTGGCGTAAATCAACCGGTCGGCGGGGTCGCCGGGGAACGATGGCGGAAGCGTCACGGCAGCCTCTGCGATGGCCGACGTTAGCGGAATCGTTCGCACACCATCGGTGAGTCGTTCGAGCCATGATCTGAGCGGAATGGTAACGACGATGCGACCGCGGTCGGCAAGCCATGCCAGCTCGAACCATGAGATCGCCGCCACGGCAACGTCGGGCGCCGTCGCCCGCGGCGACGACGCCCGATCGAACCACGGTTTTCCTGTCTTGCCGCCAGCCCGCTAGCGGATCACATAGTCGGGCCAGCAGATGTCCGGCACGTTCAAGAACGGATCGTTGTCGTAGTCGAAGCCGAAGATCGACGGCACCAGCGCGGTGCTGCCCTCGCCTTGGACGCCGCGGCCGCCACGACCGCCGGCGGGAGCCGCCGGACGCTCGCGCATGGCGCGTGGATCGAGGATCTGCTCGATCATGTCGGAGGCATCCTCGAGGTGAAGGCGGGTGGCGCGGTCGGTCACCGCCGGCAACGCCGCGGCGATCTGCCCCTGCAGTGCGCGCAGCTCGCCGCGCAGCAAGGCGCGAACCTCGCCGCTGGGCGGCGTGGCGCCACCGTTGAGGCGGTTGTTCACCGTGTCGAGGTAGACCCGCTGCGTGTTGCGGCGGAACGGGTCGACTTCGCCGGCCGCCGCCAACTCGCTCCACACACCGTTGCGGACGTCGGTGAGGTAATCGATCGGCGCATAGGCATCGGCGTCGAAGGCCGCTTGCTCGACCAGTCGGTCGAGGCGATTGGCCTGCAGCATCGAGTTCATGATGGAGTTTTGCGCCGTGCGGATGCGGTTCATGACGCCGGTCGGCTCCATGCGGCGCAGCTGCTCGGGCCGCACGAACATCTCGGGTGTGTGCAACGCGTTGGTGAGCAGGAACTGCGTCGCCTGGCGCTGCTTGTCGGCCGGCACCGGCTCGAAGCGCACGCCATCCTGGCCGATGTGCTTCTGCTGCGACAGCGAGCCGCCGACCAGCTGGGTGACATGTCCCATCTCCAGGCGCCACTGGCCCAGGAGCTGGCCGTAAACCTCGGTGAGCTCGCTGTACGGGTCGCCCTTCTGCGTCGTTGTGGCATCCAGCAACATGTCGGCGACACGCTTGATGTTCTTCAGGCCCAACGTGGTGGCGGCCACCGCATCGATATCGCCCACCGCTTCGGTGTTGTTCTGTGGGTCAGAGCGAGCTGCCTGCGCCGTAGAGAAGCGCAAGTATGGCGTGTCGTCCTGCTGCCGCGCCCATTCGTCGAGCGTCGGCAGCTCCTCGTCCGGCGTGGTGGCTCCGGGAATGGGTTTGTAGCCCCACATCGTCGCCCACTTGTCGTACGGCCCGATCTTGGGAATCAGGTCCTCGACGGCGATGCCGTCCTCGGGCTGCGCCACGTAGTTGAAGCGCGAGTAGTCCATCAGCGTCGGCGTGTGGCCGTTCTCCGCCACCCACTTCGGGTCGCGCACCTGGTCGAGCGTGTACAGGGCGCTCGCCTTCATGTTGTGCTGGAAGCCGAGCGTATGGCCGACCTCGTGCGCCACCACGTAGCGGATGAGCTCACCCATGAGATCCTGTGGCAGCGGCAGGGTGGCGGCGCGGGGATCGAGCGCGCCAACCTGGACGAAGTACCAGTTCTTCGCCAGGTTTTGCACGTTGTGATAGAACTGGATGTCCGACTCGATGATCTCGCCGGAACGCGGGTCATGCACGTGCGGACCCGAGGCGTTCTGGGTGGTCGACGGTAGCCAGCGGATCACCGAGTAACGCGCGTCCTCCGGGCTCCAGTCGGGATCGTCGGCGGGCGCCTCGAGCGCCACGATGGCGTTGGAGAATCCGGCCGCCTCGAAGGCCGGCTGCCAGTCCTCGATGCCCGCCTTGATGTAGGGCACCCACTCGGTGGGCGTTGCCGGATCGACGTAGTACTCGATCGGCTTGATCGGGTCCGACATCGCCGCATCAGGGTCCTGCTTCTCGAGACGCCAGCGGGTGATGAAGCGGCGGTTGACGGCGCGATGCTCGGGGCGACTGTAGTCGACATAGGAGTCACTGAAGTAGCCGACGCGCTCGTCGAACAAGCGCGGCATCATGGGCTCCTCGGGCAGCTTCAACATGCTGTAGGACACCACCACCGTGGCGCTGTAGCCGCGCATGCCGCGCGCCGGGGCGCCGCCGCGGCCGCCACCGCGGGCACCGTCGGTGGACGGGGGCGAGGTGTACGTCTGGCTCACCTCGACGTTGATGTTCAGCGGGAAAGCCACCACCTTCTCGATGAAGGTGCGGTCGGTGGCGAAGCCGCGTGCGTTGAGGCGCGAGCGCACCGACAGCTCGTTGACCTCGGTGGTGAACAGCTCGGTAACGTCGATCACGGGGTCGCCGTCGGCATTGAACGCCTCGACGTCGAAGACCTCGGCAATTGCCGGATTGTTGGAGTCGGCCACCGCCTGCGCCACCGGCGTGTCGGGGTCCGCCACTACGTCGTAGCTGATCAGCCGCAAGAGAACCTTGTTGTTGCGCAGCTGCCAGCGCACCACACGATTATCGGAGCGCTGCCCACCGTAGCCGGCGCCGAGCGTGGTGCGCTTGATGCGAGCCACCCAGAGGAAGTCCTTGTCGAGCTCGGCAAGCGGGATCTCGTAGTAAATCTTGTCGTCGACCCGATGCACCTTAAAGATGCCGTCGTCGCTGACCGCTTCGTCGGTGATCACCTCTTCGTAGGGCTTGGGCTCTTTCGCTTCCTGGTCGTCCCCCTCGTCGCCACCGCCCCGGCCACCACGGCCGCCGCGTTGGCCGCCTTCGCTGGCCCAGATCGGATTCTCCGGGCTGACCACACCCTGCGAGGCCTGGCGCTGCGCCTGGGCGCCTGCGGTGAGTACGAAGAGCGCCGCGACGGCGAGCGCCACCGACCACAAGTACCAGCTACGTCTGCGTTGCATCGGGTTCCTCCAGTAGAGCGAATGGGGAGATCGAGGGACAGATTGTAGACTAGCGGTGACCCTGCCTTCCCGATGATGGAGAGACGATCATGAAGCTCGCGTTGATTGCAGCACTGTGCGGCGCCGCGCTGTTGTTTGCGTTGTTGCCCATGCCTCCCGCGCAACAGGTCGAAAACGTCATCTTGTTCACCGTCGACGGCGTGCGCTGGCAGGAGGTCTTCGCCGGAGCCGATGAGGCCCTGCTCACCGAGGAGGCAGGCGGCGTCGGCGATGTCGACTCTCTACGCGAGGAATTCTGGCGAACGACAGCGGAGCAACGCCGCCGCGCGCTGATGCCGTTCCTTTGGGATGTGATCGTGCCCTCGGGTCAACTGTTCGGCAACGTGCGTCGCGGCAGCGAGGTGCGGGTCACCAACGGACACAACTTCTCCTACCCCGGCTACCACGAGATGCTGGGCGGCTTCCCCGACGCGCGCATCGACAGCAATGCCAAGATCCTCAACCCCAACCCCAACGTGCTCGAGTGGATCGCACGGCAGCCGGGTTTTGAGGGTCGGGTGGCGGCGTTCACCGCATGGGACGTGTTTCCGTACATCCTCAACGAGCCGCGCGCCGGCATCACGGTCAACGCCGGCTGGGAGCCCCTCGACGACGTGCCGCTGACCCCGCGCCAGGAGCTCATTAACCAGCTGATGCGCAACAGCCTGCACGAGCATGAGGGCGCCCGCACCGACGAGCTGACCTTCTTTGCAGCGATGGAGTACCTGCAGAAAGCTCGGCCCCGGGTGCTGTTCATCTCGCTCGACGGCGCCGACGGGGGCGGCCACTCGCGCCGCTACGACAACTACCTGCGCTCTGCCCGCCTGGGCGACGAGTTGCTGCGCCTGCTGTGGGAGAAGCTGCAGTCAATGGAACAGTACGCCGGCACGACGACACTGATCGTTACCACCGATCATGGCCGCGGTGATCCGCCGGACGACTGGCGCAGCCACGGGGCAGAGGTCATCGGATCCGAACTCATGTGGTTGGCGGCGACGGGGCCCAGCGTTGCCGCCCTGGGCGAACGATTCGACACCGCCACCCTGACCCAATCGCAGATCGCCGCAACCGTGGCCGCGCTCCTCGGCCTCGACTATCGCGCCGCGGTTCCGGCGGCGGCGCCACCGATCGCGCAGATTATCGAGCAGAAACCTTAGCCTGGATATCTCAGAGGCGCAGGAGCGGCTGCTTGCCATTCCGGGGGTGCTCGCCGTGGGCGGAATCGCGCAGCCTCCCCTGCGCGGCGGTTGGAACTACACCAGCTTCGTGGTGGAGGGGGCCGAGCTCGCCGATGGCGACGTCAGCCCCAATGCCTTTACCCACGCGGTCACCCCCGGATACGTCGATGCGGCGGGCATCTCGCTGTTGCGTGGCCGCGATCTCCTCGACAGCGACAGCGCCGAGGGTACGCCCGAGGTGGCGTTGGTCAACGACCTCTTCACCGAGCGCTTCTGGCCCGGCGAAGACCCGATCGGCAAACGCTTCCGCTTCCCCTACATGGAAGACAGCTGGATCGAGATCGTCGGCGTCACCGAGAGCACCAAACAACGCCAGGTTACCGATGAGACGGAAGCCGAGATCTTCTACCCCTACGAGCGCTGGTCGGAGTTCTACGGCCGAATAACCTGGGTGGTCCGAGGCCACGCCAACGCCTCCGGGCTGATGGCAACCGCGCAGGCCGAGATCCGCGACCTCGATCCGAACCAGGCGCTGTACGACGTCATGACCATGCGCCAGGCGGTCAGCGAATCGGTCTGGGGAGCGCGGTTCTTCACCACGCTCCTGTGGATCTTCGGAGCGATCGCCCTGCTGCTGTCCGCCACCGGCATCTACGGCTTGGTGTCCTACAGCGTCTCGCAGCGACGGCATGAGATAGGTATTCGCATGGCGATGGGCGCCAACACCGCCAATGTGCTCGGCATGGTGGTGCGGCACGGAATCCTGCTCGCCGGCCTGGGCGCGCTCATCGGCTTCGCCGGCTCCGCCGCCCTAGGCCAGCTGCTCGCCAGCGAGCTGTACGGCGTCGACCCGCTCGATCCGATCACCTACTCGCTGGTGGCCGGGCTGCTGGCGCTGGTGGCAATCGCCGCCAGCCTGGTACCGGCGGCGCGGGCGACACGGGTCGACCCCCTGGTGGCGCTGCGCGACGAATAGGGCCGTTGAACTGACCGGCTTCCTCGGCCTCGTAGGCCAGCCAGCGGCCGTCGGGAGACAGCGCCGGGCGTCTCTCCCGATCGTCACTACCACTTGATGGGACGTCATCGGCTGGCGAAACTCCCGAATGCCGTGTCAACGTGGAGATCGACCGAAGTAGGCGCGCTCCGAAGAAGAGAGCGCCCGATGAAGGATGGCGTCGGAAACACTGCCAAGGCCTGGGATTGGAGGCGCCGCATGGCACGCAGCTTCATGTTCCATCGCTTGATCACTTTGTTGCAACAGGCGCGACAGGCCAACTTGGCCGCCGCTGGCGAGCCTCCGGCCGTAGCCAGGACGCAGGCTTGCTGGACCCGGCGACGCGTTCTCAAGACCGCCGGCGGAGCCGGGCTGGCCGCCGCCTTACCTGCCTGCAACCTGATTTCGCCATCCACACCTGCGCCCCGGATCGCCGTGGTGGGTGCCGGCATCGCCGGGCTCAACGCGGCCTATCAACTACGCAACCTTGGTCTCGAGGCCACCGTCTACGAGGCCAGAAATCGAACCGGCGGGCGAATGTTCTCGGTCAGTGAAGCCGTAGGTGAGGGTCTGGTCACCAACCTGGGTGGTGCCCTGATCAACACCGATCACCAGGACATGCTGGCGCTGGCCGATGAGCTCGGCGTGGACCTGTTCAACCGGATCGAGGACAGCGCAGGCACACCGTTTCCGGCCGTCAGGTATTTTTTCGAGGGCCGCATGATCCCCGAGGCCGAGTTGGCCGGCGAACTGCGCCCGCTGGCCACCCAAATCACCGTGGACGCCGACCGGATCGACAAGGACTGGGATCGCTATGCCCCGGCACTGGATGCGCTGTCGGTGGCCGATTACCTGGACCGCCACACGGACCTGATCCCGGCGTCCTGGGTGCGCAGCTTGATTGAAGATTCCATCCGCACGGAATACGGCGTTGAACCCGCTGACGCTTCCGCCCTGCAGCTGTTGTTCAACCTGCCCACGGTGGAAGGCCGGCGGGTCGAGATCCTGGGCGCCAGCGATGAGGTCTACATGGTCACGGGCGGCAGCAGCCGGATCACCGATGCCCTGACCAAGACCTTGGACGGGCATATCCGCACCGGCATGCAGCTTACCGCTATCCGCCGCCGGGGCCAGGGCTTTCGGCACCGAGTCTGGCGGCGACCCGACGGGTTCGCCCTAGAAGCCTGGACCGACCTGGGGTTCCCCCTCGTTTGGGAGGCCACCCAGAGCCAGACCGGCCGCGAGGATGCTGCACTCACCTTCTTTTTTGGCGGTGACCAGGTCCCGGGCCTGCAGGCGGGCACCGCGTCCGCCCAGGGCCAAGCCGTGGTGGAGCGTTTCGAGGCCTTTGTCCCCGGCGCCCGGGAAGCCGCCACCGGACGCTATCTGCGCACCAACTGGAGCCGCGACCGCTTTACACAGGGTGCCTACTCCAATTTCAAGCCGGGCCAACTCAGCACCTTCCGCGACTTCTTCTACGTCGAATCCGACGACCCCAGGGAGCGGCGGAGTGTGCAGGCGGGCAACCTGGTATTCGCCGGCGAACATCTCAGCGACGCCTTTTCCGGGTTCATGAATGGGGGCGCCCAGACCGGCCGCCTGGCGGCAGAGCTGGTGGCTGGAATGGTGACGGAACGACGAGAGAGTCCGCAAATCGTCCAGTAGAAGTTACGACGTCGAGCGCGATCCCCGAGCGCGATGGCGACCCAGCCGCACCCCGCTCTAGAAATCCCACGCCCCCCCGATGCGGATGACGCGCGGCGGAAGAATATCGATGATTTCTCCGTAGCGCCGACCCAGCGTCCATTCAAACTCCGTCACCACGTTGCTGTTGAACAGGTTAAAGACGTCCACATAGAAGTGAAGGACGCCGTACTTGGAGATGGTCACCTGCTTTTCGAGACGAATATCGACGATGGTGACGAAGGCCTCGCGCTGCGGACGATCGCTGCCGACGTCGTTGCCCTCACCGCGGGCGTCGACGACCCGGAACTGGTTCCCCTGACAACAGTACGGGCTGTTGGGCGGCTCGATGAATGCGTCGTCGTAGTTGTAGTCGGCTTGTACAGGCTCGCCGCTGTTGGCGCGCACGAAGACTCCCAGGTTGACCCCTATCGGTGGGGCAAACAGGTAATTCGCCGTGACCTTGAACATGTGCGGGCGCGAGCCAAACATCTGCTGGCGGCGATTGTTATCGTAGCCGTTCGGGGTCGCCCCGGTCGACGCGAAGTAGCCGCGCCCGTAGTCGTACGACGCCAGCATTTGCCAGTTACCGGCCCAGCGTTTGCGGAACGTGACGTTTACACCCTGGTAGTCGGTGTAGCCGTCCAAGCCCCACTGCGGGGTGTTTGTGGTCAGCAGCAGTCCGTCGTTGGCAACCGCCGGATCACGGGCCCACAGAGTGATCGGTCCCCCGTCGTCGGCCGTGCCGATGATCCCGTCGTTGCCCGGATCGACGCTCTGCACGGGGTAGTAGGGATCACCCCCGTAGCTCAGATCGCACTCGGCCTGGCAACGCGGCGACTCGAGCATCGGACCGAAGGGCCTGCCGATATCGACGGTGCCCGTGTCGTTGTTCATGCCACGGACAATGCCCGTCACCGCGATCAACATGTTGTCGGCGATCTCGTGGTCGACGCCGAACGTGTACTCATTGACGAACGGCGAAAACAGCTTCGGGTCGACCGCCGTTCCCAAGCCTGGAAAATTGGCGTCGCGAAACGTCGTCTGCTCGCCGAATTCGAAGCGCCCGTTGCCGTTAGTGTCGGTCCAGTTCCAGTCTTCTCGGCCGGGGCGGTTGATGTTCGTCGCGCCGCCGAAGCGGAGGCCCAGCACCTCAGCGTACCGTGAGTAATTGAACTTGAGGGCCCAGCGACCGTTTCCCCGCGGGTCGTAGTTGAGGCCGACCCGCGGCACGAGGTCGTTCCAGGTCACCGAGTTCGGTTGCCGCGGGAACGAGCCGGCGCAGAACATTTCCGGGTTTGCCAGCGGCTCCATGCCGCACCAACGCGAATCCAAGCGATTCTGCGCCGGGTTCCAGTTGGTGGCGAAATCCCAGCGGATACCACCCACCACCGTCAGTTTGTCGCCGATCGTCAGCGTGTCCTGCGCGAACACACCCACCGAGTAGCCGGCCTGGGTGCGAGCGTCGTCGGATTTCCAGCATTCGGCGTCCAGGACGAAACACGTCGGGGAGTTGTAGAGTCTGATCTCTTGCGGTACGCCGTCCTCCCAGTTCGGATTGCCCTCATCGTCTCGGCGCGAGTCAACGTA
>Ga0114950_10002495_pt1 | contig 14120 bp, 10 predicted proteins | sample N075metaG_FD_83503 | JGI IMG/M metagenome (GOLD analysis project Ga0114950, IMG submission 83503) | Deep subsurface microbial communities from Kermadec Trench to uncover new lineages of life (NeLLi) - N075 metaG | ecosystem: Environmental > Aquatic > Marine > Ocean trench > Sediment | place... | reverse complement strand
TGCAGCGGACTCGTAACGTTGGTTCAGCTCGACGCCGTGGCCGTTATAGATGATATTGGTGTTGTCCATAGCCTGAATCAGGTCAGCCCGTCGTTTCGCCGCCTCAGGTGTGGAATCCTTGAGCGCATCAATGTTCTTCTGCATCTGCTCCGGATCCTGGGTCTCGACCAGGCCAAGCGCAGCCATGATGGGATTGAACAGTTCGAGGCTATCGTTGGCTCGCTTTACAATCTGTTTGGCGATGGGCGCTCGCTCGTTATTGTAGGTCTCAAGAAGGCTGGGAGCCGCCTGGCCTTTTATTACCATGGCCAGTTTCCAGGCCAAGTTAAAACCATCCTGTATGCAGGTATTCGAGCCCAGGCCGTTGGTCGGCGGATGCCTGTGAATCGCATCGCCCATCGCGAAGACTCGCCCTTTTGACAGCTGAGTGGCATGCACATTGTTGACCGTCCAAGTCGATGTTGACTCGATCTTGATGTCAAGCGTATCGTCGCCGATCAAGCTGTGGACGATACTGGTGGCCATCTCCTCGGTAACCTCAGGTGGCCCCTGCTCGAGATCATAACCCCAAATACACAGCCATTTGTCCCAGGGGCGTACCATACGGACGACGCCGATACCCAAACCACCGACTTGAGAACCAGGCTGGATAACCCAATAGAGGACGCTGGGCCTGTGTTCAACATATTTGGACAGGTCGCACTCAAACACGACATTTAACGAGCCCGAAAGGCCCATTTGGCCTTCCAGTGGCAGGTCGATATCCTCTACCACCTTCGAATTGGCACCGTCGGCACCGATCAGGTATTTGCAGCGAATTTGGTATTCGTGGCCGGTAATGCAATCACGCAGAGTGGCCGTTACGCCATCTTCATCCTGTACATGACTCAAATACTCGGTATCGTAGCGTACGTTGGTTTGTTTAGGACCGGCGACACTGAGTAACAACGGCTCAAGCAAATGCTGCGGTAAATCGCACATCATTGTCGGGCTAGCCAGGTCGTAATCGGCTTGTCTTCTTGGCTCAGTGCCCCAGGTAAGAACCCGGCCGAGTTCATCGCCCGCCAGACTGGTGCAGTAGGTATTCTCGCCCATCAACTCGCGGGGAGACGAGAGTAGCTTGGCCTGTTGCTCTAACCCCAGATCGCGCAACACTTCCATGGTGCGTTGATTGGTGATGTGGGCGCGCGGTGTACGGGCGGTCCAGGCAAACTTATTTATGATGATGTTGTCGATGCCATACTTAGATAGCAGGGCCGCAGACGTGGCTCCCGCAGGGCCTACGCCGATAATGAGCACTTCCGTTTCAGGTTGCTGGGTTTGCGCTGTCATTTTCTTATCCTCAATCGTAGAGTGTATGCGAGCTAGAACTCAACCCTTCCCTCAATGCCAAAGAGAGGCTCACCGTCATTAGGCAGGCAGGTGGCCGCGCCAGAGAATGCGAACAAATCCTGTTCGTAGTTGCAGTATTCTTCGCCCGTGAGATTCTGGCCGAAGGCACTGATCGAATATTGCTCTGCATCACCAAAGATATAGGTGACCCGAGCATTGACTTCGAACACTTCGTCGTAGGTGTTGGTAACCGGCAAGTCGAATACATCTGTAAAGGACTCATCGCGGTACTGCATATCGGTTTGCAGGATGAGCGTGTTACCGCCGAGATCGATATCCTTGACGATGAGCAGGTTACCCGACAATTCGGGTGAAAACGGCAGGGCGTGGCCCTCCTCGACAAGACCCGTGGGGTTATCCACCCGCATCTGTAATCTCGGTGTCCAACCAGCCCAAACCCGCCTGAACCAGCCAGCCATCTGCAGGTGCCCATTTTATCTCAAGCTCGGCACCCAGCAGTTCTGATTCTTTGATATTGGTAAAGGTCGGACCACGTAGCGGATCGACGATAAAGAGTTGTTGATCGTTCCAGAGGTAATAGAACATCGAGGCGTTCAGCTGCATGGAGCCATCGAGTAAATCCGATTTGAAGCCAATTTCAAAGGCATCCAGCGTCTCAACATCCTGGTCTTGAATCGGGAATCCCGTATGTGGACCGTGAAAGAACTCAATGTCGTACTTGCCGGAACGAAAACCCCGGGAGTAGCTGCCGTAAACCATCAGGTTGTCGTCCAGTCTCCAGTCCAGGCCGAGCTTGCCACCCCACTCCTGAAACTCCAGGTCATCGCGGGACAGGTCCTGGGAACAGGGGCGGCCGAGATTGTCCAGCGTGATCAGGTTGCCGTCACCGTCGAGGTCACAGAGCGGGTTGCCATCGGCCAGCTGCCAGGTGACTTTCTCGGAACGGAAGGTGTCCCGGTCGAGGCTGGAGGTGTCGATATTGCCAGAGATGATCGACGATGCCTCCTTGGTGTCGTCGGTATAGCGCAGGCCAAAAATCAGCGTGAGGCTATCGGATATATCGAACTCGCTGTGCAGGTATGGAGAGATCACTTCATTATCGAGTTCAGCGACACTGAATCCCGCCTGGTTGGCATAGGGGCTGCCAGTCAGGAACAGCAGGCCAAAGGAGCCGCCCAGTGGCTGGCCGGGCAGGGGGCCTGCGGGGTTGTCGAAATCAAAGCCAAACGGACCAAAGCCCATATTCTGGCTGAATGTGGCCTCTTCGACAAAGTAGTAGAGGCCCGCCACCCAGCGTAATGGACCGTCACTGGAGGAAGTCAGGCGAAGCTCCACACTGTATTGCTCGTTTTCCTGATCCTGTGCGTTGATCATTGTGATATCACTGCCAGAGACACCCGGGCCCCCGAGATCCATGGTGAACTCGGTCTCGGCCTTGTCATAGGAAACTATGCCGGTGAAGCTGGCGAAGTCGAACTCTTGCAGCAGTTTTATGTAGCCGCCGGTGGCATTCACTTTGTGGCGGTTATCACCAACCCGATAAATGTCCTGCCAATCGGTGGTATCGACGATGGAACCCTGGGCATTAAACCCGCCGTAGCCTGTGGTCCAGTCGGCTTCACTCTGGGGTCCGGAGGGGACTGGAAACGGGCCTTGTTTAAAGACTTCAGGGCTACCGCCTTCGGCCCTGAGCCCGATCAGTCGATAGGGCGTGATCTCGCTGTCTTCTTTCGCGTAGTGGAAGTTAGCGATGACCTGGGTCAGGTCGGAGGGCTCCCACACCAGTGTAGTGCGCAGGGACTTGCGATCTTTCTCACCGTAGTCATCTCCACCATCAGCCAGGTTATCAAAGTTGCCATCCCGGTCATAACTTTTGCCCGAAATACGGATGGCTGCGCTGTCGCCCAGTTGAAAAGAGGCGGCCGCTTCAACTTCGATGCGGTTATGGCTGCCATAAACTGCCCTGAAGAAACCGTCGAGATCACCACCAACCTCGGGTTTGTTAGAGATAAAGTTGACGGCACCCCCCGTGGTGTTCCTGCCGAACAGGGAATTCTGCGGACCGCGCAGTACTTCTACCCGTTCGAGGTCGAAGGTGCCAAGGCCGCCGAGAGAGGGGGCACTCATGGTGACCTCGTCCATATAAATGCCTACCGACCCGGTAGCATTGCCAAAAAAGTCGTTGGTGCCCACACCCCGGATGTTGATCGCCTGACTCACCGGGTTCTGGGTTGAGATCATCATGTTTGGGGACAGCTTGGTGACATCTACCGCGGTTTGAACACCGAGGACATTTAGATCGTCCCCGGTATATGCCTGCATGGCGATGGGTACGTCCTGCACCGATTCGGCGCGTTTCTGGGCCGTTACTATCACTTCCTCCAGCACGGCCGCGATCGCGCCACTGGTCGAACCACTCAGCGCCAGTGATGCTAGCAGCGCCGCGACGCGCTTTCTCTGAAATCGGATTGGGTTGCTGTTATTCATGGTAGTCACCTTTTATTCAGTTATATCTTAAATAATTATATATTTATTATTTAATAATTAAATATTTAAATAAACATTAGACTAACCGCAGATTTATTGCAAGCCTATTTGATCTTGATCAAGTGTTGAAAACTGAATGGGAAGGGTATGCAGTGTGTTAAAAAACAGTCAGTTAGCTACGTTTTGTCAGCTATAGACCGAATTCTTATATTCAGATAGTCGCTTATGTCAAAAGCTGAAAGCGGGACAGCTTCCGCCCTAGCTGTATGCTTCTTGATGGAATTGTTATACATTTAACTATTATTTATTTAGGGCTTGTTTGGGTGCCCCCAAATCTACCCAGCTAGTAGAGAGTGTCCTTATGATTACTCATGTCAAGATAAAGGCCGGTCTAAACAAGGAAGACGAGAAGAACTGTACCGATGTCTTCAGAGACATCATGCATCTCAAACACGAGCTCAATGCGCTCGCGAACAACGTTGCAGCCACACTAGACCTGCGTGGCTCAGAAATGGCAATTATCGACACCCTTGGTAAATACGGTTCTCTGACTATGAGTGAACTCGCAGCCGCTTGTTTCTTTTCACCACCGAATGCAACATACACAGTACGGGCTCTTGAAAAGCGCAAACTCCTGACCAAGTTACGGTCCGAGAGCTCACAGCGGGTAGTTGTAGTTGAACTCACATCCGCCGGCGAAAAAATATTCAGGAAGAGTTATCCGGGCACCATCCAGAAGGTAGGCAGGTTTCTGTCGAATAAGCTGAATATCAAGGAGCGTCAGACGCTCTCCAGGTTATTGGACAAACTCGCAGGTTGATTCAACCTGTGCTTGGCGAATTCGCAATGTAGTGTCCCTCCAGAAAATACAGTCGTATCGTTTCCTGCACATTCTTTGCCGTCACCATCATGCCGCAATTTTGCCGTACCGATGGTGCCGATCACCGACACAGGGAAACACAGAAAATGGAAATGTGGGCCCCCTTAAAGCCTTGCCGCGCGCGGGTTCCAAAGGGAAGTGAAAATTGCGACGGGGACGTCTCGGGTACTCCAGTACGGAAAAATATCTTCCGCCGCTATAGAACCGAACGGTAGCTCACCTCTGCCAGCTCTTTTTCCAGGCCTGTGCTGAGAAAAAGCTTGGCCGCGTCTCGCTCCAACGCGCTAAGGGAAAACTGGCTTTGAAAGAAGCTGCTCACGATCACAGAGGTAAGCATCTGCTGGCGCAGGGGATTGATGGCCTTAGGCAGGGGTTCGACCAGGCAAAGCTCATTCACCACATTATAGTTAATGCCCTGCTCCGGCGTGCCAATCAGGTCATACCAGGGTTCATCGACGGTCTCATCGACTCTAGACTTGACCATCCAGCAGCCGATGGCATCGGGGTTGTTCATCCAGCGCAACAGTCCCGCAGTACCGGCGAAAGCCGTGTGCGAGGCATTTTTAATAGTAATCAATTGGCTACCGGGTATCTTTTCCAGCACCGGCAACGCATTTGATGAATAGGGCACCATGGCGTCGATATCGCCCGCCAACATCATAAAGGGCACCTCGGCGTGAGTGAAAAAATCCTTGGTAAACAACGTGGTGGGGCCCGCTATCGAAAGTGCAGCACCGATACGCGGATCGCGCATGGTAGGGTGAAAAGCCACCAACTCAGTCGTCAGTCCCCCCAGGGATATGCCGGTCACCCCGATACGAGAAGCATCGACCATGCCCTCCATTGTATGTCCCGGGGTATTGCTTTGGGCCACCAGCGTATCGATCAGAAATCTGACGTCCGCGGGCTGATTCACCACGTCTTTTACATTCGGCCCACCGGGGGCACGGTAATTAGTTAACGGATAGTCTACCGCGACTACCACATAGCCCAAGCTCGCCAATTGCTCCGCCAGATAAGCGCCGCCCTCTTTGTTTGAGGAAAAACCATGACTGTAGACGATCAGCGGATAAGGTCCTTCCGAAGCACTGGCGGGTGACCAGACGGTCCCGGCCAGGCGGCGCACAGTATCGCCGGGATAATCGCCATTTGCCTGGGTCGGTCTGCTACTGTCGATGAACATCTCATCGTGTTGCAGCACGGCCGCTGGGCCCGGTTGTAGGCGGGAGGCACTTTCAGATTGCGGGGGAAAAGCCTGGGGTTGTTTGCCCGTGGTCAGGATAATCACGGCGACAATGAGCAGCAGCGACAGGAATAACAGGGTCTTTTTCATAGTGCATTCGGTCAGCAACGATCAATATAGACTATCACCTAAATAGTTGATATTCAGCCAGCTGGGGGATTTCTTTTCCGATCCGCCGTTCAAGCTTTTGAACCTCCTTAACCTTGAAACACAAATCCAGGGCGGCATCTTCTATCGCCCCCCCCACTGCATCCAACTCTTCACCCATGCGCTCCAGGCGCCCCCCCAGGTCTTCCATACTCTCTTCGAAACCAGCCTCGGATGATGTCATCGCCTTGCCAATTTCTGAGAATAAGGACCCGAGAGAGGCTAAAACCGCATCCTGCAGGCCGTCGTTAAAATCCTCACCGAAGGAATCCTCCACATTGTTGAACTCATGCGCGGTAATTGAATAAACCCCCCCCTCGGAACGGGTGCTGTTCTCAAACTTCTGTTGGGCCAACTTCATCACCTCGGCGGACTTGCTTACCGCAGCACTGTCCTCACCAAAGGCGGTAGTAAAAGCCGCATCCAGAGACTCATTGGTCACTTTTATCGCGCTGGACACCAGCGTTATCCATTGTGAGATCAGCACAGCGACCTCCCCCGCATACTCGCTTGCAAGCGCACTTTGTCCAACCGATAGATCCACGGCTTCTCCGGTGACTCGAAGGTGACCGCCCTCCAGTATTTCGTAGAGAGGCTCCTCCTCGTTCAGGACCACGAGAGTCTGCTCGCTAACGCGAATATCGTAGCCCAGGTTGACCTTGCAATGATCCTGCTCGGCCAAAGCCAGTGAAGACAGCAAAGCGCCGCACAGCAGAATCGAGAAATGTTTCATTGAAAGCCTCACTAAAATTGCATTTCAGGTGATATGCTTTAATATAACACTATATCACAATAAATCAATACACCCCAGCGGAATCATCGGGGCCGAATTTTGGCCAGCACTTCAGCCGTATGCTGCCCCAGCGTGGGCGGAGGCGACGGGTAGGTCACAGGCGTGCGCGACAATTTAATGGGGTTACCCACGACTTGCAGGCGCGAGCCACAGGGGTGGTCGAAACCCACCACCATCTCCCTCGCCTGAATTTGCGGCTCATCAAATACCGCGTCAATTGAATTGATGGGGCCGGCCGGTACTTTGATCGCCTCGAGAATGTGCAACCATTCGTCCTTGCCCCGCTCCAACATCTTCCTTTGCAGCAGTGGCACCAGCGTGTCGCGATTCTCCACCCTGGCCCGGTTGGTCGCAAAGCGCTCATCGAGTGCCAGTTCCGCAAGGTCCAGAGCCTCAACGAACCGGCAAAACTGGGCGTCATTACCCACGGCCACAATCAGGTGCCCATCTGCCGCGACAAAACTCTGATAGGGCACAATATTGGGATGGGCGTTGCCCAGGCGAGTGGGTACCGTACCACCTACCAGATAATTGCTCGCCTGGTTCGCCAGCGTTGCCGCGGTGACATCCAACAGTGCCAGGTCGACAAACTGTCCCTGCCCGGAGCGATCCCGCTCCGCCAGCGCAGCGAGAATACCGATAGTGGCGTAGAGCCCGGTCATGATATCCGTGAGCGCCACACCTACCTTTTGTGGCCCCGCGCCCGGGGTGTCATCGGGCTGGCCGGTAACACTCATTAACCCGCCCATGGCCTGCACCAAAAAATCGTAGCCGGGCCTATCCTTGTCCGGTCCATTTTGACCGAAGCCGGTGATGGCGCAATAAATCAACCCGGGGTTGCGCGCACGCAGGGTCTCATAATCCAGGCCAAACTTTGCTGCGCCGCCCACCTTGAAGTTTTCCAGTACCACGTCACATTGATCGGCCAACTGCCTGATGGTATCGCGGCCCTCGGCAGTCTTCATATCCACACAGACGGATTGCTTGCCCCGATTTGTGCACAGGAAATAGGCCGATTCTGCAGTGTCTTTGCCGGCGCTATCTTTCAGGAAGGGCGGCCCCCAGCTACGCGTATCATCGCCCACCACAGGGCGCTCTATTTTGATAACTTCCGCCCCCAGGTCGGCAAGGATCTGACTGGCCCAGGGGCCGGCCAAGACCCGGGACAGGTCCAAGACCTTGATATGAGAGAGTGCACCCACCCGATAAACTCCTTCTAGAAAGCTGGAATGTCCGTTTGTGTGCGACCCAGGATCAGGGCGTGAATATCATGAGTTCCCTCATAGGTATTCACCACTTCCAGGTTAACCATGTGGCGCATGATGGGGTACTCATCGGAGATGCCGTTGGCCCCCAACATATCCCTGGCCTGGCGTGCGATATGCAGAGACTTGCCGCAAGAGTTGCGCTTGATCAGGGAAATCAGTTCCGGCGATATCTGGCCGGAATCCATCATCTGGCCGGCGCGGTGGCAACTTTGCAAGCCCAGCGCGATTTCCGTTTGCATATCCGCCAACTTCAACTGAATGATCTGATTGGCGGCCAGGGGCCGGCCAAATTGCTTGCGCTCCATCACATAATCCCGGGCTGTATGCCAGCAGGTTTCCGCCGCGCCCAGAGCGCCCCAGGCAATGCCATAGCGGGCATTATTGAGGCAGCCAAAAGGCCCTCCCAGGCCGTCAACATTGGGCATCAGTTGTGCCTCGGAAACGAACACTTCATCCATCACTATTTCACCGGTGATAGACGCTCGCAGCGCCAGCTTGCCCTCAATCTTGGGGGCAGTCAGACCTTCCATGCCCTTTTCGAGGATGAACCCGCGAATTTTGCCATCGTCCGTCTTCGCCCACACTATAAATACGTCTGCGATGGGGCTATTGGATATCCACATCTTGGTGCCGGAGACGCTATAACCACCGTCAACGCTCCTGGCTCGGGTTATCATGCCGCCCGGATCGGAGCCGTAGTCCGGTTCGGTCAAACCAAAACAGCCTATCCACTCCCCCGTGGCTAATTTGGGGAGGTACTTCTCCCGCTGCACCTCAGTGCCGTAGGCATAGATGGGGTACATCACCAGTGAGGACTGCACGCTCAACATGGAACGATAGCCTGAATCTACCCGTTCAACCTCCCTCGCCACCAGACCGTAGGAAATATAATCAACCCCCGGGCAGCCATAACCATCAATCGTTGAGCCCAATAATCCCAGGGCGCCCATTTCACGAAAAATTTCGGGGTCGGTGTATTCCTGGCGAAAGGCCTCGCGCACCCGGGGCAATAACTGTTCCTGCGCGTATTGACGCGCGGTATCGCGCACCATGCGCTGTTCATCGGTGAGTTGCTGCTCCAGCAGGAACGGATCCTGCCAGTCTATTTTTTGCCAGCGCTTGAGTTTTGCCATGGGGTACATCCAGTTAAGTCATATCGGGAAGGTGCAATTTATCAAAACTCCACCCATTAATAAAATATATGTTTTATATATTATTCATATATAATTTATATTCATACGAATCGAACTGACGCGAGGGGAGCGATCCTGGATCTACGCAAATTACAAATATTTGTCGCGGTAGCACAGCGCAAGAGCTTTAGCCAGGCGGCGACTAGTCTGCACATGGCACAGCCTGCGGTCAGCATTGCCGTGCGTAAATTGGAAGAAGCACTGGATACGCGATTGTTTGACCGCAGCGGGCGCAAGGTGGCGCTCACCGCTGAGGGGATAAATCTACTGGGGCGGGCCCAGTCCATATTGGCCCAGATGGACGAGATCAGCCGCTCGGTGGGTGCAATGAACAAGCTGTTGCAAGGCGAACTCAGTATCGCCTGCCCCTCCATGCTGGCAACCTACTTCCTGCCGGACCTGCTCAGTGAGTTTCTAACCACCCATCCCGGCCTCAAGGCCTCGGTGACCCAGGCGGGAACCACCCGGGTCGAGCAGATGCTGCTACAGGACGAAGTCGAACTGGGGGTGACCACCTTTCAGGAGTCATCCAAGCTCGGCGCACTACAGCTCATTCCGCTGGTCAGTGAACAAATGGTGGTCTGTGTGGGGCACGATCACCCCTGGAGCCAGCGGCGCAGTATTGACCTCTCCGACCTGCATAACACCCCCATGGTAGTGTACGAGAGCGGCTACTTTATCCGCCAGAAGCTGGACCAGCTGTGCGCGCAGCGCGCCATCGAACCCGACTACCGAATGCAGTCCAACTTCCTGCCGCTGCTGCTCAAGATGGTTAAACAGGGTCTGGGTACAACGGTCGGTTTGAAGATAATGGCCGAAGAGGAACCGGGGATCGTGGGCATTCCTCTATCGCCAAAGACGGAAATTACAATGGCATTGGCAAAGCGCAAGGGCCGAACCATCTCTAAAGCGAATCAAGCGTTTTTGGATTGGATGGCTTTCAAGTTATGATGCTGCATCATTCAACCACCACGATAATCGACCGCCATCCATGCCGACTTTAGCAAAATTTAGTAATGAGCTAGCACAACTGATTCCCGCGGTTGGCCACAGCGAGTTTCCGGACAAGCTCGTTGGCATGTTGAAGCAATTAGTGCCGATCAACGATGCAACCATTTTGGTCTATCCGGGAACAGATCTGCCCATCATTGAGTATTTTGAAATTCCAGAGGAATCCAACAGCTCCACGCTGGATACCTTTGCCAAGGGTGCTTTTCTGCTGGACCCCTATTACCTCGCCGCCACCCGCGACAAAAAATTTGGCATTTTTCGCATTCGCGAATTGGCTCCAAGCGGATTTAAAGAGAGCGAATACTATAAGACCTGGTATCGCAACTGTGGCTACCAGGATGAATGCGGATATCTTATCCCCATTAGTGGCTCGGGCTTTATCAACATCGCCCTGGGCAGGACGGCAGGCTGTTCGCCTTTTACCAAACCCCAGCTGGGTGTGCTGGAGGCGATCCAGCCCACGGTTGAAATTCTGTGCCAGCAACATTGGGCCGAATCGGGCTCGGAACCGGGCGGCGTGAACTTGCGTGCGCAACTTCACGCTGCACTGGACGCCTTTGGCAGCAGCCTGCTGACCGATCGGGAGGCACAGGTGATAAACCTGGTGCTGCACGGACACAGTACCAAGACTGTAGCGGATAAGCTGTCTATCTCAATGGAGACAGTGAAGCTACACCGCAAGCACGCCTACGCCAAACTGGAAATCGGGTCGCAAGCTGAACTTTTCTACCTGTTTATAGACTCACTGATGAGCGCACAAGATTACGAGGGCGGCGATACCCTGATCGCCTATTTGCAGCCCCCGCCAAGATGAATAGCCACGGTTAACAGCTAAAGCCCAGGTTTAACATATCCAGAAGTTTCAGCCACAGGCCGCGTTTGCCATTATTGGCATCGGCCCTGGTTAGAGCGCGCAGGGAGAACCTGACGCCGAGCCAGCACACACTCTACGCCTGTTACCACTATGACTTTGCCCCCTCTGCCCCCGCACATTTACCGACTCCATTCGGGGCTGACAAATCTCCTGACGCCACTTTTAAGTCAGATCCGTTCGTTGTTTTGACAATGAATAGAGGGCGCGGCTAGGCTCTATTTTCAAGGGAAGGAACCCTGGGATTGAGCCACGCTTACCTACGCCACAGCGTAGAGAACCCCCTGTAGTGGCAATCCATTTTATTCAAGGAGAGATAGAAATGCGGCCCGCAATCATCACCATCTTATGTCTGGCCATACCCATAATAACCCGGGGCGTTCGGCTTAATTGGTCGAAACTTCCCACGCGATCACTCGGGGGAATCACGTGCTGTGCAATTGTTGGGCTAATTACCTCGCTTTCGTTTGCTTCCAACGTTTACGCGGAGGACGGGGATTATTGGGAAACGTACTACAGCTTCAGAATCAATTGTATTCGCGCAGCTAAAGTTCAGCATGACTCCTATGCCCTATCTTGTGCCTGTTATTGGGCCCAATCTCCGGAATATATTGCAGCGTGTTCAGCCGACCCGATCGGTTATGGTTTTATGGGAAATACGAAAAATTGCTCCGGGGAAAAAATTTATATCCCTGGGCAGGGATGCGTGATCGACGGCTATGTCGCTTCAGGCGATGAGCCCGCACGACCTCTTGAATGTGAGGGTAATCCGTGTGATGTAATTTCGGGCCGAAAAATTCAAACAGAAACCGATTTTCAGGTCGGATTGTTGTCCTTTACGCGATATTACGACTCGGGGTCAGCCGATCCTGGCTCCGCGGTAGGTGCCCGATGGCGGCATAACTTTGAAGTGCGAATGGATAGTCTGCCTCTTCGTGATGTCAACGGTGGTTTATCACGGCCCACTCTCACGATCTCCGCCCCGGCATTGCGTTCGAGTGTTTATAGCAGCAGGTTAGATGCCTGTATATCGGGCTGGGGAGAAATAAAAGCTCAGTACCGCGGAGGCTCTCTGGCTGCCGCGACGGCGAGCATGAGTGGCAATGTCTGCATTCTTTCGCTAAATGGCGAGCGTGTTGGCGTGTTGTCTATCACCTCAAATCAAGGCTGGACCGGGAGAGCAGGTGTGGCGTTGGGGTGGGGCTCTGTCGATTCTCCCGTGCATACCGTCACTCGCGCTAACGGCAATTATTATACCTTTGAGGAAACCACGCCTGGCATATACCAGGAGGCCAGTGGGTACCCCGTTCGCCTGGAGCTGGATGTCGATCAATGGTTGTTTTATGACATTGATAACACGGTTGATCGATTCGACGATGGAAAATTGCTGTCCCGGACTTTTATCGATGGTCGATCGTTGACGCTCGGCTATGACGGCATATCGGGGCTCCTGACTACGATCACCGACAATGACGGAAACTCATTTCAGTTGAGCTATAACCCCAGAGGGCAGATCAAAAAACTTACCCATGCAGGCGGGGTTATTAATTACGGCTACGGCCCACTTCAGGGCGCTAACCTTGACAATAATCTACTCTCGGTAATCTACGAAGATAGTTCTGTTCGCCAATATCACTACGAAGATACTAATTTCCTCAACCACCTAACGGGCATCACCGATGAGCGCGATATCCGCTATACCACCTGGGTCTACGATGCTCAGGGCAGAGCAATATCCAGCACACACGCCAATGGCGCAGATCTTACGACACTCACTTACTCTGCCGCATACACCGAAGTGTCGGATGCCGCCGGGGGCGTGCGCCAATACCAACTGGGCAATACCGGAACCCGCCGGGTCGTAACAGGCATCACTGGAGACAAATGTCTCAATTGCTCGCGTAGCCAAATGAAAGACCGCACCTATGATGTCAACGGCTACCTGGATGAAGTCACGGATTGGAACGGAAACATTACCGACTATGACTTCGATAGCCGAGGCCTTGAGGCCCAGCGTATTGAGGCCAAAGGGACGGCGCAGGAGCGGTTGACTACAACGCTGTGGCATCCCAGCTACAGATTACCGATCAAAATTACGGAGCCGACCAGGGTTATCGACTTCACCTACGATAGCAAGGGTCAGTTGCTGACGCGCAAGGTGACGCCGTGAGGGTTTTCCTCGGTAAATGGTGACCAATTGAGACAAAGGGATTTGGATATGTATCATCGATGGATTGGACGAAAAGGCGTGTATATCTCGCTCATTTTTACGCCGCTCATGGCTTCAATAGCCTATCCTGCCGCAACAGATCAAACCGTGAGTTACACCTACCATGGAGCGGGATCGAACGGTGCCGGATTGATCGCCACCATGGATGGTCCGCGCAGTGGTAGCGGTGACATAAGCAGTTACGCCTATGATGCCTCAGGCAACTTGAGTGTTACTACCAACCCCCTGGGGCATACCATACAACTCAGTGATTACACCGCTCGGCGCTTGCCCGGTAAGGTAACAGACGCCAATGGCGTCGAAACGCTTCTCTCCTATCATCTGCGAGGTTGGCTGGAAAGCATTGTAGTCAAAGATCCGGGAGGTAATTCATCTTCCGATGCAATTACCGTGCTGGCCTACAGCCCTGTGGGACAGATTACTCGAATGACATTGCCAGACAGTTCTTATCTCAATTTCGAGTACGACGACGCTCGACGCCTGGTCGCGATAGAGAACAACCTCTTCGAGCGGATTGAATATACGCTGGATGCCTCCGGTAACCGGACCCAGGAAGTCATCAAGAATAGTGGTGGCACCATCGTCAAGACTCAAACCCGTGTTTTCAATACCCTCAATCAGTTGGTCAGTTCTATTGGTGCCAG
>Ga0114950_10002492_pt1 | contig 14124 bp, 11 predicted proteins | sample N075metaG_FD_83503 | JGI IMG/M metagenome (GOLD analysis project Ga0114950, IMG submission 83503) | Deep subsurface microbial communities from Kermadec Trench to uncover new lineages of life (NeLLi) - N075 metaG | ecosystem: Environmental > Aquatic > Marine > Ocean trench > Sediment | place... | reverse complement strand
CACGCCGTTGTCGTACACACTGAAGTCCTCCAAGCTCAATGGAGGAACCTCGCCGCCGGTGGAATTGACCACGGCGACGCTCAGGCGCACGACATCAACCGAGGCGCTGATCTGTACCTGGGGTTCCTGGGCCCGCGCTGAGGAGTCCATGCCAAACAGCAGCACGGCACCGAGCGCACTACCGAGCAACGTGAAGAGCTTCAAATGTGCTCGTGCGGGGGATGGAAGGGTGGCTTCAGTATACTGCCCGCATGCGTTTACATCACGGCTTCTACGAGGTTCATCTCCCGGTAACAGACCTGGGTCGTGCCGTCGACTTCTACGTGGAGAAGCTCGGGTTCGACCTGCGCGTCGGTGGGCAGCACGAACCGAGCGCCCTGCTTCTTTCCACGGATGGCGACACCCGCTGGATGCTCGGGCTCTTCCAGGTAGATAAGGTAGTGCACCGCCACCCGGCGGAATCCCATGTCGCGTTCCGTGTAGCCGAGGAGGATGTGGACGGGATGATCCCTTACCTGCGCGAACGCGGTATCGAGCCTGCCCACCCGGCCACTTCCCCCCTGCAGGGACCCATGGACGAGCCCATCGTGCACGGCTGGATGCCGGCGGCAGCAGTATTCTTCCAGGATCCCGACGGGCACCTGCTCGAGCTCATCGCGGAGCTATCCGATGCACCGCGACCCGACTTCCGGTACCGACCGCTGAGCGAGTGGCGCGCACTAATGCTTGGCCAACCTTGACGGTACGGAATCTGCTTTCCGATGACCGTCTCCTGAAGGCAGCGACAAACTACCGTGAGGTGCCTGGTTCCATGAGTTATACTTTTGGTATGAAAACAGCCGTGTCGATCCCCGACAAGGTCTTCGAGGAAGCGGAACAGCTGGCTCACCGCATGGAGACATCGCGGAGCGCCCTGTATGCCCGCGCGCTTGCCGAGTACATCGCGCGTCACGGCACCGACCAGGTAACCGCCCTGATGAACGAAACGCTCGATGACTTGGGCGTCGCCGATGACGGGTTCGCGGCTGCCGCGGCCCAGCGCACGCTGGAGGAAACCGAGTGGTGATCGCCCAGGGTGAGGTCTGGTGGGCGGACCTGCCGACGCCGCAGGGCTCGGCACCGGAGTTCCGACGTCCTGTAGTTGTGGTGCAGGGCAACGCCCTGAACCGAAGCCGCCTCAGCACCGCCGTGTGCGTTGCGCTAACCAGCAACCTCAAATGGGCCGCCGCGCCCGGCAATGTCACGCTAGAGGCTCACACTACGGGGCTTCCTAGAGATTCCGTCGCCACCGTCTCCCAGCTCGTGACCCTCGACAGGAACATCCTCACGGAGCGAGTCGGGAAGCTTCCAGGAAAGAAGATCGAGCTGATTCTGGCGGGAATCAACGTAATCCTCGGCAGGAACTCGTAGCCCGGACCTCTCAACGGCCTCGCGCTTGCCGGCAGCAACATGTTGTTGCAAAATGGTTGCATATTAAAACTACATCCGGTGCAACGATGCCTTCCTTGACCATTCGGGACATCCCCGAAGACACTCTCGAGATGCTGCGCCAGCGGGCTCGCCGCAACCACCGGAGCCTCAACGGCGAGCTCCTCGCGGTGCTGGAGACGCACGTTCTCGCCCCGGCCACCGATCCCCTCAAGCTCATCGCCGAGGTACGAGAGATCCAGCAGCGCTACAACGTACCGGTAGTAGAGCATGCCGAGGTCGACGCGCTGAAACGACGGGGGCGGAAACGGTGATCGTCGTTGACACCAATGTCCTCGCCTACCTGCTGCTCCCTGGCGAACGATCCGCTGCCGCGGAGTCACTGCTGAAGCGTGACCCGGAGTGGGCCGCCCCGGTGCTTTGGCGTAGTGAACTCCGGCAAGTGCTTGCGACCTACCTGCGCCGGGGAGACCTGGGCCTCGATGCATGCACAGAACTATGGTCGCAAGCCAACACCCTAATCGCCGGCCGTCAGCACCTGGTGCCGACGCGCACCGTCTTCGAGCTCGCACGTGACTCCGGCTGCTCGGCCTACGACTGCGAGTACGTGGCGCTGGCGAAGCTCCTGGCGGTCCCCCTCGTTACCGAAGATCGGGCGCTGCTGAGAGCATTCTCGGACATCGCGCGGCCGCTTGTACCGCCGCGTCGTTGAAACGGATCGGAACCGCGACCCGGCGCGCACCGCCAGCCCCGACTTGCCAACGGGTCACCGAGGTGTGCGGCTAGCGCACGCCAGCAAACGGATCTTCGAGCGACGGGCTCTGCGGCGTGAACAGCTCGGCGCCGTCGCCGGTGATGACCATGTCGTCTTCCAGACGCACGCCGAACTCGCCACGGATGTAGATGCCGGGCTCGTCGCTGAAGGTCATGCCGGGGGCCAGCAACAAGGTGTTGCCCTTCACCAGGTAGGGCCACTCGTGCCCATCCATACCCATGCCGTGGCCGACGCGGTGGGTGAAGTAGGTGTAGCCGGGGCCGTACCCGGCATCCACGATCACCTGGCGGGCGGCGGCATCGACCGCCTGGCATTCAACGCCGGGCTTGGCGGCGGCGAGCGCCGCGCTCTGGGCGCGCAGCTCGATGTCGAAGACTTGCCGCATTTTGTCGGTGGGCTCGCCGAGCACGAAGGTGCGGCTGATGTCGGAGCGGTAGCCTTCTACCGAGCAGCCGCCGTCGATGAGCAGGATGGTGCCCTCGCGAATGATCTGCGGTGTGGTGGAGCCGTGCGGCAGAGCCGAGTACTGCCCCGTCTGTACGCCGGCACCACCGGTGTAGCCCTGCCGCTGATGCGCCATCGACACCAGGTCGGCAAACTCGGTCTGCGTCATGCCCTCTTGCATGGCCTCATAGGCGGCCTTGTAGGCCCGTAGCGTGACCTTTGAAGCGAGGCGCATGAGCTCCAGCTCGTGCTCGTCCTTGACGCCGCGGCAACCGGCGGTGATCGGGATAGCATCGACCGGCTCGATGCCGGGCGCGGATCGCGCGATACCGTTGGCGTACACGAAGTAGGAGCGCTCCTCGACGCCGAGCTTGCCGCCGGCGATGCCGCGGTCGCGTAGACCCTGGGCCACGAGGACGTACGGATCCTCGTGCTCTTGCCAGGTGTAGACCTGCGTGTCGCCGCCGAACGGGCCGCTGTCGAGCTGCTCGCGGGCGCGTTCCTCTTCGAACGCCGGGCACACCACGAAAGCGTTGGCGCGCGCTGGTACCACCAGCGCCATCATGCGCTCGCTGAGCCCCCAGTGCACGTTGGAGAAGTAGACCATCGAGGTGCCACCGGCCATCAGCAGGGCGTCGACGCCGTTGTCGACCATGAGGCGCTTGGCCTTCTCCACCCTGCCACGGCGCTCCTCGGTGGAGATGGGTCGCGGCTGCTCGGACGGCGGCCTCAACGCCACGATCGACGGCGGCATCTCCTGCATCCGGAACGGCAGGGCGGCGTGCGCGGTGCCGGGAAGGGCAGCACGAGCGGCGGCGCCGGCGACCGTGGCGGCGGAAGCTCCGATCAGGTTGCGGCGTGAGAGCATGGGCTGGTGTCTCCGGGTTCAGGAAGTCGTGGGGGAATCGTACACCTCGCGGGCCAAACCAGCCGAGCTTGTGGCACCACCGCAGCCCGCCGACAGCAGGTCGGGCCTGCGGTAGTCTGCGGGGGGTTCCCAACCTGGCTGGAGAGTGCGTCATGGTGAGATCTGTTGCGGCACTGGCGGCACTTGCGGGGCTTGCATTTACCGGGCCTGCCGCGGTCGCGGTGCCGCAAGAGCTCGTTTCCTTCCCCACCGCCGACGGCGGAGTCGTCTACGCCGACGTGTACGGCGCCGGCGAGCGCGGCGTGGTGCTGGCGCACGGCGGACGCTTCACCAAGGAGAGCTGGGCCCAGCAGGCGCCAGTGCTGGCAGAAGCTGGGTTCCGTGTCGTGGCGATCGATTTTCGCGGTCGCGGGCAGTCGCGCGGCGGACCACAGGGAGGCTCTGCCGACGATGTCCACTTCGACGTGCTCGCCGCGGTGCGCTACCTGCGGCACACCGGCGCCGGCACCGTATCGGTGATCGGCGCCAGCTTCGGTGGCGAAGCGGCGGCGCAGGCGGCGGTGGAGGCGGAGCCCGGCGAGATCGACCGTCTGGTGCTGCTGGCGCATTCGCCCATCGACAAACCGGAGCGTATGCAGGGCGCCAAGCTCTTCATCGTCGCGCGCCACGATCCCTACTGTGGCGGCACCCCGCGGCTGGTGGACATCCGCGACCAATACGAGCGTGCCCCAGGCCCCAAGGAGCTGGTGATTCTCGAAGGGTCCGCCCACGCCCAGTTCATCTTCGAGACCGACCAGGCGGGACGCCTGATGGACGAGATGCTGCGGTTCTTGTCTCAACGCTGACCGGCGCGGACGTCTCAACGGGTGGCTGCTGTGCGAGCGCGATGGCCAGGGCTAGCCGACCAACGACCACACCAGCGCAGCGAAGCTCAGCACACCGAGGGCAATGAGCCCGAGCCCTCCCCACAGCGCGGACTGACCGTCGACACGGGCGCCTCCGGGCATCTCGAAGGTCTTGGTCTTGAGGATCGTCAAGCCGTTGAGCGTCGCCGCGAAGGCAACGAACAGAAGAATGAAATAGCCGGCCAGGCTGTAGTTGTAGAACATCTGCCCTTCGTCCTGGCTCTCACAAACGTTGGTCCCGGCCGCCAGGCCGTCACTATGCTGCCATACATGAATGTGCCGCTGCCGGGTACGCTGGTGCGGGATATCGTGCTGTCTTCGCCTCTTTGCTCTGGAGCGCTACCTGATGAAACGGACTTGTTCTTCTACACCGATCGCCTGTGGCAGCGCCGGCAGCGCCGGCGGCGGCTCGCAGACAGCCGACACTGCCGAAATCTCCACCAGCGCCGGCGCCGCGCATCAAGTTGACGCTCCATGAGCCTCCACATCGCCCTGCTGCGCGGCATCAACGTCGGCGGCCGCAACAAGCTGCCGATGAAGGACCTCGCGGCATTGTTCGGCGAGGCCGGTTGCAACGAGGTACGCACCTACATCCAGAGCGGCAACGTCGTCTTCGAAGCAACCCCGACGCTGGCGCGGCGCATCCCCGGCATCATCACCGCGTCGATTGGCGAGCTGTTCGGCCTCGAGATACCGGTGGTCACGCGTAGCGCCCACGAGCTCGCTGCCATCGTGAGCGCCAATCCCTACGTTCGTGATGGCATCGAAGAAAAGCAGCTCCACACCGCCTTCCTGGTAGACAGGCCGTCGGCGACGAGCATCGCCGCGCTCGACCCGCAGCGCTCGCCACCCGACGAGTTCGTCGTCCACAACGCCGAGATCTATCTGCGCTGCCCCAACGGCTTGGCGCGCACCAAGCTGACCAACGCCTACTTCGATGCCAGGCTGGGAACGACGAGCACGGTGCGCAACTGGCGTACGACGCTCGAGTTGCTGGAGATGACCAGGGACTGATCGCGCCGACTACTCCTGCTGGCTCAGCGCTACCACAGGGTTGACGCGAGTGGCACGGTGCGCCGGTAACACACAGGCCAGCAGCGCCACCAGGATCAGCAGTCCGGCGACGGCGCCCCAAACCATCGGATCGAGCGGCTCGACGCCGTATAGCTGGCTTTGCAGTGCGGATCGTAAGGCATAGGAGCCCAGCAGCCCCAGCGCCACCCCGACACCGACGATGTTGAGCCCTTCGCGCAGCACCAGGCGGAAGACCTGCGGCGCGCCGCTACCGAGCGCCAACCGGATGCCGATCTCGCGGGTGCGCGTGGTCACCAGGTAAGCGAGCACGCCATACACACCGACCGCCGCCAGAAACAACGCCACAACGGCGAACCCGAGGGCCAACACCACAGGAGTGCGGCGAGGCCCGACCACATCGGCAAGCCGGTCTTCCATCGAGCGCACGTTGAAGAACGGTAGCTGCGAATCGATTCGCGCCAGCGCCGCGCGGATGGGGCCGGCAACGGCACCCGGAGCACCCGTCGTCTTCACGGCGAAGGTCAGGTTACGGGTCGGTGATTGCGCGTACGGCAGGTAGTAGGTGCCCACGCTATCGCCCTCCTCAATGACGACATCGCGCAAGGCAATGTTCTCCACCACCCCCACAACGTTGAGAAACACGGTCTGCTCGGTGATCGCGGTGATGTTGCCCCCATCGCTCGGGTAGTGGAGGCGCTTTGCGAGCGGGTTGATATCGGGCCAGAATCTGTCGGCGAGCCGTTGGTCGACAATGACGGCGCGGAAGACACCCGGCACGTCGGTGTCGTCGAAATAGCGCCCTTGGATCAGTTCGATGCCCATGGCCTCCAGGTATCCCGGCGTTACTCGCACCTGAGCGGGCGAGAGCAGCGATTCGCCCGGCTGCATGATGTGGCCTTCTGCCAACACGACGCTGTCGGTGTAAGTGCCGCTGAGCGGGAACACCGAGGTGGCGCCGGCGTGAACCACTCCGGGCACGGCGCGGATTTCGGCAAGGAACTCGTCGGCGAAGCCGCGCATGTCGGGGCCGTCGACGTAGCGAGCCGAGGGCAACGTCGCCTGGCCGGTGAGCACGTTGGGCGTCTCATAGCCGAGATCAAGACCGAGGATCTCCTGGAAGCTCGCCAGCATGAGTCCGGCGCCGATCAGCAACACCAGCGCCACCGCCACCTGTGTGGTCACCAGCGCCCGGCGCACGAACAGCGCTCCCTTGGAGCTGGTGCCGGTGATGCCGTCCTCGCGAAACACCGAGCCGATGTCGGTGCGGAGCGCACCGGTAACCGGGATGATGCCGATGAGAAGGCCGACGACCAGCGCCAGAAGCAGAGTCGCGCCGATGACCGTGCCGTCCATGGCGATCTCCTGGGCGCGCGGCAACCGGTCGATGCCGATGGTTTCGAGCAGACTCATCCCCCAGTAGCCGATGAGCAGCCCCATCGAGCCGCCCACCACGGTAAGCACGACGCTCTCGGTCAACAGCTGGCGGGCCAACCGCATGCGGCCGGCGCCGAAGGCCAGGCGCGTCGCCAGTTCGCGTCGCCGCATTGTGGAACGGACCATGACCAGGTTGGCGATGTTGACGCAGCCGATCAACAACACGAACAGCACCCCGCCCCACAACAGGTAGAGCGTCGAACGCACATCGCGGACCAGATCGTCCTGGAATCCCACCACGCGCGTCACAAACCCGGCATTCTCCAGCGCCACGGTGAGCCCCGGGAAGGTCACCATGTTGGCTCCGTTGACGGCGTTGATTTGCTGTTGTGCCACCTCGATCGAGGTCCCGGGCCGCAACCGGCCGATCTGCTCCCAATTGTTGGAATGGCGCGCTTCGCGTTGCTCGAGCGTAAAGGCGATCGGACGGTAGACGCGCACCTCGCGGCTGCCCCAGTAGAAGTCCCTGGGCATCACACCGACGATGGCGTGCGGCACGCCGTTGAGCCGGATATCTTGTCCGGCGATGTCCTCGTCGCCACCGAAGTACAGCGTCCAGGCGGCGTAGCTGAGGATCGCCTTCCGGTTGTTGCCCACCAGGCCGTCTTCCTCGGTGAAGATCTGACCCACCACGGGCTCCCGCCGCAGCAACCGAAAGAACGACGGTGTCACGTCGAGCCCCACGATCTGTTCCGGCGCGCCTTGGTCGCCGACGCTCAAACTGCTGTAACGATAGGTGGCAAGCTCTTCGAAGGCGTCGGTCCGCTCGAGGCGGTCGAAGTGATCGGCAGCCGACGCGCCGGCGCGCGGCGCGCCGGCATTGGGGTAGCTGTTGTAGAGCAGCACGATGCGCTCCGCCTCCTCGAAGGGGAGCGAGCGCAGCAGCACCGCGTTGATGACCGAGAAGATGGCGGTGTTGGCCCCGATACACAGCGCCAACGTGATCATCGCGGTAAGCGCGAAGCCTTTGTCCTTCAACAACAGCTTGGCGCCGAATCTGATGTCCTGCAGGAGGGAATCCATGGGCATCCTCTCCCCGCTGAGCGCAACCGCTGTACCAGGCGACGCATATTCCGGCAGCGCCGGGGCGCGGGTCTCCGACGCTGCCCACCGGGAAGCGGGGCTGCCTGAGTGTATCTCACCAGTACGGTACTGTACGGCCCATGTCTCACATCGCCTCGCCGATTCGCCCGGTATTCTCGCCGGACCAACCTCCGATCCAGAACCCAGGAGCCCAACGATGTCCGGATTCCCTCGCACCGCGTGGTCTTGTGCCTTCCCGTCTCACACCGTTGCGGACGCTAGCCGACTCGCACGCATGACGGTGTTTCTGGTGCTGGTCTCCCTCGCTTTCGCCGCCTGGGCGCCGGCGGCTCGGGCGCAGACTCCGGAAGAAAATGACGAAGCCGCGGCGGAAGCGCGCAAGAACGACACGCTACCGCTGATCGCGACGCGCACGCTCTCCTTCAGCACCGACGAGGGCACATGGATCTCACTGGACCTGTCGCCCGACGGACAAACGATCGTTTTCGAGCTTCTCGGCGATCTGTACACGCTGCCCGTGGAGGGCGGCGACGCGACGCGCATCACCAGCGGGCAGGCCTACGACATGCAGCCGCGCTACTCCCCGGACGGCGGCAAGATCGTCTTTGTCAGCGACCGCAACGGCTCCGAGAACCTGTGGATCGCCGACGCCGACGGCGACAACGCCGAGGCCCTCACTACCGGCGAACGCGAAAGCTACATGTCGCCGATCTGGGCCGCCGACGGCGAGTACATCATCGCCGGCAAGGGCTCGCAACTCTGGCTCTACCATGTCGACGGCGGCTCGGGCGTACAGGTCACCGGCCACGAGGACGGCGCCCCCTCGCACTTTGGCGCGGCGCTCTCCGCCGATCCGCGCTTCGTATGGCTCAACGTGCGCGGCAACGTCGGCGGCGGCTTCGACGTGCCCGCCGACCGCTCTGGCGAGCTCGAGTTCGGCCCCGATCACGGTCGCAGCTCGGCGCGCGCGGTGGGGCCTTTCCAGATCGGCCAGCTCGATCGCCAGACCGGCCGCGTGCACGTTCGCACCCACGAGCACGAAGGTGCATTCCGGCCGCTGCCCAGCCCCGACGGACGCTGGCTAGCGTACGCCACCCGGTACGACGCGCGCGAAGCGCTCAAGCTCATCGACCTCTCCACCGGCGAGGATCAATGGCTGCTGATGGACGTGCAGCGCGACGAGAGCCAGGGCGGCGGCACTCGCGATCGCGATGTCTATCCCGGCTCCGCCTTCACGCCCGATTCCAGCGCCTTGATCACCAGCTATGGCGGCAAGATCTGGCGCGTCGCCGTGCCCTCGGGCGAGGCCACATTGATTCCCTTCACTGCGCACGTCGAACAGGAGCTCGGCCCGTTGGCGAAGTTCGATTACCCGATCAACGACGACACCCTGACGGTGTCGCAAATCCGCGGGGCGCGGCCGTCCCCGGACGGCACGCGATTGGTGTTTGCGGCGCTCGACCGGCTGTGGATCGCCGACCTGCCGCAGGGTCGCGGCGGCCCCGTCGATGAGCTGACAGCCCCCTACCCCACCATCCGTGACGCACGCCGCCTGACCGGCTCCAGCGACGTCGAGCATGCCCCGGTGTGGTCGCCCGATGGGCAGTACGTCGCTTACGTCACCTGGAACGACGCCGACGGCGGCGACATTTATCGCGTTCTCGCCGACGGCAGCGGACAGCCCGAGCGCCTCACCCCAACCTCGGCGTTCTTCGACAAGGTGGCCTATTCCGGCGACGGCTCACGGCTGGTGGCGGTGCGGGGCGCCAAGATGCACCGCATGCGGACACTCGAGGACTTCGGCCGCCACTCCGGCGCCGCCGAGCTCGAATACGTGTGGTTGCCGGCCGCTGGCGGCGAGCCCAGCCGCATCACCTGGGTCGGCAACGGCGCCACGCAGCAGGGTCGCAATGCGCCGCACTCCGGCCCTGATGCCGATCGTATCTACGTGTGGGCCGGCCGCGAGGGGCTGCTGTCGATGCGCTACGACGGCACCGACATCCGCACCGTGGTCAAGGTGACGGCGCCGTCTACCGGCGGGCGTGGCGGTCCGCCCGTGCCCGACGAGGTAGTGCTGTCCCCGGACGGCCGCCGCGCGCTGGTGCGCGCCAACCGCAAGGTTTTCATGATCACCGTACCGCCCACGGTGGGCGCAGCACCGACGGTGTCGGCGGGCTCGTCGTCGGCCATGCCCACCTGGCGCCTGACCGACGTGGGCGGCGATTTCATCGGCTGGGCCAACGATAGCTCGGCGGCCTACTACTCCATCGGCCGCAGCTTCTTCCTGTACGATCTGGCACGAGCAAAAGAGGTTGCCGAGGCGGCGGAGCAAGCCGCAGCCGCGGCCGAAGAAGAGGCGGCCGCCGAAGAGCCCGCCGACGACGAGCCGGGTGCGGGTGATCCCGTCGCCCCCCCTCCCGACGATCCCGGGGATCCCGAGAACCCGGAGGCCCAAGAAGAAGACCAGGAGGCTGAGGAAGAGGCAGAAGAAGACCTCTCCTACGCCGCCCACCGTGTCGACATAGAGATCACAGTAAACAAAGACAAGCCCAGCGGCACCGTCGTTCTCCGCGGCGCGAGGCTGATCACCATGCGCGGCGATGAGGTCATACCGGAGGGTGACATCGTCATCACCGACAACCGTATCGCGGCCATCGGGGCGAGTGGTGAGGTGGAGATTCCCGCCGACGCCGAAGTACGTGACATGTCCGGCAAGACCATCTACCCCGGCCTCGTCGACATCCACGCCCACACCTGGGTGGCGTGGGGCCTGCACCGCGGGCAGGTGTCGCAGTTTCTCGCCCAACTCGCCTTCGGCGTCACCACGCAACGGGACCCGCAGACCTCATCGGAGGACGTGCTCACCTACGCCGACCTCATGGAGGTAGGCGAGCTTATCGGGCCGCGTCTCTATTCCACCGGCCCCGGGGTCTTCTCCGCCGACAACATTCGCAGCCTCGACGACGCGCGCGACACGCTGCGCCGCTACGCCGACCACTACAACACCCAGACCATCAAGCAATACCTCGCCGGCGACCGCAAAGTGCGCCAATGGGTCATCATGGCGGCCAACGAGCTCAGGCTGACACCGACCACCGAGGGGGGCTCGAACTTCACCATGAACCTCTCGCTCATGCAGGACGGCTACGCCGGGCTCGAGCACACCCTGCCGATCAGCCCGCTGTTCAACGACGTCATCGAGCTGGGCCGTTTCAGCGGCATCACCTACACCCCGACACTCATTGTTGCCTACGGCGGTCCTTCCGGGCGCCAGTACTACCTCACCCACACCGACATCGACGCCGAGCAACGCCTGCGCACCTTCACCCCGCACGACGAGCTCGACAAGTGGAAGAGCACGCAGTGGTATCGAGACGACCAATACGTGCACTTCCTACACGCCGAACACCTCGCCCGGTGGATGGAGGCCGGCGGCAAGCTCGGCCTCGGCTCCCATGGCGAGGTGCAGGGCATCGGCGCCCATTGGGAGCTGTGGATGATGGCCTCCGGCGGCATGGACAACCACGACGCCCTGCGCATGGCGACGCTCGATTCGGCCGACGCCATCGGCTTGGCCGGCGACATCGGCTCGCTCGAGGTCGGCAAGCTTGCCGATCTCCAGGTACTCGACAGCAACCCCCTCGACGACCTGAGCAACACCACCTCGATCAGCTACGTCATGAAGAACGGCCGCCTTTACGAGGCCGCCACGCTGACCGAGGTGTGGCCGCGCCAGCGACCACTGCCGGAGATGTGGTGGTGGCGGGTGGAACCGGACCAGACGGTGCCGAGCACGGTGGGCAACGGGCGTTGACCGCAGTCCGCCTCCCGGGCAAAGTGCGGGGCGCCCTTAGCAGCGGCTCCTAGCGGCCGCCTTTAGCGGCCGCCGTTGAGCGGCGGGTTGATGGGACGCGGCGGACGGGTCAGGTACTGCTCGAGGAATGCCCGGTGGGCCTCGTCGTCCGGATAGCCCTCTGCCAGCGGATAGGGGTAGGCCGACATGCCCTGGAACGGCAGCGGCGCGACGCGATCACCGTACTTGGTGTTCACATCGGTATCCTTCACCCAGCCGTTCAGATACACCAGGAAATCGCGCCGCCACCCCTCGGGGAGTGGCCGATCGGGTGCCGCGAAGCGAATGGCGACTTCGTCCCCGGCGCCCAGCAGGATGTAGCGATCGTCGGCGCTTTGCAACAACTCCCCGACCTCGCCGAAGCGCGTGTAGAAGCCGCGGTGCTGCTCCCACGGGGCCTCCTGCAGCACCGTTTGGTAATCAAAGACCTCGTAGCCTTCCGGGGTGCGCGACAATGCCGAGAAGCCGCGCGGCCGCAGGTCGGCGGCGAGCGGCGCGAGCACCTCGACGCGTAGCGGCACCATGGACCCGTCGGCGGCACGTAGCTCGAGAGCGCCCGCCCGCGGCACGCGGTGATCTTCCTGCCAGTCGCCCGCCGGCACCGCACCGCCCACAAAGGTGCCGCCGACCGTATAGGTGACCGCGTCCCAGTACAAGCGCATCGTGGTGCGCAGCCGCACGCGCGGATCGGAGCGCTCCAGCACCTCGCCGACATCGACGATGAGGGTGGTGTTCTTGGCGATGGGAAGGCCGATGTCTTCGATCGCCGTGCGCCAGCCGCCCCGACCGTCGGGAACCTCCAGGGAAACCGGCGTGAACGCGGCGGCCGGATCCTGATCGACAGCGAGGTTGATGCTGCCCATGGACCAGTAGACCCAACCGGAGAGGTAGAGCTGAACGTCACCGCTGTCGGCAGACGCATCGGGCAACGTCAGGGTGATGGTGTGCTCGGTGGCAAGGCCGTCGTAGGCGCCGAGCTCGAACGGTACCGCCCAGACACCGTCGACCGAGGCCAGCGCCTCGGTCCAATCGCGCCCCTGTTGATCGCGGGCGCGCACCGGCAACAGGCGGTCGAAGAGGTGGAGCCGCAGGTCCGGCCGCGGCACGCCACCGAAGCCTTCGTCGGGAAGAAACGAGAGGGACTCGGGATGATCCACCACCAGGATACGCACCGCGTCGATGTAACCGGTCTCGCGCAGCTCCTCGGTGAGCCGCAGTTCGTACTGACCGTCACGGGGTCGGAGGTTTTCACCCGGCACGAACACGTACTCGTCGCCGTCGGGCACGTGATAGACGCCCTCAGCCAACAGCATGCCCAGCGGCGACGCCCCCAGAACCTCGTTGACGAAATGCCAGCGCTCGCCGTCCCAGGTGTACAGGAACGGGCAGGACCCCTCGAGCCGTTCGAGCTCGGTGGTGGTCAGCAACTCTTCGGTCGCTGGATCAAGGAGGTTCTGCACAATGCCGTTGGGCCAACGGATGCGCACCACCTCAACGGTGCGGGCCGTACCGATACCGAAGTGCAGGGGTGTCGTGCGCAGCGGGCGTACTTGGTACGAGCCGCCGGCCTTGACCTCGATGGTGGCGCCGATTCCCTGGACATTGTTCTTGACGCCGGTGAGGGTGATCGCCACCCATGGTGCGATCGCTGCCGGTTGCAACAGGAGCCGCAACACCCCTTGGCGCTCGACCAAGACATCGACCGCCCCGTTGCCATCCAGGTCGGCGGCCGTCAGGTGTCGTGTTGCGCCGCCCGGGGCAACGAGCCCGAAGGCCGGCGGCAGCGGGTCGAACGGGACGAACTCGAAATCACCGGCGTTGACGAAAAAGCGCAAGCCACCGTCGACGGCCGCCACCAGATCGAGGTAGCCGTCGTTATTGAAGTCGGCCGCCTGCAATGCATCCGCGGCGACGTCACGGAGCCCTTCGGTGCCGGCCGGCAAGAACCTACCCTCGTCGACATTGCGCAGCACCACGATGCCGTCGGCGGTAGCCAGCACCATATCGATACGGCCATCGTTGTCGAAGTCTTCCGCCACAGCAGCCACGGTAGCCGCCGCCACGCGGGCGCCGACGGCCACGGTGACATCGTCGAACACACCGCCACGCTGATTGCTGTACAGCGTCGTGCCGTCGGCGCCCCAGAGCAACAGATCGACGTCGAAGTCGCGGTCGAAGTCGGCCCACAGAGCACCTATGTCGGGCCGTGGCTGGTCGAAGCCCGCCAGCACGGTGGCGTCGGAAAATACTCCGCGGCCCTGGTTACGGAGCAGCCGCGGCGATCCCGCTGCACCGGCGGCGGTGCCGTGGGTCACCAGCACGTCGAGGTCACCGTCGT
>Ga0114950_10002488_pt1 | contig 14132 bp, 11 predicted proteins | sample N075metaG_FD_83503 | JGI IMG/M metagenome (GOLD analysis project Ga0114950, IMG submission 83503) | Deep subsurface microbial communities from Kermadec Trench to uncover new lineages of life (NeLLi) - N075 metaG | ecosystem: Environmental > Aquatic > Marine > Ocean trench > Sediment | place... | reverse complement strand
GTCTACGTCCGGTTCGATCGGGAGAAGTTCCGGTCGTGTTGCTTCCGGGCCCTGGAGCAGCGGCGCCCGATTCTGTGCCGTCGCTGGTTCAGACGATAGAGTCGACAGAAGCAAAAGTGCCGCAGCACCCACAACTGCAATGAGTGCAAAACGAAGTCGAAGGATTAACATCCAGCTAGAGCCTCAATCATCAAACTATTATTGAGCAGGGGATAGCTTGTCGAAAGAAGAACCGTCCCGCCGACTCGGCGTTTCCAGTGCCAGCGCGCTCGTCGTTGCGAACATGATTGGCGCCGGAGTCTTCACCACTTCGGGTTTCGCCCTGGCCGATCTGGGTTCGCGCACCATTGTGTTGCTCGCCTGGTTCGTGGGGGGAATCATCGCACTCTGCGGGGCCCTCTGCTACGGCGCATTGGCCCGCCGTTTTCCGGAATCGGGCGGGGAATACCTCTTCCTTTCGCGCATGATTCATCCGCTGGCCGGCTTTCTTGCGGGATGGGTCTCGCTGTTGGCGGGCTTCACCGCACCGATCGCCGCCGCGGCCCTGGGGCTACAAGCCTATATCGGATACACCTTCGGGCCGGACGTTCGCCCCGAATGGATCGGAACGATCGCAATCGCCGCGGCGGGTGTGATTCACGGCTTGCGCTTTCGCGAAGGGGTGTGGCTGCAGAACGCTGCGGTCGCCCTGAAGCTGATTTTGATCTTTGGCTTCATCGCCTTTGGCATGTCGTCGTTGCCGGAACGCGCGGCGTCAGTCGCCGAACCCGTCGACTTTGTCTGGGGAGCCTTCGCCGTAACGCTCGTGTGGGTTTCGTTTTCCTACTCGGGCTGGAACGCCGCGGTTTATATTGCCGGAGAAGTTCGCGACCCGGAGCGCAACCTGCCGCGCTCCTTGTTGCTGGGCGCCGGAATCGTGATGGCCCTCTACCTGGGTCTGAACACGGTCTTCCTCTACGCCGTCCCGATCGAAGAATTGGCGGGCAAGGTTCAGGTGGGGGCGATCGCGGCCCGTGCCCTCGGCGGCGCACCGCTCGAGCGCGGGGTTTCGCTGCTGGTTGGCCTGGCACTGTTCACGTCCATCTGGTCGATGGTCATGACGGGCCCCAGGGTCTACGCCAAGATGGCCGACGACGGATTGTTTCCCCGATTCTTTCGCAGTGACGGCGCAACCCCGACCGCGGCAATCGCCTTGCAAGCGGGAGCGGCAATCGCAGTCGTCTGGCTGAGCGACTTGGCAGAACTCTTCAGCTACATCGGCTTCACATTGGGCGTATCGACCGCATTGACGGTCTCGGCCCTGATGTTTCTGCGCTTTCGCGAGGGAGCGAATCGGGTGCGGGTTCCGGGCTTCCCGGTTGTGCCGATCGTGTTCATTTGCGCCACGCTCTGGGCCGCCGGGTTCATGGTACTCCGAGAACCCGCCCAAGCGGGCGCCGGACTCATCACCGCCCTAACTGGAGTCCCGGTCTACTACTGGCTGAGGCGCAAGCCTGCTGCTTGAACCCCAAGCAACGCGATCCCCGCTGCTGTGTGCCCACTATACGTGAGGCGAATTCAGCAGCGCAGCTTCGACGTGGGCGCGGGTTGAACCGTAGAACTGTTCGAGGGTCTTGATTCGTTTGAACCACATGTGGATGTCGTATTCCCAGGTGTAACCGACACCGCCGTGGAGTTGGATCGCTTGACCACAGACGAAGCGACCCGCGGGCCCAGCCCACGCCTTGGCCACCGAGACCAGGTACCCGGCGTCGGGTTCGCTGTTCTCTTCGGCCCAGGCCGCCCGGTAGACCGCCGCACGAGTGCTCTCGGTCTTGATCAGCATGTCGGCGGCTCGGTGCTGCAGCCCCTGAAATGAGCCGATCGGAACCCCAAAGGCCTTGCGTTCGCTGGTGTACTTGAGACTCGCCTCGAGGGCGCTCTCCATACAACCGAGCATCAAAGCCGTAGCCCCGAGCGCACCCAGGCGCGCTGCATCGTCAAGGATCTTGCCCGCCTCACTGCCTTCGGCCAGCAGGCTGGCGGGATCGTCCAACTCGATGTTGCAAAAGCGTTGGGCGTGATCGAGGGTGGTGAGTGGAGTCGCGTTCCAACCCGCATCGGGTCGCGTAACCAATGCGAGTCCCTGCTCGGTTTCGACCAGCAATGCGTCCGCCTGGGCGCCGAAGGGCACGAAGACCTTGCTGCCCGTGACGCTTCCGTTCGCAAACTGACTCGCAACGCTGGCATCGTCCGAACTCGCCATGTTTTCGCCGCGGGCCAGCACGACGATTTTGTTGCCCGATGACGCCCCGTCGCGCCAGCGCGCGGCCGTGTCACCGTTGCAAGCTTCGAGTGCGTGCACGGCGATCGCGACATCGAGAAACGGCCCGGGAAATGCGACGCGCCCCATCTCGGCCAGTACCGCGGTAAATGCGATTGCACCCATGCCGCCATTGTCGTCGCTCTGCAGGATGCCGGTGTAGCCGAGCTCGCCGAGTTCCCCGTAGAGCTTCTTCGCGTAGCCGTCGGGATTGTCTTCCATCACGGCTCGCGACTCGGTGATCGGGGACTCCGCGGCGAGCATCTCGCGGGTGGAAGCCTTGAGCAGTGCCTGATCTTCGTTGAGTTCGAATTGCATCGTGGGGATCTCTCTATTTGGTAGGCATCTGCAAGACGCGTTTGGCGATGATGTTGCGCTGGATTTCCGAAGAGCCCGAATAAATCGTGCCGGCCCGGGACCAGAGGAACTGGTGCATCCAGTGCACATCGGTATGGGCGCCGGGAGAGCGCAGTTCGAGTTGGCCCTGGGGGCCCAACAGTTCGACCGCGGCATCCGTCAGGCGTTGGTGGTACTCGGACCAGAAGATCTTGTCGATCGACGATTCGGCGCCGGGGGGCAAGCCCTGGGCCACTGCGGCGAGACTCCGCAAACCGTTTGCCCGCAGGACTTCGTTTTCGACGATCAGGTTGCCGACCTTTTCGCGCACGTCGTCGCGTTCGAATTGGCCATTCTCCTTCAACGCCCGGATCAATCCATCGAGCTGCCGACTGTACTCCGCCGCGGGGAGCAGGGTGCTGCCACCGCGTTCAAAGCCGAGCACCGTCATTGCAATGCGCCAGCCTTCGCCGAGTTTGCCGACCACGTGCTCGCCCTTGGCGAGTGCGTTGTCGAAGAACACCTCGCCAAACTCGGATTCGCCGCTGATCTGCTTGAGGGCGCGCATCTCGACGCCCGGCTGGTCGATCGGCATCAAGAAGAACGTGATGCCCCCGTGGCGGTCTTCCATGTCGGTCCGCGCCAATAAAAAGATCCAGTCCGACCAGGGACCGAGCGTGGTCCAAACCTTCTGGCCCGTGATGCGAAAATCATCTCCATCGGGTTCGGCTTTGCAGCGGATGCCCGCGAGATCCGATCCCGCGCCCGGTTCGCTGAAGCCCTGACACCAGATCTCGTCGCAGCTCAACATCGGTGGCAGAAAGCGCTTGCGTTGGGCTTCGGTGCCGTGGTGAATCAGGGCGGGTGCGCACAACCCGAGGCCCAGGGCGTTGGGACTCTGAGGCGCATCGGCTGCGGCGAGTTCTGCCTTCAAGATGGCTTCTTCGATCTGGGTCGCGCCCCGTCCACCCCATTCTGCGGGCCAGGCCATACCGAGGTAACCGGCGTCGTTGAGCTTCTTCTGGAAGGCCCGGCGCACCTCGACGAGTGAGTCCTCGTCGTTTTTGGCATCGAGCACGTCCTGGGTATAGGGATGATCGAGATTGGCCGTGAGCCAGGCTCGCAAGTCGTCGCGAAACTTCTCCGCTTCGGGCGTCAGGTGGAGATCCATGCTTGTTCCTCGCGCTAGTGACTGGTGGGTAGAGCTTGCAAGTTCGGTCGCTGCGACATTTTGCGCGGTCCTGTGAAACTTGCAAGCGGATCCGACGTTTATTGAGACGCCTCGTGCGATTACAATTTGCCCTGGAATAGTTAGCATCGGGAAATGGAATACCCGCGCTCATGACGTTAGATCCATCCGACCTCGACGCGCACTACGCCGGGACCGGCGAGGTTCGGGAACCGCATCGATTCGAGGTCGGGGTACTCGAGGACTACCTCACAGATCGCCTGACCGGATTCGTGCGCCCGCTGCGGGTCAAGCAGTTCAAAGGGGGCCAGTCGAACCCGACCTACGAACTGAGCTCTCCCGGAGGGCGTTGGGTCTTGCGACGCAAGCCCCCCGGCAAGCTCTTGCCCTCAGCCCACGCCGTCGAGCGAGAGTACCGGGTGATCAAGGCTTTAGGTGAGGTCGGCTATCCGGTACCGCGAGCCGATCTTCTGTGCGAAGACCCGGCCGTCGTCGGAACGGCCTTCTATATCATGCAGCGGGTGGAGGGCCGAGTGCTCTGGGATCCACTGCTGCCCGAGCAGAACCCGGACGAACGCCGGGAGATCTACCACTCGCTCACCGCGGCCCTAGCAAAGCTTCACCTTGCCGATTGGGAGGCCCTAGGCCTGGGCGACTTTGGTCGGCCGGGCAACTACTTTGCGCGCCAGATCAAACGCTGGTCAAAGCAGTACGTCGCGTCCGAGATCGAAGAGATTCCGGAGATGAACCGCCTGATGGAATGGCTGCCCGAAAACGTTCCCGACGACAGCGCGGTCTGTCTCGTGCACGGCGACTTCAAACTCGACAACACGATCGTGCATGAGTCGGAACCGCGCGTCATCGCCGTGCTCGATTGGGAACTCTCGACGCTCGGGCACCCGCTGGGAGATCTCACCTATTCCCTGGCCTCGCGTCGACTCTCCTCGAGTCCGTTTGCGGGGCTCGACGACGCGAAACTCAACACCCTGGGTATCCCAACGCCTTCCGAAATCACCGAGCAGTACGCAAAGGCCACGGGTCGCAGCCTCGACGAGGGCCTCGATTTCTACATTGCCTACAACCTGTTTCGCACCGCGGCCATCTATCAGGGCATCCTCGGGAGAGTTCGCGACGGAACTGCGGCGAGCGCCAACGTGATCGAAGCAGATGTGCGACCGATCGCCATCCGGGCCATGGACTTTGCGAGGCGGCTCGGAGCCTGACTCACGCGCGCCTATGCGGGTTTGATTTTGTGCTCGTCGAATTCCGGAGCCCCATCGGTAATTTCGAACCAGTTCGCTTTCGAACCGGCAAAGATGTGGTGATCAATAGTTTGATCGGGAACCCCCTCGAGACCGCCGACGTGCAAGAACATCATTTCCTTTCCGGCCAACTGTTGGGGAACGGGTGATCCACAGCGACTGCAAAACCCGGTGATGTAGCCAGGTGTGTCTTCGTAGTGACGAATTGAATCGACACCAGTCAACCACTTGAAGTTTTCGGGCCGACAAATCGCCGACGTGTGAAACGCAGACCCGGTCGACCGACGACACTTCGAGCAGTGGCACAGCCAGATCGGAGAAATCTTGCCTTCGATTTCGTACTGCACGTCTCCACACAGACAATGCCCCTTGATCGTACTCATCTCGGCTCCTCTATTTCGCGTAGTGGGGATCTGCGCCCGGCAGGCGCACGCCTCGAGCCCGAGAGAGCCTAGGAGTCTGCACGGCAGAAGGCGAGCGCGTCCATACGCGGATCCAATCCCGCTGACTGCGTTGCGAAAACTTGCTGTACTAAAGTACAGCGGCGTTTCCGCGCCTTGCCAGCAGAATCGTCTCCACGCCTGGCCACGCCCGCCTTCTGCCGTGCAGACTCCTAGCTTCCGTAGGCGAGGTTCGCGTAGCGAACCAAGGCGGCGGTCAGACGCTCGACTTTGTTGACCATTTCAGTCTGGGTGCCGAGCAGGATTCGCAGGTCGAAATTCTTTTCGTCTCCCGCCGCAAGGATCGTGAACTGTCCCTCCATCACGCGCCAATCCTTGCGCAGGGCCTTGAGGAGTTCGCCGGCGGCCTTGGCGGAGACCCCGCGTTCCGGATCGAGCGCCACCCGGAAGAACTCGCTCGTGTTGTTGGTTCGCTGGACGCCCAGGTATTCGTCGATCGTTTTCTTGAGTCGCGTGCGATTTTCCTGGGGCTCGATGTTCGCGACGATGTAGACCGCCTCTTTGGCGGCGCGCTCGATCAGCATCGCCGCATAGCCCGATGCGCGAGCGGTGGGGCACAACTCGGAAAGCCCGGTCTTGAGGCATTCGAAGTCATAGGCATCCACGAGCTTTACACTCTCTGCAATGAACGTGTCGCAAAGGCCGTCGAAGTACCTGAGCAACAGGGGATCACCGCGCCGGTTGTCCCGGGGCACAGAATCGAACGCAAGTTGCATTCGCTGGTAGGGACTCGCGCGGGCGATGTACCGCAGGGGAGACCAGGCCGAGTCGACCTTGCTGACTTGCCCGACCAACGCCTTGCTCCAAGGTGCGGGAATCGAACGGGCGGCGACTCCGGTTTCCAAAGTCCCGATAATTTGTTCGATTTCGTTCGCGGTCTTGATCAGGTCGTCTTTTGAGACGTCGCCGACCCGGAGGTGATAGAGAACGTTCTGCTTGCTGAGGCGTTCTGCGAGGTTGCGCAGGCGGCCGGCCTCGATCTCGGCGACCGTAACCTCCCAGGGCAAGATCTGTCCCGCAACAGGACGCGCTACTGCGAGGGCAAGCAACGTAGCGCCTGCGAGCACTGTCACGGAACGCCGAAGCGTCTGTGAAAATGCCGTCATCGACCCGATTGTATCCCTGTTCCTGTGTTGGCAAAAGAGGAAAGGGCAATTCGTCGTCGTTCTGCCGGGGTTTCGTGCGCGATCGCAAACCCCGAAACTGGGCCGTTGTTACATTGAGCTATCCGAATTCACGAATGCGCCGAATCGCAGCCTCAGTCCGAATCCCTTTCGATTCTCGGATCGACCCGCCTCAGCAAGTGAGCAGCACCTTGCCACTGGTGAGCCGGCCTTCGAGGGCGCGGTGGGCGTCTTCGGCGCGCTCTAGCTCGAAGCGTGCTCCGATCCTCACATCGAGTTCACCTCGGGCCACCGCACCCAGCACATCCTGGGCACGGCTCTCCAACTCGTCACGCGATGCGGTGTAGTGCGCCAGCGACGGGCGGGTCACGTACAGCGAACCCAGCTGATTGAGCTGCTGAAGATCGAACGGCGGCACGGCACCGCTGGACTGACCAAAGAGCGCCAAGGTGCCCCGGCTCCGCAGCGATCGCAGGCTCCCCTCGAAGGTCGAGCGCCCCACCGAATCGTAGACGACATCGCAGCCCGACCCCCCGGTGAGTTCCGCCACTCGATCGGCAAAATCACACTCGTCGTAGCGAATCACATGATCCGCCCCAGCCGCCTTTGCCAGCAGTTCCTTTTCCGGCGTGGAGCAGGTTCCGATCACGGTTGCCTCGAGGGAGTGCAACATCTGAAGCAGCAGCAGCCCAACCCCTCCGGCGGCGGCGTGCACCAGCACGGTGTCCCCGGGCTTGACCGCAAACGTGCTGTGGCAGAGGTAGTGCGCCGTCATTCCCTGGAGCATTACCGCCGCGGCGACCTCGTCCCCGACCCCGTCGGGAAGCTTGATCAGGCCGGCAACGGGTGCATTCACCGCCTGGGCGTAGGAACCCGGCACCGTCGACCACGTCACGTGGTCCCCGACTGCGAACGCGCCCGCGTCGGGCCCGAGCGCTTCGATCACGCCGGCGCCCTCGAGACCCAGCACGAATGGAACCGGGCGCGGGTACTGCCCGGAACGAAAATAGACATCGATGAAGTTGACACCCGCTGCAGCGACCGCGACCCGGACCTGGCCCGGCCCGGGAGCCTCGAGTTCGAGCGGTTCCCAGCTCATGCGTTCTGGCCCGCCAGTTTCACGAACGAAGATCGCGTGGTTCGCGTGTGTAGACACTTGGGTCACGCCCCCTCTAACAGTGAAAGCCCGACCAGGGTCTCGAGTTCACGCAACGCCACTTCAGGGGTATCGACTTTGATCGTAGCGATCCCCATCGCCCGGGCGGTCTTGAGATTGCCGCCGATATCGTCCAGAAACACACACGCATCCGGCGCCACGCCGAGTCGATCACAGGTGAGTGTATAGATCTTTGGATCCGGCTTGCGCAGGCCCTCCACGCTGCTCTCGACGAAGACGTCGAAGTAGTCCCGCAATTGGGCCGTGCCGGTGTCGATTGCGCCGGTGCCATCAGCAACATCCGGGGTTGCCCAATTGTTGGTGAGGGCGGCGACTCGGATCTTCGCTGCGCGCAGTCGTTTGATCGCGCCCAGCATCGACGCTCGCGGCTTGGTGGCCTGGCTCATCTTCAGCATCATTTCGCGAGCCGATATTTCCTCCCCCGCTTCGCGGCAGTCGTGCTCGAAAGCGTCGAAGAACTCTTCCATCGTGATCTCACCACGTTCGAGCCGCGCCCAACCCCCGCCGGGCGCGGTGGACGCGACCACTCGGTTGATGAAGTTGGGCGAAATGCCGAGTTCCCGCTCGTAGTCGGCGATGGCGCGAAGCGGAGAGCCGAGGACGACGCCACCGAGATCGAAGAGAACAGCTTTGTAAGACATGGCGGGGGAGACTAACATGCCAAAAGCCCGCTCTCACCTTCCCGCATCCAATCACCCCGACCCTACCCATCGAGGAGCCAACGTATGTCCAAACAAGAACTCAATCGTCAGCAGGCCGAGTTTCAGGAATACACCCGCAATTGGCTCGCGGAAAACGCACCGGCGCCGTCGGAGACGCGCCTTCCCCTCAGCGTGATCGAAGTCATGCAGGAAGCGCATCGTGACTACCTGCAAGCGTGGCAACTGGCATGTTACGAAGCCGGACTTGTCGGCTGCGATGTCCCAAGTGAGTACGGCGGAGGCGGACACGAAGGTTTTCAGCGCATCGCCAATCGGGAAATGAGCAAAGCCGGAACCCCGTACCTGCTCAATGTAGTCGGCCTCAGCATGGCGGTGCCCACGATCCTCGTGCACGGCACTGAAGAACAAAAGCGCCGCTTCATTCCGGGTGCCCTCCGCGGAGAGGAAATCTGGTGCCAGGGTTTCAGTGAGCCGGGAGCGGGCTCGGACATGGCCAACCAACAGACCTTTGCGCAAAAGCGCGGAGACGAGTGGGTGGTCAACGGACACAAGGTCTGGACCAGCCTCGGTCACTTCGCCAAGTGGATGATCCTGCTCGCTCGAACCAGCCGAGATCACAAGTACGACGGCCTCACCTACTTCCTCTGCCCGATCGCGGGCCACCCGGGCGTCACCGTGCAACCGCTGGTCAAGATGACGGGCGAGACCGGTTTCAACGAGGTGCTGTTCGAGGATGCGGTGATCGCAGACGACTTGCGACTCGACGCGGTGGGGAAGGGCTGGACCGTCGCCATGACGACCCTCACCCATGAACGCGGCGCCGCCGAAGGCGCCGGCAGCGGAGGTGGAGACGCGATCCAACCCATCGACCGACTGATCAATCTCGCGCGCAAGAGCCGGCGTGACGGTGTGCGCGCGTCAGACGATCCGGCTTTGCGCGACCAGATCATGCAACAGGCGATCATCGCCGAGGGCATTCACCAGAATCAGCGGCGCGCAAGGGTGCCGGCTCTGACCGACCATCCCATGCGGCTTCCCCTGCAGAGCAAGGTTTCCATGACGGAGTTCGTCCAGAACAATGCACGTCTCGGGGTGGAGATTGCCGGGGCGGCTTCGACGCTCTACAAGCTCGACCCCGCGGCACCCGACGCAGGCTACTGGCCCCACGCCTACATGAATTCCTACGGCCACACGATCGCCGCCGGAACCAACGAAATCCAACGCAACATCCTGGGCGAACGAGTTCTCGGTCTCGCCAAATCCAAGTAGAACCGGCAAGCGAGCTGACCGAACTGAGGGAGATGACATGGCGAGTGTGGAATCGGCAAATGACTTTGGCTTTGGTGAAGATGAACAAATGCTGCGCGATCTCGCGCGCAAGTTTCTGGCTGAACACCTCCCCGTGCAGAAGCTGCGAACCCTGGTCGCCGGAGATTCCGATGCCGTCTACGAACGCGGTGAACCCACAAGCTGGGATCGCGAGCTGTGGAAACAGATCGTCGAACTGGGCTGGACCGGGCTTGCGGTTCCGGAACAGGCGGGGGGCGTCGGGTTCAAGCTGGTTGGAATCGCAGCTTTGGTGGAAGAGGTCGGAAGACACGCGCTGCCTTCGCCCCTGATCGCAACCCTGAATGCGACCTACGTCCTCGGCGCCGCAGAGCGCGATACAGCCGCGGCCTGGTTGAGCGAGATCGCCGACGGCGCCTCCGCGACCCTCGCCATCACCGATGCCAACGGGAGTTGGGAACCATCTTCGTGCGATGTGTCGGCTCGCGATCAGGGTGATGAAACCCTGCTATCCGGCAGCGCGTACTTCGTCCAAGATGCGTCGAAGGCCGACTTACTGGTGGTGCTCGCCCGTCGAGAAGATGCCCTGGTGCTGTGCGTCGTGCGAAGCGATGCCGAAGGGGTGGAGATCTCGCGAGATCACATTCACGATCTCACCCGAGACCAGGCGACGGTCCACTTCGCCGACGTCCGTGTGGCGGGAGATGCAGTCGTGAGCGTCTCGGGTGTCGAGACCTTGGAGCGAGCCTGGCCCGCAGTGCTCGTCACCGTGGCGGCGGATCTCTGCGGTTGCAGCGAATGGCAGCTCCAGACCACGGTCTCCTACGCGAAAGATCGCAAACAATTCGACCGGCCCCTGGGGTTCTTTCAGGCGGTGAAGCATCCGTTGGTCAACGCCATGCTGGCGATCGATCGCGCCAAATCCCTGGTCTACTACGCGGCCTGTTGCATCGATGAAGGCGCAGACGATGCCCTGGGCCCTGCCCGCATGGCGAAGAGCGCGGCCTCGGATGCCGGTGTCTTCATGTCCGATCGCTCCGTGCAACTCCACGGCGGCATCGGCTTTACCTGGGAATCGGACGTTCATATATTCTTCAAGCGCAGCATGCACAACCAGGTGCTCTACGGCGATGGCGGCTATCAACGCCGCAAACTCGCGGACAGCCTGATCGGTCCGATCGAAAGTTAGCGCGCAGGAGTTCCAACCGTGAAAACCCAGATCGACGGCTACGTCATCACCCCGGGAGAACACTGCGGCAGTGTCGCGATGGGCGGACTGCTGAAATTCTACTCCGGGCTCGAACTCCCCGAGCCCGCGGTCTTCGGGCTCAGTGCGGGGATTGAATGCGTCTATCTCGAAGCTCCGGCAATGAGTCCAGAAATTTCGGTCTTTGGCCGCACCATGAGTTTGGAAGCCGAACTCGGAAAGATCCTCGACGTCGACTACCGCGAGCAACCCGAAGATGACGATGAGCACGCCTGGCAAGTGGTGCGCGAAGAAGTGCTTGCGGGCAGGCCGACCATGTTGAGCGGCGACATCCTCTACCTCGACTATCGCGAGTACAAGGTCCACTTTCCCGGACATCGCTTCGTGCTGGTGGGCTTCGACGACGAAATTGAAAAAGCGTTCATCGCCGACCGCGTCCGACCCGAAGCCGAGCTGTGTTCCTACGCTGCACTGTCCAAGAGCCGCAACCCCCCGGAAGGAATCTCGACCCAGAATCTCTGGGGACGTTTCCACGGGACGGAGATCGGCAGAACGATGAAGGACGCGGCTGCGATGGCCATCGAACGCGCCGCGCTGCGCATGCTCGGTCGCGATGCAGGCGTCCCGGAAGGTGGCTCCACCGTGTTGGCAGACGGCAGCGCGACGATCGGCATTGCCGGCATCGAGCGCTTCGCCGAACGGCTGCCTGGTTGGGCCAAGCGAAAGGATGTGCTCGCAGTCGCGAGCTTCAACGCGAGCTGCATCGAAAAGTTTGGCAACGGCGGTGGCAACTTCCGACGCCTCTACGCGGGTTTTCTCGAGTGGGCCCGGAATCTCGAGACGAAATTGGTTCCCGCTTCCGCTCCCGGTCTGGCGATCGAAGCTGCGGACGGCTGGACGGCAGCCAGCCACTTCCTCTACCGCGTCGCCAGCGAGGGGCCAGAACCTTCGCTGTTTGATCAGGCCGCGCGACAGATGGAGAAGGTGGCAGCGACCGAACGCAAACTGTTCGAGGCTCTAGCCGATCGCGTCTAGGCCGCGAGTTCAGGCCGCAAGTTCAGGCTGCGAGTTCAGCCAAGCTCGACTGCCGCCATGAACCCCTGTTCGATCGCGCCGTCGAGATAAACCGTTCCATTCGCATCGCCGATCACCACGAGCGGAACCCCGGCACTTCTCAGGGCTTCGACACCCTCCGGGTTGGCCACGAGCCCCGTAGCAATGATCACCGTGTCGGCGGGCAGGGTTTGTACGTCGGCTTCCGACCCTTTGGAGCGAAACTCGATCGTGCCTGCGCCGATGGCCGTCACTTCGGTCTCGGCGTGCAGTGCAACCCCGGCCTCGCGCAGGTCGTGCAACACTCGCCAACGACGAGGGTGGGACATTTCCTTCGCCAGAACGGGACCCTCCTCGAACACGCTGACCTCGCGTCCGCGTTCCGCCATGAACTCGGCGAGTTCGGCTCCCACCAGGCCACCGCCAATGATCGCAACGCGCTTGCCCACCGGCATGTAGAGCTTCGAAGCCCGGCGCAACTTCGAAGGGTCACCCGTCACGCCGCTCACCCGACCGATTCGCACCGCGAGACGACCGGTGATCGAAAGCTGCTTCTCTGCACCCGTATCGCCTTCGCCGGTCAGCAATTCGCGTAGACCGTCTCCATCGAAGACGTGATTTCGATCGGCACCGGGGATCTTGGATGCTTCGCGCTGGGGGCCGATGGCCGCAAACACGACATCGGGTGCGATTTCTCGAATCAGCTCCGGCGTGACTTCGGTCGAGAGCCGCACTTCGACCGGGGACTTGTCGATCCGCGTCTCGAGGTAGCGCAACAGCTGTTCGTTGGGTTCGTAGGGGAGGGCGGCAAAACGCAGCGTTCCCCCGAGACTGGCACCGGCCTCGCACAACACGACAGCGTGACCCCGCATGGCCGCAACGCATGCCGCTTCGAGACCCGCGGGCCCGCCACCCACCACGAGCACCCGCTTCTTTACATCCGTCGTGCCCCGCAAAAACTCGGCGTATTCGAGTTCCTTGGCGGCCATCGGATTGACCGCACAGCGAACCGTCCGATCGAAGAAAGGTTGGGCGACACAGATATAACAGTAGATACACGGGCGAATGTCTTCCGGGCGATTCTCCGCGAGCTTCAAGGGAAGGAATGGATCGGCCAACAGTTTGCGGCCCATCGAGATCAGATCGGCCTTGCCCTGTTTGATGATGCGGTCTGCCTCTGCGGGTTCTATCCGACCCGGCACGATCACGGGTACGCTGACCCTTTGCTTGATCGCGGCGGCGAGTTCGACGAAGCCCGATTGTTTGTGGACGATGGGCGCCAGGGTAAAGCCCGGGCCCATCGAGTTCGCATAGGCACTCACGTGAATGGCGTCGACGCCGGCGGCTTCCAGCAACTCCGCCGTCCGACCCGAATCCTCGAGGGTGATGCCATCCGGAGTATCGAACTCAACAGCATCAATGCGACACCAGAGTGGAAACTCGCTCCCGAGCTTTTCCCGAATGGCCCTCACGACATTGCACAGCAGCCGGGAACGGTTTTCGACGCTGCCCCCGTAGGCGTCTTCGCGAAAGTTGGTCGCCCGAGAATGAAACTCCGAAAAGATGTAGCCGTGGGCAGCGTGGATCTCGACCGCATCGAAGCCCGCGCGCTGGGCGCGCAATGCCGCGTCCGCGAAGTCCGCAACCAACTGCTCGAGATCCTGCACCGTGGCTTCGTGAACCTTGGGTTTGGCTCCGCCGAAAGCCTTCGCCATCAGGCCCATCTCTTCTGCAGTGAGATCGAGAGGAGCGCCAATTCCGGCGCGACCTCGAGGCACAGAGGGCATCAACAGCTCGCGACCTTGATGCGTGTCCAGCCGAGCGATCTTGCCGTGATGCGCCAACTGGATCGCAATCTTCGCGCCGTGCTTGTGCACGACCTCGCAGAGCGCCGTCAATCCGGGGAGGAAGCTGTCGTCCGACACGCCGATTTCGTGGGCGGAGTTAGCGCCGCGCGGATAGCAGGCCGAGGTGTTTTCGGTAATCAACAGACCCGCCCCGCCCCGGGCGCGTTCCTCGTAGTAGCGCAGGGTGGGCTCGCGAATCACGCCGTCGGCTTCGACGATTTCGAC
>Ga0114950_10002485_pt1 | contig 14139 bp, 14 predicted proteins | sample N075metaG_FD_83503 | JGI IMG/M metagenome (GOLD analysis project Ga0114950, IMG submission 83503) | Deep subsurface microbial communities from Kermadec Trench to uncover new lineages of life (NeLLi) - N075 metaG | ecosystem: Environmental > Aquatic > Marine > Ocean trench > Sediment | place... | reverse complement strand
TCGGTGGTCCGGCATCGTTCATGTTGTCACCCCGCCATGAACCTCATCCAGATCGGACAATGCCACCAGATCGCCCTTTCCATCGGCGTTCGAATCGGCCGGTACGGCGCCGATCGAAATCTCGCCAGTCGCTTTGTTATGCGCCTTGACGTCGTACATCGCTCGGTCCGCGCGGGCGACCAGTTGGCGCATATCCTCATCGCGATCCGGGTTGAATTCGACCACCCCCACCGATGCGCCAAGTTTCGGTAGGCCCTCACCGGAATAATGAGACAGTTCAGCCAGCGCCATGGCAAGCTCCCCCGCACGCCGCTTGGCGACTCCGAAGTCGACACCGTCGAGCCAGAGGACGAATTCATCGCCACCGATGCGCGCCACCAGATCGTAGGCACGGCTGCGCGACTTTAAAATTTCGGCGACTTCGCCAAGAATTTTATCGCCGGTTTCATGACCATAATTATCGTTGATGATCTTAAAGTTATCCAGATCGAGGTAAATCATCGCCCCGGAGGTTTCGTTTCTGCGCGCGCGCTCAATGGCGCCATCCAGCGATTCCTGGAATGCGCGGCGGTTCATCAAGCCGGTCAGGCCATCGGTGCTGGATAATCTTTCGAGCTCAAGCTGATCGGAGATCTGGCGAAAGGCGATCGCCAACTGACCCGCGACCGCGCCGAGCATCGCCTCGTCAACATCGCTCCACGGTTTCTCATTGTTCGGCCGCGCCAAAACAACCGCGCCGTTGGGGTCGCCGCGATAATGGGTGATCACCACCATCGTGAGGTGACCTGCCGTCGAACTGCGGAAAGGTGCGGCAATATCGCCCGACTCCGGCAACACCGACTCGATGGCAAAATCTTCAGGCCAATCGCCGTGGGTCGCGTCTGATTCGTACGTACCGTCATCGGTTTTGTGATACACGGCCGCCGATGCCGATGCCGCCCGTCCCAGCATTGCCACGGCGGCTTCGAGCATGGCCGCCGGCCGTGCTTGCTCGCGTATCTGATTGACAATATAGGCGACAACTTGCTCGCGCACATTGGCTTGCGCCAGCGCGCTATCGCGTAAACGCTCCTCCGTAACATCGCGGCACAATCCGCGAGCTCCGCACCACACCCCTTCGGGATCGACAACAGGTACAGCCGAAGCGACCAAACAGGTCTCTTGGCCATCCCCATCGCGCATCCAAATTTGTTCGTTCGTCATCGGCGTGCGGGCCGAGAAAGGCAGTTCGTCCTCATCGGCATCGGTGTCGATGACGAACTCTATGGGGCGGTGGCCGACCAGGTCTTCGGCGGAATAACCCATGGCGCCATGAGGCGAGACAAAAACAAACACTCCAGAGGCATCGGTTTCCCAGGCGAAATCGCTGGATATAACGACGAGATCGCGATAGCGCTGGCGGGATTCGAACAATGCCTGGCGAACATTAAGGTTGTAGGTTTCGTCGCGCGCCAACACCAGCGCACGGTCTGCGCCGATCGATAGAACCACGCATTCATACCAATTCGACTTGCCATCTTTCACGACTTCGACCCGGTCGGAGACACTGCCGCCGGCATCGAATGCCAGCGCAATCAACCCCCGCAAGGGGCCGTCACTGCCAGCCAGCAATAGAGCCGCCATTTCCCGGCCAGGATCGTTTGCCGCCACTACGGATCCGTCGCGCATGACCTCTATGACAGGTCCCGGCCAGGCTTCAAACTTCCCCACAAGGCTGGCAATGGGCGGTTCGGCGCCACCGGCAACACCCGTATTTTCTTCTGCCACGACGGTCATTGAATCACCTCGACGGGGGGGAGGGAACCGAACGGGAGAATCGATAAAATTGACGGTAAATGCCCGGAGTAATCCGATACCCCAACAGGGGGGGCTTGCCCGGCGTACACGACGCCATGGTTAACCGAATTTTCATTCGCAACCGCAACTGATGGGAAACACACTAACCCCATGATATCGCTTCCGTTTATTTTGTCTTCCACGGACAAATCGAGACATGCCCCATACTTTAGGAAGTTCCATGCTAGGGTTGCGCAGTTAAAGAAGTCTTATTTTGGCTGCGGTAATTCCCGGCCAAACCCGCGCAGTTCCTAGGTATTTTTGTATGCAAAGATCGTCCCCGTTACACGATTCGGACTGCTGGGTATTCGATCTGGATAACACCCTTTATCCCGCCTCGAACGGGTGATGGCGCAGGTGTCGTCGCGCATGACCCAGTTTGTGGCCAACGTCCTGAGCGTTGCCGCGGACGAGGCGCTGGTCGAGCAGAAGAAGCTATTCCGAATACATGGCACGACGCTGCGCGGCCTGATGGATAAATACGCCGTCGATCCTTGGTCGTTCTTGGATTTCGTTCATCAGGTCGACTACAACCAGGTCGAGCCGAGTCCCGGCCTGGCCGACGCTCTGCTCGCGTTGCCGGGGCGTAAAATCGTATTCACAAACGCATCGACAGCACATGCCAAACGGGTGCTCGACCGTTTGGGAATCGCCGAACAGTTCGAAGGCGTATTCGATGTCGCGGCGGCCTCGTGGCAACCCAAGCCCCACCCGTCGGCGTACCGGACCCTGGTCGAACAGCACCAAATTACCCCTGACCGCGCGGTCATGGTCGAGGATATTGCTCCCAATTTGGAACCCGCCGCGACGCTTGGCATGACCACCGTCTGGCTGCATCATGAAGACGCTGCGGCGCCCGCCTGGACAATGCCCAGCAATTCGAGCGATTACGTGGACCACAAGATCGGCGACCTGACCCGCTGGCTTGAATCGCTGTCCTGAACCAGCGGACCGTTGACAGCGCACCCTCGCGAGCGCCATTTTCCAGCTTGTGTGGCCCAGCCACAAAACTCAGCTCGATCCGGCGAGGACAATATGACGACAAGTGATCTGCAAGCAGCGGTGGAGGCTGCGTGGGACGACCGCGAGGCCATCGGTATCGATACAAAGGGCGCGGCGCGCGAAGCGGTCGACAACGCACTCGGCCTGCTCGACCGGGGCGAGGTTCGGGTTGCCGAAAAGTCGGGCGGCGATTGGGTGGTCAACGAATGGCTCAAGAAAGCCGTTCTGTTGTCGTTCCGGCTCAACGATATGACGGCGATCGCCGGCGGCCCCGGCGGCAACACCACGTGGTGGGACAAGGTGCCGTCGAAGTTCGCCGGCTGGGGCGACGCCGAATTTCGCGACGCCGGGTTCCGCGCCGTCCCCAATGCCGTGGTGCGCCACTCCGCCTATGTGGCGCCCGGCGTCGTGCTCATGCCCTGTTTTGTCAACCTGGGCGCCTACGTCGATAGCGGCACCATGGTCGACACCTGGGCGACCGTGGGGAGCTGCGCGCAGATCGGCAAAAACGTTCACTTGTCCGGTGGCACCGGCATCGGCGGCGTGCTTGAACCGTTGCAGGCAAGCCCGGTGATCATCGAGGACGGCTGCTTCATCGGCGCCCGTTCCGAAGTCGCCGAGGGGGTCATCGTCGAGCAAGGCGCGGTACTGTCGATGGGGGTCTATATCGGTGCCTCGACAAAAATTATCGATCGCAAAACCGGTGAGATAATAATGGGCCGCGTGCCCGCCTATTCGGTGGTGGTGCCGGGCACCCTGCCGGGACGGCCGCTGCCGGATGGCTCGCCCGGCCCCAATCTATACTGTGCGGTAATCGTAAAGCGCGTCGATGAGAAAACCCGCTCGAAGACGTCGATCAACGAGTTGTTGCGCGATTGACCGTGCACACTTCCCCGCCAGCGCCATGACCACCCAACCGCCGTCCCTAGAACCCGTTGCGCTGGCCCAGGCGTTGATTCGACGCCCCAGCGTCACGCCGGCCGATGCCGGCGCGCTGGACGTGTTGCGCGCGGCCCTCGACTCGTTGGGCTTCGATTGCCACGTCATGACGTTTTCCGAGCCTGGAGCCGACGACGTAACGAACCTCTATGCGCGGCTCGGCGCCGGTGCGCCCAATTTCTGCTTCGCCGGCCATACCGATGTGGTGCCGGCCGGCGACACCGCCAACTGGGACCACGACCCGTTCGCCGGCGACGTGATCGACGGCAACTTGTTCGGCCGCGGCGCCGCCGACATGAAAAGCGCCATCGCCGCCTTCGTTTGCGCGGTCGCCCGTTTTCGCGCCGATCATGGCGACCCCTCGAAATGGCCGCGGGCGGGGTCGATCAGCTTGCTGATTACCGGCGACGAGGAAGGCCCGGCCATCAACGGCACGCGCAAGGTCCTCGACTGGCTGACCGCGCGCGGCGAGACCATCGACGCCTGCGTGGTGGGCGAACCGACCAACCCCGGCGAGTTGGGCGACATGATAAAAATAGGCCGCCGCGGCAGCCTCATCGCCACCCTGACCGTACACGGCATCCAGGGTCACACCGCCTATCCCCATTTGGCCGACAACCCCGTGCACCGGCTGCTCGACATGCTGCAGGCTATAACCGCCGATCCGCTGGATGAAGGCTCCGATCATTTTCAGCCATCGACCTTACAGATTTCGACTATCGATGTGGGCAACCCGGCAACCAATGTGATCCCGGCAATGGCGGCGGCGCGGTTCAATATCCGCTTCAACGACCACCACAGCTCGCAAAGCCTGACCGCATGGCTGCACGAGACATTCTCGGCGGCGCTCGGCGGGGGTACGGCGCGCTACGAGCTCGATATCCACGTCTCCGGAGAAAGTTTCCTGACGCCGCCGGGCCCACTCAGCGAGCTTCTGATCGCCGCCGTCGAGCAGGTCACCGGGCGCACGCCGGAGCTCAGCACGACCGGCGGCACGTCGGATGCGCGCTTCATCAAGGACCATTGCCCGGTGGCGGAGTTCGGCCTGGTCGGCCAGACCATGCACCAGGCCAACGAAAATGTCGCCTGCGCCGATATCGATACCCTCAGCGAGATATACCGTGTTGTGCTGGAGAAATATTTTGCCGGCCCGTAACCCCGGCCCCTCCCGTCGCCCGCGGTGATTAACGCGCGCGACGTCGTCACCGGAATGTATAGCGCGTGGCGGCTGCTCCTTTTCGACCGCGCCGCCATCCGTATCGTCGATAAGACGATCGATGGTTTCTGGAAATCGTTTTACGCCGCGGTGATCGCCGTGCCGGGCGTCATCATCCTGCGTGTTCTATTCTTCGACGCCAATCCCGAAATGGTTTCGCAGGCGGGAACGGACCGTATCGCGATGGTGTTCGCCCTCGACTATGTCTACCAGTGGATTCTGTTTCCGCTGTTCATGGTCCCTGTCGCGGAAGCACTCGGACGCCGCCGCCAGTACGTGACCTTCATTGTCGCGCGCAACTGGTCGCAAGTCATACAGATCGCGATTATCCTTCCCCCCGCGGTCATACTCTTCGCCAGCGATTCCGGCGGCCCGGGCGCGGGATGGCTGCTTCTCATCGCCGCCCATGCCGTGACCTGGGTTTACGCTTGGTTTATCGCGCGCACCGCCCTCGACATTTCGGGCCAGGCGGCGGCCCTTATCGTGCTTGCCGAACTGGCAATCAGCATTGCGATTTCGGTGGTCAGCGAATTGCTCATTGGCGCCGTTTGATCCGGCGCCCGGTCACTCGATTCAGGGCCGGGTTCACGAATAATCGACGCACACCAGATACAACCCCTCGGGCGGCGCCGTCGGGCCGGCGGCACTGCGGTCGCGGGCCGCGAGCGCCGCGGCGACATCGGCTGCCGTCCACTTTCCCTGACCGACCAACGATAAGGTGCCGACCATATTGCGCACCTGATGGTGCAGAAACGACTGCGCGACGGCGGTAATGCGTATCTCCGCGCCGTCGCGTTCGACATCCAGGCGCTCGAGGGTCCTCACCGGTGACTTGGCCTGACAGTTCGTCGCCCGGAACGATGTGAAATCATGGTGTCCGGCCAATTCCCGCGCCGCCGCCGCCATGGCTTCGGCATCGAGGTCCGCGGGCGTCCACCACACCTTGTTACGATCGAGCGCCGGCGGCGGGCGCCGATTGAGAATGCGGTAGAGATAGTGCCGGCGTACGGCGGAAAACCGGGCGTGGAAGTCATCATCGGCCGGCTCGGCGCTGAGGATCGTGATCGGCGCCTTGCGCAGATAGTGATTGAGCGCGTCGCGCACCGTATCGGCGTCAATGTCGCGCCCGATATCGCAATGGGCGACCTGTCCCAGGGCATGCACTCCGGCGTCGGTGCGCCCGGCGCCATAAACCTTCACCGGCGCGCCGCACAGGCCCGCAGCCGCCGCTTCCACTTCGGCCTGCACCGACGGGCCGTTGTCCTGGCGCTGCCAGCCGACGAACGGCGTGCCGTCATATTCCAGAGTCAGTTTGTAGCGGGTCACGCCAACACAACGCCCGGCGCGATGGGATAGCCGCGCAGCAAATCCGCTGCGGCCACCGGCGCGCGGCCCTCGCGCTGGACGGTCAGCAGGCGCAAAGACCCCTCCCCGCACGCGGTGGTCAACTGGCCGTCGAGCACGGTTCCCGGCGCCCCCGCGCCATCGGCCAGTTCGGCGGCAATCACTTTCAGGCGGTTGCCGTCATGTTCGAACCAGGCGCCAGGCCACGGCGAAAAGGCGCGCACCTGGCGTTCCAGTTCGGCGGCGGGCCGGCGCCAATCGAGGCGGCCTTCCGCGCGCGTCAGTTTGTCGGCGTAGGTCACGCCCGCGCCGGCCTGAGAGACCGGTGTGATCTTGCCCGCCGCCAGTCCCTCCAAGGCCTCGCCGATCAGCCGCGCCCCGAGCGCCGAGAGCTGGCCGTGCAATGTTTCCGCCGTCGCCGAGGCTTCGATGGGCAGCGATTGTTTGAGTAATTCGGGGCCGGTATCGAGGCCCTCGTCCATCGCCATGATGGTGACGCCGGTTTCGCTGTCGCCGGCCAGGATCGCCCGCTGGATCGGCGCCGCGCCGCGCCACCGCGGCAGCAGCGAAGCGTGGATGTTGATGCAGCCCAGCCGGGGCGCTTCGAGGATCTGTATCGGCAGGATCAGGCCGTAGGCGACGACCACCGCCGCATCGAGGCCGAGCGCGGCGAAATCGTCTTGCACCGCTCCGTCCTTCAAACTTTGCGGCGTGCGCACGGTAAGGCCCAAGGTCTCGGCGGCATCGTGCACGGCAGAGCGGCGCTGCTTTTCCCCGCGCCCGGCCGCGCGCGGCGGCTGGGTGTAGACGCACACGATCTCATGCCCGCCCGCCACCAACGCTTCCAAGGCCGGAACCGAGAAATCCGGCGTGCCGAAAAATGCAAGGCGCATGAGCTTTGTCACCAGGAGTTGCCGACGGGAACGGCGGGACCGCCGTTCAGGCCGCTTCCTTTTGCCGCTTAAGTTTCTTCATCTTACGCAGAATAATATTTCGCTTGAGCGGCGACAGGTAGTCGACGAACAAAATTCCCTCGAGATGATCCATTTCGTGCTGCGCGCACGCGGCGAGCAAGCCGTCGGCTTCGATTTCCCGCACTTCACCGTCCTGATCGAGATAGCGTATCCGAACCGCGCCGGGGCGTTCGACCTCGGCGAAATGGTCGGGCAGACTAAGACAGCCCTCCTCAGCCAAAACGATTTCATCGGATTCCCAGACGATCTCCGGGTTGATCAGTTGGATCGACTGCGGATCGTCGTCCTCGCGCGCCACATCGCAAACGATGATCCGGCGATTGTCGCCGACCTGGGGCGCCGACAGGCCGATACCCGGCGCCGCATACATGGTCTCGAGCATATCGCGCATGAGGTCGCGCACCGACTGATCGACGGTCTCGACCGGACGGCATTTGATCTTCAGGCGCGGATCGGGCGCATAGATGATGGGCAGCAGGGCCATCGCCGGTGCAACCTCTCGAATAAACGTTATGGTACATTGGGTTGACGCCGTACGTATGATCTTGCCCGCACCACGTCAAGATGGCCGCCGACTCGGCCCAACGGTTGCTAGAATGGGCCGGGAAAGGGCTGTTCATGGATCCAATGCTGCTTATCGCCATCATCGTCGCTGGCATCGCCATCGCGGCCATCGCGGCGCTGGTCCTGTTGCGCCGTGACAGCGGCTCCGGGGTCGCCGCGCTGACCGAGCGGCTGGCCCAAATGACCGATCTGCACGCCGCCTCCCAGGTTCAGTTGGCGCAGCAGCTCCAGGCCCAGGAACGCGCCCTGGCCAAATCCCTCGACGAACGGCTGACGCAGACCGCCACACGGGTCAACGAGAGCCTGGAGAAGAACAGCCTCACCCAGAAAACCTCGCTCGACGAATTGAAGGAACGGCTGGTGCGCATCGATGCGGCGCAGAAGAACATTTCCGAGTTGTCGTCGCAGATGGTCGGGCTGCAGGACATCCTGTCGAACAAGCAGGCGCGCGGCGCCTTCGGCGAGGTGCAATTGCACGATCTGGTGTCCAAGGTGCTGCCGCCCCGGCAGCTACGAAACTCAGGCGACGCTCGGCAATGGCCGGCGCGCCGACTGCCTGCTCAAGCTGCCCAATCCGCCGGGGCCGATCGTCATCGACGCCAAGTTTCCGCTCGAATCATATCGCGCGTTGCAAAGCGCCAAGAGCGAGGACGCCCGTAAGGTTGCTGCGCGTTCGTTCGCCGCCGACGTGATGAAGCATGTGAACGACATCGCCGAGAAATATATTGTGCCCGGCGAGACCGCGGATGCGGCCCTGATGTTCCTGCCCTCGGAAGCCGTCTATGCCGAGCTTCACGCCAACTTTGGCGAGGTCGTCGATAAATCCTTCCGCGCCAAGGTGTTCATCGTTTCGCCGACCACGCTGTGGGCGACCCTCAATACCGTGCGCGCGGTGATGAAGGACGTGCGCATGAAAGAATCGGCGGGGCTGATCCAGCGCGAAGTGATGACCCTGATGACCGACGTGCAGCGCCTCGATAAGCGGGTCGGCAATCTGCAGCGCCATTTCGAGCAGGCCGGCGAAGATATGCGCGAGGTCCGTATCTCAACCGAGAAGATCACCAAGTGCGGCGACCGCATTCAGGATTTGGAAGTCGAGGGACCGGCACCCGCCGAGGAAACTCTGTTGAGCTCGGCGTCCGAGCCAACCCCGCCGAAGCTGCAGGAGATCGGTTAGCGCGCCCCTTTCATCCGTCGAGACGGTGCTAACGCGCGCCGATCTGGGCCCGGTATTCCACGCTGGCCTCGCCGCCAGCCGGTACGGTGAGCGTCCACATGGCCTGGAACGCCGAAATTTGCGCATGCCGCTCCGAGTCCCGGACGATTTTCCATTCGCCCCGGAAATTTTCGACGATGTCGACCTGCACCGGCCGGCTGCCGCCATTTTTCAGCGTCAGCCGCTGGCTGGTGACGATGTTCTCGTTGCGCGTCCCGGTGCGGTCGAAGTCCAGTACCGTGCGCTCGAACGACACGTCGAAGGAGCGGCCAAGATCGACAATCATGTCAGTTCCCACAGGGGTGGCGGTGACGGACGCACCGCCTTGGAACACCTCGCGCCCGTCCGCCGCCTCGAACAGGGAAAACTGCCCCGCCGGCATCGGCACGCCGAGACCGTTTCTGGTCTCGTTGGCGATCGTCAGCCGCACCATTACCGGTTGCGACATCCCGGTCGACCGTACGTTAAATAGCGGTCCGCCCTCGGTGCGCAGCTTGCGCACAAATGGTACGGCAGCGCTGCTCATCAACTCCACCTGGGTCTGTTGGCGCGGCCTTATGTTAAAAGTCCGCGGCAGCGCATAGCGGTAATAGGGACCGCTCGCGCCAAAAGGTACACCGCCGGCCACCGCTATCTCCGCCTGCAAGGTTCGGGCAACCGGCTGGGGCGGACCGGGCCGCGTCGCGGCGCGGTTCACCTGACCCGAGATCAGCGATATCTGGACGTTCGGGTAGGCTGTGTTGGTCTGGTTGTCGATCAACGCCCACACGGTCAACTCCAGGCGGTCCGCGCCCTCGGTGAGCCGGCCGACATAGCTGGTTTTCCAACTCAGACCGTCGGTGATGTAGCTCAGCGACACCGTCCGTTCTCCGGCCGTAGGCACCAATACGTTAGCGACGATTCCCGGCGCCGGACGCAGATCGCCGGGCACATCGTCGAACACGATGCGGCCTGGAATGGCGGTCTCTATACGATCGCCGATCCGCAAGACCAGTTCGGGGGATAACGCCAGAACTTCCGCTACCTCGAACGTTTCCTCGCCAGTCGCCGGATTGACCCGGGCGATGCGAACCGTCTTGCCCACCGAGCGGCGCAGCAGCGCCCTCGAGGACAGCACTTCACGGTCGAATGTCAGACTGCGGACCTGGGAGTTTTCACCAACCGCCAGGCGAATCGTGGCGATGTCGAGCCGGTCGCTGAGGTCGGGCAGGATGATCGTTGCCAAACCGTCCGGCAGGCTGACCCGGCGGACATCGTGCACCAGGGCAAATCCGCCCTGGTATACCGTCAGCGACAGGTCGGAGCGCTGATCGGCGCCGACAACCACCGATTGGGCCTGAACCGCCGCACCCGAGGCAACGCTTAAAAGAACCGATGCGGCGGCAACCGCGAACAGTGGGAAACGGCGAAGCATCACGATGGCCTTCCTAGTGTTATTCTGCAGACACCTAACAAACGACCCAATGGCGGCAACAGTAAGGCGAAATTATACCAAGCGTCTCTATAAGGGACGGCGGCTTTTCAAGGCCGCCGTCAGGGTGCCATCGTCGAGATAATCGAGCTCGCCGCCGACGGGCACGCCGTGGGCGAGCCGCGACACCATCACCCCGGCAGCGGCCAGACGTTCCATGATGTAATGGGCTGTGGTTTGTCCGGCGACCGTCGCATTGGTGGCGAGAATGACTTCAACTACCCCAGGCTCGCTGGCGCGGGTGACCAGCTTGCCGATATTAAGGTCTTCCGGATTGATCCCGTCGAGCGCCGACAAGGTGCCGCCCAGCACGTGATAGCGGCCGTGGAACACGCCCGTGCGCTCGAGCGCCCATTGGTCGGCGACATCCTCGACCACACAAATGAGCGAGGCGTCGCGCTCGGGATCCGCGCAGATGCCGCACGGATCGGATGTATCGACATTGCCGCACACCTGACAGACTGAAATCGCCCGCGCCGCCGACGACATCGCATCGGCCAACGGCGTCATCAACTGCGCCGGCCGCTTGATCATGTGCAGCGCCGCGCGGCGGGCCGAGCGCGGCCCCAGCCCCGGCAATTTGGCGAGCAACTCGATCAGACGGTCGATTTCGGAAGCCGGCATTGCACCGCTAGCCGAAAGGCAGGTTCATTCCGGGGGGCAGTTCGAGACCGCCGGTCAGTTCCTTCATGGCCTCGGAGGTCATGGCCTCGGATTTGACCTTGGCATCGGCGTGGGCGGCGACGATGAGATCTTCGAGTATCTCGCTTTCATCGGGCTTCATCAGCGACGGGTCTACCATGAGGCCCTTCATCTCGCCCTTGCCGTTCAACGTTACCTTCACCAGACCGGCGCCGGAGATGCCCTCGACGGTCATGCCGGCCAACCGCTCCTGCATTTCCGCCATCTTCGCCTGCATCTGCTGCGCCTGCTTGAGCATCGCGCCGATATTTTTCATGGGTCAGTATCCTCGCCGTCAAAATCGTTTTCAACCGGGGTTTCCAAGCCGCCCTCCTCGCCCGCGCCATCGCGGCTGGTCACCCGCTCGATCCGCGCGCCGGTGAAGGTGTCGAGCGCCGCGCGCACCACCGGGTCTTGCGCCACCGCCGTCAGTTCGGCCTGTTCGTGGGTTGTGTCCTGCTCTGCCAGGGTCGGCTCGCCCGCCTCGCGCGACACGCTGACCGACCAATGGGCGCCGCGCCACTGGCGCAAACAGTTCAAGACCTCGCCAGATAATTTCCCCGGCGCCGTGTCGTTGGGCCGGAATTCCAGGCGGCCGGGTTCATAAGCGATCAGATGGACATTCATATAGAGATTGTTGCGGAGTTGGATTTCACGCTTTTCGGCGAACAGCTCGACAAGCTCGCGAAAATTTTCAGGGTCCGGATCGCCCACCATTTGCGGCGCGGGCGCCAATTCGGGGGCCACGGCGGCCATCGTCGTGGATTGCGGCGGCGATTGGGGCAACGGCGGCGCTTCTCCCCCCATAGCGGGCGCTTGCGTGTCAGCGATTGCAGTCGCGCCACCATTCCCCGCCGCATTTGCGCCTGGCGGCGGCGCGGCGGCAGGCTTGCCGCCATCCGCGCTGAGGCGCGCCACGATATCGGCCGGCGACGGTAAATCGGCGGCGTAGGCCAGTCGAATGAGAACCATCTCGACCGCCGGCAACGCCAGGGGCGCCCGCTGGGCTTCGCCCAACCCCTTGAGCAGTATCTGCCACGCCCGCGACAAGACCGAGACCGGCAGCCGTTCGGCCAGATCGCGGCCACGGGTTCGCTCAACTTCCGATATCGTCGCATCGTCGGTGGTTTTCGGCACCAGCTTCACCCGGGTGAGCCAATGGCTGAGCCCGAGCAGGTCCTGCAGTATCGCTATCGGATCGGCGCCCGAATCGTAGAGCGTTCGCAGACCGGTGAGTGCGTCGTCGGCGCGGCCGGCCATGACCGCCTCGAACAAATCGTAGACGCCGCTGGCGTCGGCGATCCCCAACATGGTGCGCACCTGCGCCTCGGTGGCGGCCACCCCGCCGGAGCCATAGGCCGCGATCGCCTGGTCGAGCAACGACAGGCCATCGCGAACCGAGCCGTCGGCGGCGCGCGCGATCAGCCGTAAGGCGCCTTCGTCTACCGCCGCCGATTCCTTGGCGACGATACCGGAGAAGTGCCGCATCAGCTCGTCGGCGCCGACGCGCCGCAAGTCGAAACGCTGGCAGCGCGACAGAACGGTGACCGGCACCTTGCGGATTTCGGTGGTGGCGAAAATGAACTTCACATGCTCGGGCGGTTCTTCCAGCGTCTTCAGCAGGGCGTTGAAGGCATTACGCGACAGCATGTGCACTTCGTCGATGATGTAGACCTTGTAGCGGCCGAACACCGGGCGGTAGCGCACCCCATCGAGAATTTCGCGAATATCGTCGACCCCGGTGCGGCTCGCCGCATCGACCTCGATGACGTCGGGATGACGGTCCTCGGCGATGGCCACGCACTGCTCGTCGCCCGGGTCGGGCGTGATCGTCGGCCCGTCGGTGGCATTGAGGCATTTGGCGATGATCCGCGCCGTGGTCGTCTTACCCACGCCGCGCACACCGGTGAGGATAAAGGCGTGCGCCACCCGGTCGAGCTTGAAGGCGTTGGTGAGGGTCTGCACCAAGGCTTCCTGGCCGATCAGTTCGTCGAAATTTTGCGGCCGGTATTTGCGCGCCAACACGACGTAGTCGCCGGTGGTGGCGCTGGACTCGATGGAAGGTGACGCCGGAGGCGGCGCCGGCGGTTCCGCATCCGGGGCCGGGCTGGGGGCCGGGCTGGGCCCGTCGAGAAAGCTGGATTGATTGATGTCGTCGATCGTCGGGCTGCCGTCTTCGGATCCAGCTTCGTCTAGAGTGCCGTCCGGAGCGTCATCATCGGGTGTCAGGTCGTCGGAGTCGGCGTTCATGGGCAGTAACGCGCCCCATAAGTGGGGGTTTGAGGGCTCGAAGTGGAAGGCCAGTTTGAATACGACCCGGGCAAAACTCGTTACGGCTGCTTCCTTCCGGACCTGACCGGGTTGGCGAGACGCCCGTCCGCCCGACCTTCCAAGGCCACTATATCAGATCGCTCGCCGGGCGGAACCAGTGCTTGGGGATCAAATCTGTTTCCGTTCGCCTGGGTTAGAGCAGTATCGGATAAGATTGAACCATTCTGGCGGAGCGGATGTGTGACAAGACCAAGGGATTTGGTGATGATCATAGCCGTAGCTATGGTCGAGCCTAAGCCCGCCGGCATTGGCACATAGCCGCCCGCCCCTTCGGGTTGGCGATCGGCGGACATCCACTTTGTCAGACAGCTTGCCCGATGTCCCAGCATCGGGCTGCGCCGTCTTTCGCGTGGCTGCCGCCCCGATCACCAACAGAATTGATTCAATCTTATCCGACACTGCTCTAACGTTGCGGCCAGGGGTCCATTATGACAATTTCACGCCTCACAAACGGCACCGCCATGACCCGCTCGAATTTCTACGCCACCATCAATCTCGACCGCGCCGCCCATCAGCGCACCGACAGCGAATGGCTTGCGAACCTGCTGCGCGCACCGCAGAGCCG
>Ga0114950_10002484_pt1 | contig 14140 bp, 15 predicted proteins | sample N075metaG_FD_83503 | JGI IMG/M metagenome (GOLD analysis project Ga0114950, IMG submission 83503) | Deep subsurface microbial communities from Kermadec Trench to uncover new lineages of life (NeLLi) - N075 metaG | ecosystem: Environmental > Aquatic > Marine > Ocean trench > Sediment | place... | reverse complement strand
GCTTGCGCTCGTTGTAGTCGGGCGGCGAGAGCATGACGCCGAACAGGAGCAGAGCGAGGATGGCCCCGACGTAGATCAGGATCTGGGCCATGGCGAGGAAGTCCGCGCCGAGCAGGAGGAAGAGCCCAGCCGTGCCGGTGAACGTCCCGAGCAGCGCGAATGCGCTGCGGATGACGGAGCGCTCCCAGATGCAGACGAGGGCGCCGCCGAGCGTGAGCGTCGCGAAGAAGCCGAACGCGAGGCCGTCGGCGCCGGCCTCACCGAGACCCCAGCCGAGCGCCAGGAGCGCGAGGACCGAGAGCGCCGCGTAGAAAATCTGTTGGGAGTGTCCCACTCAACCAGCTCCTTCGCCGTCGGAGTCCGCCCGAGCTTCGTCCGGCCCATCGGTAGCACTCGGAGCGTCTGCCTCTGCGGTCTTCTCATCGGCCGCGGCCTTCTTCGCGGCCTCCTTCGCCGCCTTCTTGGCGTCCGCTTCGCGCATGCGGATCTTTGCCTCGCGCGCCATGCCCTTGTACGAGAGCAGGTCGAAGTTCAGCTCGCTGCGGTCGGTCGTCACGAGCGCGAACTCCGTCCCCATGTGGATGCAGTCCTTGGGGCACGGGTAGACGCACAGCTCGCAGAACATGCACTTCTGGTAGTCGAGCGTGAACGAGACCCACTCGAGCTCCTTGCCGTGCCGGATCGCGTCCATCTCGATGCAGTCGATCGGGCAGGCGCGCGCGCACGCGAGGCAGTCGATGCACTTCTCCTGCTCGAGGTAGTGGATGCCGCGATAGCGGTCCGGGATCGGCAGTCGCTCGTCCGGGTACTGGACCGTGATCGGCTTCTTCAGCAGGTACTTGCCCGTGATCCGCATGCCGACGACGGTGCTCTTGAGCGCGTCCCAGATGTTGCCGATGTACTCCTTGGTGGCTGTCATGTCAGTTCTCGATGGCGACGGCGACCGTCTGCCAGACTCCGGCGAGCAGGACGAGGAGGAGCGCCAGGGGCGTGAGGTATTTGTAGCCCATCGTCATGACCTGATCGATGCGGACGCGCGGCAGTGTCCAGCGCAGCCACATCATCAGGAACACACCGAAGAAGGCCTTGAGGACGATCGTCACGGCGCACACGAGGCCGAAGACGATCCCGCCCTCGACTCCATTCGCGCGCAGGATCCATGTCGCCGGCGATTCGAAGCCGCCGAAGAAGAAGACGGCCGCGACGACCGACATGAGGAACATCGCCGCGTACTCCTCCATGAAGAAGAAGGACCAGCGGATGCCGGAGTACTCCGTCATGAAGCCCGCCACGAGCTCGGACTCGGCCTCGGGCAGGTCGAACGGGGCGCGCTTCGTCTCGGCCAACGCGGCGATCCAGAAGATGATGAAGGCGGGGATGCAGACCGGATTCTGGAAGATCGCCCATCGGAAGATCCCGAACCCACCGGCCTGCGCCTCGCTGGCCTCGAGCAGGCTGAACGTGCCGAGCGTCATCAGCGGCACCATGAGCGAGATGCCGAGCGGGATCTCGTAGGCGACGACCTGGGCCGCCTCGCGCATCGCGCCGAACAAGGACCACTTCGAGTTCGAGGCCCAGCCCGCCATGACCACGCCGATCGTCGTCGTCGAGGTGATCGCGAGGATCATGAAGATCCCGAGGTCCATCCTGGCGAAGTAGAACCCCGGCGCGAACGGGAAGGCGGCCATCGCGCCGAAGATGCTGGCGAGGACGAGCGCCGGAGCCAGCACGAAGAGCACCCTGTCGGCGCCCTTCGGCACCATGTCCTCCTTCATGATGAGCTTCAGGCCGTCGGCGAGCACGACCGCCCACCCGTGCCAGCCTCCGGGATACATCGGGCCGTAGCGGCACTGGATGTGGGCCGAGACCTTGCGCTCGAGCCACACCGAGAACATGGCGATCAGCGCGATCATCCCGGTGACGATCCCCACGGACACGCCGATGGCCGTGAGGCCGACGAGCCACCCCGGCACCCACTCGGGCGCGAGCGGCTCGAGGAGGGTCAGGATGGCGTTGCCGCTGGACTGCGTCGGCTCGGTCGATTGCATTCGGTCTAGTCCGCGCTAGCGGTCCGTCTCCCCGATCACGATGTCGATCGAACCCACGATGGCGATCGAATCCCCGAGGAGGGTCCCGGGCATGATGTCCTCGAGCACGGCCAGGTTCACGAACGACGGCCCGCGCACGCGGCAGCGGATCGCGATCTTGCCGCCGTCCGAGTGGAGGTAGTGACCGAGCTCGCCGCGCGGGTTCTCGATACCCACGTAGCACTCGCCGTTCGGCACGCGCAGGACCTTCGGGATGTCGCCGATCACGGGCCCGTCCTCGATCGAGCCGAGGCACCAGCGCACGATCCCGAGCGACTCGATCATCTCCTTCATGCGGACGTAGATGCGGTCCCAGCAGTCACCGACCGTTCCCTTCTCCCCGCTGCCGAGCGGGATCTGGAACGCTCCCGCTTCGTAGATCTCGCCGTAGTCCATGTACGGCATGTCGCGCCGCAGGTCGAAGTCGATGCCGGAGGCGCGGAGCATGGGACCGGTGAGCGCGAAGTCGCGCGCCATCGCGGGCGGGATGACGCCGACGTTCGCCGTCCGCTTCACGAAGATGTGATTGAGGATCAGGAGGTCGTAGTACTCCTGCCACTTCGCTTCGAACACGTCGCAGAAGCGCTCGACCTCCTGGAGCCAGCCGGGGGGTGAGTCATTGAAGACGCCGCCGATCCGGATGTAGCTGTAGGTGAGGCGCGCGCCGCAGATCTTCTCGAAGAGCGCCTGGATCCACTCGCGCTCGCGGAACGCGTAGAAGAAGGGCGTGAACGCGCCGATGTCGAGCCCGTAGGTCCCGAAGGCGATGAGGTGCGAGGCGATCCGGTTCAACTCGGCGCAGATCGTGCGGAGGTGCGTCGCGCGTTGCGGAATCTCGAGCCCGGTCATCAGCTTCTCGACGGCGAGGCTGTAGCCCAGGTTGTTGTTCATCGCCGCCAGGTAGTCGTAGCGGTCGGTGTACGGGAGGTACTGGAGCCACTCGACGTTCTCGCCGATCTTCTCCGCGCAGCGGTGCAGGAACCCGAGGTGCGGCTGGACGCCCGTCACGAGCTCGCCGTCGGTGCGGATGAGCAGCCGCATCACCCCGTGCGTCGCGGGGTGCTGGGGACCCATGTTCAACTCGATGTCGGAGGTCGCGACGTCGAGCATGAACTCGCGCTCGCCCGAGGGCAGAATGCGGCTCTCCGTCCCGAGCTGGATCGATCCCTTCTGGCCGGTCTCTTCGATCGTCATGTCCGTCGCCCTTCGCGCGGCCTACTCACAGGAGATCCCGTGGTACTCCTTCGGGAACTCGTAGTCCTTGCGAAGCGGGTAGCCGACCCAGTCGTCCGGCAGGAGGATGTTGCGCGGATCGGGGTGGCCCTCGAACGTGATGCCGTACATCTCCGCGCACTCACGCTCGTTCCACTGGGCGGCGCGGTAGACCTTGGTGGCCGAGGGCAGGACGGGGTTCGCCTTGGGCAGAAGGCCTTTGAGCGCGAGCCGGTGTTTGTGCTCGATCGACAGCAAGTTCAGGAGCACCCAGAAGTGCTCATCGTCGGCGGCGGGGTCGGAAGCCGTGATGTCGGCCAGGATCTCGAAGGAGAGCTTCGGGTCGTCGCGACAGACGAGGAGGAAGTCGACGATCCGCGCGCAGTCGATGAGGAGATAGGGATCGCCGGAGCGGCCGGGATCCTTCGCCTTCTTGTCGGCCGGGCGGGGCTCGTCGGCGCCGAGCAGGCCGGGCGCTCCGATCGCCTTCAGGTGGTCGTGAATCGCTGCGAAGTCCATGGGTGCCTCGCCGTCAGGCCGTCCGCGCCGGCCGGCGTATGACGGGCGTCCGCCGGATCTTTTGTTGCAGCGCCATGAGGCCCTCCAGCAGGGCCTCCGGACGCGGCGGGCAGCCCGCGATGTACACGTCGACGGGAATGATCCGGTCGACGCCCTTCATCACGGTGTAGCCGAACTTGTAATAGGGTCCGCCGCCCGTCGCGCAGGCGCCCATCGCGATCACGTACTTCGGCGCGGCCATCTGGTCGTAGAGCCGCTTGACGCGCTCGCCCATCTTGAAGTTCACGGTGCCCGCCACGATCATCAGGTCGGCCTGGCGCGGCGACGCGCGGAACGCCCCGGCGCCAAAGCGGTCGATGTCGTGATGCGCGGCGCCGACCGCCATCATCTCGATCGCGCAGCAGGCGAGCCCGAAAGTCATGGGCCAGATGCTGTTCAGGCGGGCCCAGTTGAGCAGCCAGTCGACCTTCGTCGTGAGCACGTTCTCTTCGAATGCGTTTTCGAGCAGTCCCATGGCATATGCCTCTCAGGCGGCTTCCTCGGGTTTGGGCCCGGAGGGCCCGTCTTCGTGCTCCGCCTCGGCGTCCTCGGCCGGCGCACCCTCCAACTCGTCGACGCTCGGGACGGGGCGGCGATAGCGCTCGGCGGTCGGGACAAACTTGTCGCCGGTGTACGAGAGCACCCAGTCGAGGTCGCCCTTGACCCAGACGGCCGCGAGCCCGAGGAAAAGGATCGTGACGAAGATGACGCCCTTCACGAGCGCGTACGAGCCGATGGCGGGGTCGCGGAGGGCTTCGTTCAGCACGATCGCCCAGGGGAACAGGAAGGCGATCTCGACGGCGAAGATCACGTAGATGAGCGCGACCGTGTAGTAGCGGATGTCGAACTGGATCCAGGCCTCGCCGATCGACTCCTCGCCGCACTCGTAGGTCTCGAGCCCCTGATCGCCCTTGCGCTTCGGCCGGATGATCGAGCCCAGGATCATGTTCACGAACACGAACGCGAGCCCAACCGCCGCGAAGACCAGGACGTTCAGGTAGTCGAAGTACATGCCGGCGGCGCGGGCGGGTCGCTCAGATTCAGGGTGAAGAGGGGCCGGGACCCGGCCTGGCCAGGGTCTTCGAGAAGCGTCGAGGGCTGCGGCTCGGTGGGTGTATCTCCTTGTCGAGAGGAGACTTGCGCACACGGTTGGGGGCGGGGACCGAGGCCCTCCTCCGACGTGGGAGAGGGGTTCGCGGGTAGACTCGCGCAAGAGTCTAGGTTCGCGCCCTCAGAAGTGTCAAGCGAGGCCGCGGAGGGGCGGAGGCCCAGGGCGGGGGGGGGGCTCGGTACGGCGCCGGGTGAGACGCATCCAGCCCCGGCCCCGATGCCGTTCACCCGGGCTCCGTGCCTGTCTTCCCGACGCGCCCGCGCTCGCGCCCGATCCGTGCCGGTCCTTCTCCGATCTCTTCGGGACTGCGCTGGGAGCTGGACTGCGGAACCGGATCGGGCAGGGGCACGTTGGGCAGCCGACCGCGGGCCGGAGTGACGGGCATGACCCCTGGTCCCCACCCACCACGGGGCCAGACCGCCGCGAGACGGCTGCGGTTGCGTCGCGATCGGGATATATCCGCCGCAGGCCCGCGCTCGCAATCGCCCCGCCGCCCGCAACCGCCGCGCGCTCCCGTGAGTCCCGGTCCCCGTGATCCCGACCCACGACGCCCCGGCTCCGGAGCCGGGGGACCGACCGCCCGCGGACGAGGCGTCCGCGCCGCCCCGGCCCGCCCTGCCCTTGCGCCGGGTGGGCGCCTGCCTCGCAGCCGGGGCGCTCGTCGCGGTCCTCGCTTCCGCGGTCGACACGGTCGTCACCCCCGGCCTCGGAGAGCCCCTGGCCCTGCGGTGGCTCCGCACGGCGGCGCATCAGCGCGGGCGGCTCCTGCTCGGAACGGCGCTGGTCCTGCTATCCGTCCTCCCCGGCCGGCCTGCGAGCCAAGGCCGGAACGCGACTAGGAAAGCGGCCCCATAAGACCTACAATGATGTCCCAGGGCCCGTACCAGCGGGCCCAGGGTGTATTTGGGCCCCAGGAGCCCCCCCCTCCGCCGTTTCCAATGCTGCGCGAAGAATCACGACCCGTCATCTTCGGTCCCCGCAAGACCAGTCGCCTGGGCACCATCCTGGCCATCGACCTCACCGCGCCCCAGACGAACCTCGTCATCCAGCGCGGCAGCACCGTGCCCCGCGCTTCCGTGATCGTCACCACTTCCGCGCGGCGCATCATCGAACTGTCGAAGGACGGCCAGAAGCTCGATCACCTCGTGGTCATCGGCTCGACCGCGGACCCCACGACACACCCCAACCTGCGGGAAATCACCGAGAACCTGCGCGCGCTGCGGACGAAGTGGTTCCCCCGCGCCAAGCTCTGCATGCTCTCCTCGGGCACGGATTTCAGCTCCTACGACCTGCGCGCCGCGCTCGGCCTCTACGACAAGATCTTCCTCGACTACGAGTGGGGCACGGCGAAGACCTTCGCCTCGATGACCGGCGTGAAGGGCACGGCCCTCGCGCCGCTCACCAAGCACCTGGGCAGCCTCGATCACCTGATCGTGCAGGCGCACTTCGTGCGCGGGGACCTCGACAACTCGAGCCCCGCGGAGGTCCAGGGTTGGATCCGCAAGCTGCAGGAAGTGCGCCCGCAGGAGGTGCACATCCTCACCAATTTGCGCGAGGTCAAGGGCAAGAACCTGAAGGGCATCACCAAGACGCGCCAGAAGCAGATCGCCGACCAGGTCAGCGAGACGGGCCTCAGCGTGGCGATCCACGAGGACGAGGGTCTGCTCGTCTGACGGGCGGCCATGGCGCTCGCGGAGCTGCGCAACGTCAGCAAGCGGTTCGGCGACCGCCTGGCCCTCGATGACCTGTCGTTGACGGTAGAAACGGGGGAAGTCCTCGGTCTCTTGGGGCCCAACGGCGCCGGCAAGACGACCGCCGTCCGGCTCCTCTGCGGGCTCCTTCCCCCGACGGAAGGCACGGTCCTGCTCGACGGCTGCGACGTCGGGCGGGATCCCTTGCACGCGCGCCGGCAGCTCGGGTTCGTGCCCGACGGAGCCCCCCTCTACCCCAACCTGTCGCCCCGCCAGCACCTCCAACTGGTCGGCCGGCTCCACGGCATGGACGAGGAGCGCCTGGCGCGGGAGCTCGAGCGGCTCCTCCACGCGCTCCAGCTCACCGATCGCATCGACGATCCGGTCGGCGAGTTCTCGCACGGGATGCGGCAGAAGACCGCCCTCGCCTGCGCCCTCGTCCACCGCCCCCTGCTGCTCATCCTGGACGAGCCGCTCGCGGGCCTCGATGCCCCAACGGCAGCCGTCTTCAAGGAGCTGCTGCGCGCCTGGGCCGACCGGGGCGGCGCCGTGCTCTACACCTCCCACATGCTCGACGTGGTCGAGCGCGTGTGCGACCGCATGGCGATCCTCGCGGCGGGGCGCCTCGTCGGCGTGGGCACGCTCGACGAGCTCCGCACGCGAGCCGGCGGCGGCGGGACCCTGGAGGAGGTCTTCGGGAAGCTCGCGGAGACGCCCGACCCGCGCGAGCAGGCGCGCCTGCTGCTCGGCGAGCCCGAGCTCTAGAAGCACGTCCTAGTCCGGATACGGTCCAGTTAACGTGCAGTAGAAGCTACTATGCCGGTGGGTTGAGGATCGGAACCGGCTTGAAGTCGTCGTCCACCGCGACCATCGTGACCTCGGCCTCGGTCACGTAGGCGTGCTCGCCGCCCCCGAAGCCGCGTTGGGACCAGACGGTGACGTGCACCGTCACCGACGTCCGGCCCACCCGGAGGGTTTCCGTGAAGAACGACACCAGATCACCCACATATACGGGTGCTTTGAACTCGATCTTGTCCATCGAGACGGTCACGACCCTGGCGGGGTGCAGCTTGTGGGCCTCGATCGCCGCCGCGAGGTCGATCTGGGACAGGATCACACCGCCGAAGATCGTCCCGAGGGCGTTGGTGTCGCGCGGCATCATCACCTGGCGCACGGAGGGCACGCGGCCCGTGGGGTACTCGTGAGTGGTCTCGCTCATGTCGTCGGCTCCAGGCTCCTCAGGGCGAAGGCGCGCACCCGCTCCTCCAGTGCCTCCGTCGCCCCAGTGAAGAAGTGGTCCGCACCGGCGAGCTCCTCGAGCTCGAGCGCGGAAGCGACCGCCGGCAGGCGCTCGCGCACCGCGGTGGCGGTCCCGTACTCGTCCCCGCCCGCCATGACCGCGACGCCCGGGGTCCGGAGCTCAGCCAGGGCGTCGAGCGGGTAGGCGAGCACCGGCAGGGCGACGAGCACGACGCGCTCGATCCGCTGCTGCCGCGCCGCCAGGGCCCCGGCCGTCAGGGCGCCGAACGAGTACCCGGCGGCCCACAGGGGCGTCCCCGGCAGCCGTTCCGCGAGCCAGTCGAGCGCCGCGGAGAGGTCGTCCTGCGCCTCGCCGTCCGCGGGCAGGCTCCCGGCGCTCGCCCCCACGCCGCGGAAGTTGAAGCGCAGCGCCGCCAGCCCGGCGGCCTGAAGACCGCGCGCCACGCGGAACACGACCGAGGAATCCAGCGTGCCGCCGTGCTGCGGGTGGGGGTGGCAGACGGCGCACGCGGCACGCGGTGGCCCGCCGCCCACGGGGGACCACAGCTCACCTTCGAGCACGCCGCTGGGACCGGGAATGGAAACCCTCATGGTCGGCCCTACTGTAGTGTCGCGTCAGGGCCATGGGACACCGCATTCTCTCGATCGTCAGGGCCCATCTCGCGGGGGAGTGGTTCGGGAAGGGGGGCGTCAACCTGCCCATAGCCCCGTTCTTCTTCCACGCCTTCCCGGCGCTCGTCCTGTGCGGGATCGCGCGCTCCGAGCTGTCGCCCTTCGGGTACGCAGTCTTCGCGCTCTCGATCCCGCTCGCGCTCACGACCCTGCCCCTGCTCGGCGAGCTCGGGCCACTCCTGCGCGCCGACCCCGCCGCGGAGTGGATCGGCGCCCAGCCCGTGCGGCCCTTCGAGCTGCGGGCGGCGCGCGTGTTCACCCTCGCCATCCTCCTCGGCGGTCTCGCGCTCGGCTCGCTGATCCCCGCCGCCGCGCTCGCGCCCGCGTCGTTCGACCTCACTGCCCGCGTGCTGCTCGTCCTCGCCGGCCTCGCCCAGACGGCGTTCGTCGCGGCGCTGCTCCTGTGGATCCAGGCGCTGCTCGGCGGGCGCGCGGAGGCGGCGCTCGTGGCCGTGCAGACGGTCCTCTTGTGCGCCGTGATCCTCGGCGCGGTGCTCGGGCTGCAGACCCTGCCGCGGCTCGCGCAACTCGCGGGGCCGAGCGAGGCCCTGGCCCTCTACCCGCCCGCATGGTTCGCGACGATCCTGCTCCCCGCCCCGATCGCGGTGGGCGGTGGGGCGTTCTGGGCCGCAGTGGGCGCGATCGCCGTGAGCGCGCTCACCTTCGCCCTCGCGCCGTTCCCCCCCGCGCCGCTCGCGAGCCGCGCGCGGTCGCCGATCGCGGTCCTGCTCTATCCTTTCCGGCGGCTGGCGACGGCGCTCTGGGTCCGACGGGAGGAGCGCGCGAGCTTCGACTTCGTCTACGACGCGCTGCCCCTGGAGCGCGACTTCGTCATCCGGACCTACCCCCTGATCGCCGTGCCGCTCGCCTTCCTGCTGCTCGGCGCGACCGCGGAGACCGCGCGCGGCGAAGGGCTGTTCGCGGTGCTGCTCTTCACGCCGGCGACCTACCTGCCGATCCTGATCGCGCACGTGCCGGCGACGGCGACGCCCGAGGCGCGCTGGCTCATCGACACTTCCCCGGTCTCGGAGCGTGCCGAGCGCGGCGGCGCCCTCAAGGCCGTCGCCGTGCGCTTCCTGCTGCCGCTCTACATCCTCCTCACGCTGCTGACGGCGCTGCTCGGCGGGACCGCGCTCGCCATGCGTCTCGCGCTGCCGGGAGCCGTGGCCGCGTTCGTCGTCCTGCGCTACACATGGGGACGGTGCACCGATGCGCCGCCGCTCTCGCGCGCACCGAAGGAGCTCGGCACCGCCTGGGACGAGCGCTGGACGACGATGCTCTTCGCGCTCGCGATCGTCATGACGGGCCTCGCCATCGCGACGTGGCAGCTCGTGGAGTCGCCGGCGGTCGGCGTGGGGATCGCGGCGCTCGTCGTGGGAATCGAAGTGGCGGCAGCGCGCGCCGCTAGACGAGCGCCCGGTGCTTCGTCTCCAGGAACTGCGCCAGGTCCTCCGCCAGCGGGCTCGTGACCTCGATCCGCGCACCCGAGGCGGGCGTCCGGAACACGAGGCGGTGGCTGTGCAGCGCATGGCGCGGCAGCTCGAGCGCGCGGCGGTCCGCGAGATCGAGCTCGCCGTCGATCTCGCGCTCGAACAGCCGCTCGTCGGGACCGTAGAGCTTGTCCCCCACCAGGGGATTCCCGAGCGCCGCGAGGTGGACGCGGATCTGGTGCTGGCGACCCGTGAAGAGCACGCAGCGCAGGAGCGTGTAGCCCGCGTAGCGCTCGACGACGACCCAGTCCGTCCGCGACGGCAGACCGTCCGCGAGCACGGCCATCTTCAAGCGGATCGGGCTCATGCGCGACGGGGCGATCGGGAAGTCGACCGTGCCGCGGTCGGCCGCGAGCTCGCCCCGCACGATCGCGAGGTACTCCTTCTCGACGCGGTGCTGCTCGAACTGCTGCATGACGGCGCGGTGTGTCCGCGGGCGCTTGCCGATCAGGACGATCCCGCTCGTCTCGCGGTCGAGGCGATGGCAGAGCCGGGGGGCGAGCCGGCCCGCCGCGATCTCGTCGCGGTAGCGCGCGTGGACGCGCTGGATCAACGTGTCCGCGAGGTGCCGGCCGCCCGGGTGCACGGCGAGGCCCGCGGGCTTGTCGACGGCCAGCACCTCCGCGTCCTCGTACAGGACGTCGAGCTCGTCCGACGTGGCCTCCGAGAGCCGGATGCGGAACTCGTCCGGGATGACGACGACCACGCGTGAGCCGTGGTGGAGCTTGCGGCCCGGGCGCCGCTCGACGCGCAGCTCCCCGGCGCCCCGCGGATGGTTCGGCGTGGCCGCGTCGACGAGGACGTAGCCGTCCCGGACCAGCACCTGGACCGAGCTCCGTGAGCGCCACTTCAGATGGTCCGCGAGGAAGTGGTCGATCCTGACGTGCAGGTCCGCGGTCCGCCGCCGGTACCACGTGGCGTCGACGCGGAACTCGACGCGCTCGGGCGCGATCGTCAGGTCGCGATCCTTCGGAAAGATGCCCATGGCGCGAGCCCCGGCTCGAATCGATAGCCACCCTGCGTGCGGCGACAGGGCCGGTACCCGAGCACCAGTTTAGCGCGAGCGCCGCATCGACGCCCCTCCGTGCACCCGAGCGGCCTGTGCGGCCCGCCTACGCCGGCCGGCGCCGTCGCACGCGGCGGCGGCGATTCGGGTCGTTCTTGCGGGTGGCCTTCTGAATCGTGCGCAGGCGCTCGCGACGTTCGCGGCGGCGCCTGTCGGAGCGCTTCTCGTGCCACGAGTTGGCCTTCGCGAGGCGAAAGATGCCGCTGTAATTGCACTGGCGCTTGAAGCGGCGCAGCGCGGCCTCTAGCGACTCGTTCGAACGGACCTGGACCTTGATCACTCGGTTGGTTCCTGCCCTGGGCTGGGTACGGGGACGGTTTGCGCGGGCCGGCTACGGAATCGGGCACACGCAATTTGCGGCTGAATACGATAGCTCCGGACTCCCCACCAGGCAAAGGACCGACTGGAATTCCCGTGGGGGCCCTGCGATCCTCTGCCCGTGACCCCTCCCACGGAGTACCGCCAGGAGCGGGACGGCACCGCTCGCTGGGGGGGCGCGGGGACGAGCTTCCAGGGCACGATCGAGCTCGTCACCTACCACGACGAGCGCTCGCTCTACACGGTCCTCCGGATCGCGCCGGAGACGGGCTTCCAGGCCCCGGTGGAGGGCGCGCTCTTCGAGCCCACGCGGGTCACGGCCGTCGGCCGCGCCGCGGACCCGGCCGTGGGCCTCAGGGTCCGCCTGATCGGGGCCTGGGGCACGCACCCCAAGCACGGCACGCAGTTCGAGTTCGAGGGGCTCGAGGTGCTGCCCCCGATCGACGTCGAGGGGCTCGTGCGGTACCTCTCCTCCAAGGTGTTCGAGGGCGTCGGCGAGACGATCGCGCGCCGGATCACGGACAAGCTCGGGCCCGGGACGCTCGCGACCATCCGCGACCATCCCGAGAGCCTGAAGGGCATCCGCGGCCTGCGCGCGGACGTCGCGCGGGGCTTGACAGACAAGGTGCGGGCGCAACTCCTCGCGCACCAGACGGGTGCGTTCCTGCGCGGGCTCGGCCTCGGGCCACTCCAGGCCCAGGCGGTGATCGCCGCGCTCGGGGTCGAGTGCGAGGCGGCCCTGCGCGCCAACCCCTACCGGATCGCGAGCGTCCCGACCCTCGGCTTCGCGCTCGCGGACGAGGCCGGCCGGCACCTCGGGTTCGCGGAGGACGACCCGCGTCGCCTGGCGGCGGGTGCGCTGCAGGCGATGAAGCTCGCCTCGAACGACGGGCACTCGCTCCTGCCCCTCGCGGACCTCGTCACCCGCGCCACGGAGCTCCTGTCGGGCGTGGCGCCGCGCGAGAAGTTCATCGAATCGCTCGCCGGGCTCGAGGAGGAACGCGAGCTCGTCTTCGAGCGCGAGCTCGTCGGGGCCGAGGAGCCCTTCGGCGACGACGTGCTCGTCTACCTGCCGTGGCTCCACGCGAGCGAGGCGGGGCTCGCGCAGAACCTGGCGCAGCTCCAGGGCGCCGCCGGCGAAGTGCACCCGCTCGCCGACGAGCGCCAACTCGCCGTCGCGGAGCGCGAAGCGGGCATCGAGCTGCACCCGAGCCAGCGCGCGGCGGTGCTCCAGCTCCTCAGCGCGCCGGTCGCGCTCCTGACCGGCGGTCCCGGCGTGGGCAAGACGACGATCATCCGGCTCGTCGCGGCGCTCTCCGAGGCCGCCGGAGCCAAGGTCCTGCTCGCCTCGCCGACGGGCCGCGCGGCGAAGCGCCTCGCGGAGGCGACGGGGCGGGCCGCGAGCACGATCCATCGCCTGCTCGGGTTCAACGCGGGCACGGGCGGCTTCAGCCGCAACGCGGACAAGCCCCTCGACGCCGGGGTCGTCATCATCGATGAGATATCGATGCTCGACATCGTCCTCGCCCACCATCTCGTGAAAGCCGTCCAGTCGCCGACGCGCCTCGTGCTCGTCGGCGACCCCAACCAGCTCCCGTCCGTGGGTCCCGGCAACGTCCTCTCCGACCTGATCGAGTCGCAGCGCGTGCCCGTCTCGCGCCTCACGCAGATTTACAGGCAGGATGCGAAGAGCCTGATCGTTTCGAATGCGCACCGCATCCTCCAGGGCGAGACGCCGTTCGTGCCCGACAAGGGCGACACCTCGCGCGACTTCTACTTCTTCGGCGCCGACGGGCCGGCGGCCACGACCGATCGGCTGGTCGAGGTCGTCACGCAGCGCATCCCGGACACCTTCGGCTTCGATTGGAAGACCGACGTCCAGGTGATCGCGCCGATGTACCGCGGCGAGTGCGGCGTGGACGTGATCAACGAGCGCCTGCGCGAGGCCCAGGGCTACGGCGGGCGGGAGGTCCAGCTCGGAGGTCGAACCTGGCGCACCGGCGATCGCGTGATCCACACGCGCAACGACTACGAGAAGGAGGTGTTCAACGGCGACATGGGCCGCATCATCAGCGTGTCCGCGGAGGGTGTGGTCACCGTGCGGTTCCCCGAACAGGACGTCACCTACTCGGGCGCGGACATCTCCGACCTCATGCTCGCCTTCGCGATCACCGTGCACCGCAGCCAGGGCGGGGAGTTTCCGGTCGTCGTCATGCCGCTCGTCACCCAGCACTACGTGATGCTGCAGCGCAACCTGCTCTACACGGCGATCACGCGCGCGCAGAAGCTCGTCGTGCTCGTAGGCTCGCGCCGCGCCTTGCAAATGGCCGTGGACAATGCCGATCAACAGCACCGCGAGAGCGCGCTCGCGGCGCGGCTCGAACGCGCGTCGGGTCGGTAGCCGTCAGTGATACGGCGGTGATACGGTGTCGTGATACGGTGTCGCACACTCCTTCGCTGCCAAGCGACCAGCTGGTGCCGCACACCTCCCGTAGTCCGTCCGGGAGCTGTGCGGCACCAACTGGTCGCCTGGCAGCGAAGGAGTGTGCGACACCGTATCATCGTCGTCGGTTACCGCGGCTCGAAGTAACGTCGCCCCGCCAACCCCGGCGGCATGCACTCCATCTCCTCACGCGCGGCGGGATCGTCGTGGGCGTAGCGGTAGCCCTCCCCGT
>Ga0114950_10002483_pt1 | contig 14146 bp, 14 predicted proteins | sample N075metaG_FD_83503 | JGI IMG/M metagenome (GOLD analysis project Ga0114950, IMG submission 83503) | Deep subsurface microbial communities from Kermadec Trench to uncover new lineages of life (NeLLi) - N075 metaG | ecosystem: Environmental > Aquatic > Marine > Ocean trench > Sediment | place... | reverse complement strand
CCTGGCTATTGGTCGCCCAACAGGGCGAAGGCCGGCCGGCGTCTACCCATGAACGAGCGGTAGATCATCTCGGCTTCGTCACGTCCGATCTGGACGCGGCGGTATCAGCCATGACCAGCAATGGTGTCGATGTCCATGGTCCTACGGTGCCGGAAAATGGCCGTAGCGATGCAAAACGTGCCTATTTATCAGGTCCGGACGGCGTGCTGATCGCCCTGGTCGAACCAGGCTGGGCAGGCGTTGAAGACGCGGTTGAAATCGCTGTCGCAGATACTTCGGAAGTTCCGCCTTACACAGCGCCGCGCACGCCCTGGGGTGAGCCAGATCTGCAAGGCATCTGGACCGGCAATGCCGCCCATGGCATTCCTTTGGAAAAACCAGAAGAAGCGGCCGATACCAGTGCATTGACCGCCGAACAGGCTGCCGCACGTCGCGAACGAGGTACCTTAGGCAGTATCTGGGGTTATGAACGCGAATGGCGTGACACCACACTGGGCTACGTTAAGTCGGCACCGTCCACCCAGGCCGCGATGATTGTGGACCCTCCGGACGGGCGGATGCCGCCCATGAGCGCCAAAGGTGAAGCACTGCGTCAGGCTGTGCTGGATGCGCGGGCCTATCCAAAACTTGCTGCAGGTCCAGAAGACCTGACCAATTACGTACGCTGCATCACTCGGGGTCTGCCCGGCCTGATGATGCCAAGCATTTACAACAATGGACTGCAGATCGTGCAAAGCCCAGGTTATGTGGCATTGCAAAAAGAGATGATCCATGAAACACGCGTGATCCCCATTACCGATCGTGAGCACTTAGGACCCAATCTGAAGCAGTGGTTGGGCAACTCTCGCGGGCACTGGGAAGGTGACACGCTGGTGGTGGAAGTAAAAGGTTTTAACGGTCGCGCGGCTTATCAAGGTGCCGGTGAAAATCTGACGTTAACCGAGCGTTATCGCCGCATCGGACCCAGCAAGCTGGAATACTCTTTTACCGTGGATGATCCAACCATCTGGAGCAGTGCGTGGACCGGCATGTTCGTTTTTGACTTGGATAACGATCAGTACGACCTGGTTGAGTATGCTTGTCATGAAGGCAACTACGGCATGAGTAACATCTTGAGCGCCGCCCGCGCCCAGGAAAAGCAAAGCAATGAACCGGCGGGAGGGTAATAAGTTGGATAGAAAGATTAGTAGAAGCGCAGGATTGGTTGTCGGTATTGTCCTCATGGTGATGGGCGCTCAGGCCTTCGCCCATCATGCATTTTCATCCGAGTTCGATGCCACCAAGCCGGTAAAGCTGCGCGGCAAGATCACCAAGATGGAATGGGTTAACCCCCACGCCTGGATGCATATGGAAATCGTTGCCGAAGACGGCAGCATAGAAAATTGGATGATTGAGGCGGGTCCGCCGGGTGCGTTGGTGCGCCGTGGCTGGAACCGCGCTTCTGTTCGACCCGGCACCGTGGTGCTGGTCGAGGGTTATCAGGCAACGGATGGAGCGTTTCGCGCCAATGGTCGAGACGTGACGTTCCCGGATGGACGCAGATTATTTGCGGGCTCCTCCGGTACAGGCGCACCCGATGATGGTGCAGATCGGTCCGAGGGCTCAACGACAGACTAGCGCTCCATTGTGATGTGGACGATCTGGTTGCGTTACCTGGGATTGCTGATCGTTGTTCTATTTTTCCTGATGGGTGGAATGACACATTTCACCGCGACGGATATGTTCGTCAGCATCATGCCGCCTTACATCCCATTCCACTTGGAAATTGTCTATCTCACCGGGGCGATGGAAATAGCGGCAGCACTGTGTCTGCTGCTGCCGAAGGCGAGATATTGGACGGGCAATTTTCTGTTCGTCTTCACCATCGCCGTGACACCAGCCAATGTTCATATGTGGTTACACCCAGAGCTCTTCTCGGAAGTCGACCCCGCCTTGTTGGGATGGCGATTGGTCCTGCAAGTCGTGCTGCTGGGTGTGATCTGGTTCAGTACCAGGCAACTTACCGCCAACCCCTCCGCGGGGGTTTAGAACTTACCGCGCTTGGGATTTTTCCATTTGGACGCATACTCGATACTGGTTGGGGTAACGGTGGAAATAACCTTGTCGCCGCGTCGCAAGCGCCCATCGACACCGATAATGTCAGCGATGCTGAATTTTTCTTCGGCCCGAAAAATCTCCACCCTACCAATTTCCGTGTCAGAGCTTCCCAGGCTGATTCCCGTATCCGGATCGATCAACTCCTCGCCTTTGGACATCACCATGAACGTGTCGCCGACAGCAAGGTCAGCGGCACCAACGTTGATCCAGACTTTTTTGCCCTCGGTTTTTATGACGGTGCCTGAAGCCGGTGCTGTGCCGATCTGTTTAACCAGTTCATAAACGCCTTTGTTGATACCGGCGATGACCGCCTGACCGATGGGAGTTTTTGCATAACTGGAGAAGAAACCGCCGAGGGCTCCAGCCCCACCAAATGCCGCTGCGCCAACGGTTAATCCAGACTCTTTAATGATAGATTCCATTTGTTTGGTATAGATCACCTCGGACGTTTCCGCGTCGATCAGGCGGAAGTTCATGCCGACCCGGCCTTTACCGCTTTTGAATCCAAGACCGCCCAGCAGCGGTACTCTACTGGTCAACAGCCCGAGACCACCGCCTGATGATCCCGAAGTGTTCGCCTCGTAGTCCGTTATAACCACTTGCACTAGATATTGCGCACCGAGAATTTTTCCGGTTTTGGCGCCGGACGGCTTAGCGACCCGGCCCGAGGCTGCAAGATCTTGCTCCTGCAATATGGAACCCAATACCTGGCGCTCGACCAGACGGAACCGACCGGTCTGATTCATGACATCCATAATGATGGCTTCAATACCATTGACCGGGACCTGGTTGGCGTTGTTGAGATCCCAGGAGAAGCTCTGTCCGTCTGGACCGGTGATGCTGAAGGAGGACGATGAACTATTGTTGTCGACCTCTAAGACACCCGCACGAACTTTGGAGCCCGAGTACGCACCCCATTGAAGATTGAGCAGATACTTTGCGTCGATGTTGTCGATCCGCTCCGGCAACGCGATACGAGACTTTTCGCCTACCGCGTAAGCCAGATATTCGGCTTGCACGCAGGACCAACCCAAGCTTGCAATAGTTGCTGCGAGCACCAGGATCTGCCTTATTCGGTATGCCATCAGTTCACCCCCCCCATTCCTACCTCATGACAATCCATAGTTAAACAGATAGTGATGCCAGGCTAAAGTCTCTTGTCTGCCGAGCAAGCGCCTGACAGCTAGTGAAGAATAGAGTATCGTTTTTCTCGGAGCGTCACTGATAACTTTGGATCCACTAGTCCACGAGGATTTACCTCTAACCGTGACTGAAAAACAAACTATCGGAAGATACGAAATCGTCTCGGAACTTGGCCGCGGCGGCATGGGCGTGGTCTACAAAGCCTGGGAAGATAGCCTGCAGCGTTTTGTCGCCATAAAAATGCTCGGCGATCAGTTGACCCATGACGAAATTGTCGTGCAGCGATTTCTGCGTGAGGCGAAGGCGGTTGCGGATCTGAATCATCCCAATATAGTGCAAGTGTTCACCGTCGATACCCATGAGGGTCGCCCTTACTTCGCAATGGAGTATGTCGAAGGCGAGTCGTTGACCGAGCTGATACAGACCGCTAAGCGTGTCGACCCCAAGCGTGCCGTGAAACTGTTGAAGGAAACCGCAGCCGGGTTAGCAGCCGCCCACGCCAAGGGTGTCGTGCACAGAGATATTAAACCGGACAACATCATGCTGACGAAGCATGGTGGGGTGAAGGTGGTAGATTTTGGTGTCGCAAAAATTGATGACCCGGATTCAAAGCTAACCGCCACGGGCATGGCCGTCGGCACGCCAAATTACATCTCTCCCGAAGTCTGTCTCGGTAAGGACGTTGACGCGCGTTCGGACCTGTTTTCACTCGGCATTGTTTTTTACGAAATGCTCGCGGGCGAATCACCGTTTCAGGCGGACAGCCCGATAGCCATGATGACTGCCGTCGTTAACAGCGAAGTGCCGGATATTACTACGCTGAACTCTGCGGTCGATGAAGACGTGCGCCTCATCCTCGGGCAAATGTTGCAGAAGAACCCTGCCAAGCGCTATCAGGGATGCCAGCAGTTGGTTGAGGACCTTGAGTCCTACATTGCCGGTCAGCCGCCAGCCCATGCCATTGCGGCTGTCAATGACGCCACCATGCAGATGGCGGTGCCTGCAGGGATTACCTCCAAGACTACGCAATCAGCGCCGATACCAGGGGCTCAAGCCAAAACCAACAAGGGTGCCGGTAAAGCCGATAAGGGTATAGGCAATGCCAGATGGGTTCTTGCGTTTCTGGTGCTGTTTAGCGCCAGTGCAGGGGCTTGGTATTACTACCAGGACCAGCCCGCTGGCGCACAACCCATGGCGTCATCCGGGAATAGCAGTGAGGTTGAAGCCATTGCCTCCGAGGGTGTGCTTGAGCAGGCGCAGGATTCGCTCGCTGATCCGCCTGTTGAAGTGGTGGCAACACAGCCAGAGCAGGCGTCCCCGGAGCCCATCGTTATCGCCAGTTTACCAACTACCAGCCCAGTCATTGCGGCAATACCAGTGGCACCGCAAAGGGTTGGACCACCGAAAGTCGTCGTCATCGCCAGCGGTGACCCGGCCGTCGCCACCATGGTCGAAAGCGTGTTGGAAAGTGCGCTGATTGCCGCGGATTTCACCGTCATGGATGAACAGTTTTTCGAAGGCTTGAACCTTGGCGGATTAAATGTCGACCTCGCCCGTCTCGGCAGGAATGTTCAAGACAACGGGGCAGACATCTTGGTGTTCGCCGATATCCGTCACGCCGGTGAACGCAAGTTAACTTTCTACGGTCGCACCGAGTTTCAAAAAACGGCAAACATGCAAGTCAGAGTGCTATCCCTGGCGGACAAACGCAGCCTCGGCGCTCCCTGGGTGAGCAGCTTGGAATATGTGCCATTAAACGCATCGGAGCAGGCGCGAGATGCCGCTTCACCGATTGCCGAAGAACTTGTGGAACGACTCCAAGAAATGTTGGGGTTAGAGTGAACGGCATCAGCGACAGCTTCAGACAGTGGTAATACTGGCACCACCCTGCTTCAATTCTTTTGAGTTTTTTGCGCCCTGGGGAATCTCGCAGCCGCGTTGAATGCCCGGCTTATCCGCCATGCGTTGCATCCAGGCCTGGAGATTGTCGAGCCCCTCGATATCGACACGCGCCCAATACCAGCTGCGTACCCAGGAATAGCTGGCGATGTCCGCGATACTGTACGTGCCAGTGAGATAGTCTCGGTCAGCTAGCTGACGATCCAGCACTTCGTACAAACGCCGGGACTCATTGCAGTAACGCTTGATTGCCTGGGGCACTTGCTCAGGAAAGTAACGCACGAAAGCGACAGCCTGGCCTTGCATCGGCCCGATACCTGCCATCTGAAACATCACCCACTGCATGACATCGTAGCGTCCAGCGAGATCGCCTGGCATCAGCTTGCCGCTTTTCTCCGCCAGATAGAGCAGGATCGCGCCGGATTCAAAAATGCTTATGTCGGTGTCCGTATCCACGATGGCGGGAATGCGGCCGTTGGGGCAGATTTTCAAGTACTCGGGATCGCGCTGCTCGCCTTTGCCAAGATTGACGAGATTAACGTGATAGGGCAGATCCATCTCTTCTAGAGCCATGGATACTTTCCAGCCATTTGGCGTGCCCGCGGTGTACAGTTCGATCATGTGCGTGTCCGGTGGTTTCTGTGGCATTATTTACGCTGAGCGCGATACTTTCCATTCTTGATTGAGGAATCGATATGCAACTTCAATGGGCACATGCTGTTGTTTACGTCCACGACATGGACAATATGTTGGATTTTTACACTAACGTGCTGGGGTTCGAGGTCGCAGATCGTGGTCCCATGGGTGAGAACGCACCGGAAATCGTGTTTCTTTCTCAGGTACCCAGAGATCATCATCAGCTTGCCTTCATACAAACGCGCAAGACAGTTGAACCTTCGAACTCAGTGAATCACTTTGCTTTCAGAGTTGCCGAACTGGCGGATGTTCGCGCCATGATAGATATTCTAGGCAAGGACGAACGGGCCAGCGCGCTGAACCCGATGTCTCACGGCAACGCCTGGTCCATCTATTTTCAAGACCCGGAAAAGAATGGCCTTGAAGTATTCTGCGATACACCCTTTCACGTCGCACAACCCCAAGGCAAAACCTGGGACCCGGCGTGGTCCGATGATGAACTGATGACCTGGACCGAGGAAAACTTCGGTGGCGAACCAGAATTCGGTCCGATAGAAGCCTTCTACACACGGCGAGAAGAAGAGCTGTCCAACCGGGACTAGGCTCAGTCTGCTTCGACGTGCAGAACGGTTTCCACCACCCGGGCGAAAAAGCTCGCGCCATAGATTGCCGAGGCGTCGTTGAAGTCGTAGCCGGGGTTATGTATTGGCCGCTGATGCGCCTCGTCTGCGCCGCCAAGCAATAGATAACAGCCTGGCACTTGTGCCAACATGTAGCCGAAGTCTTCACCGCCAGTGCTCGGAGGCAGATTTCGGATGACATTGTCTTCTCCTACTAATGCCGCGGCGACATCTCCAGCTAAAGCTGTAGAGGTCACTTCGTTGATGGTCGGGTGAAACACAGTGCGAAAGTCCACAGACCCTTCGGCGCCATGCGCGCGGGCGATCCCTTGCACAAGTTCTGTCACCCGCCGTTCGATCAGCCCCATGGTTTTTATCGAGAAGGTTCGCGCCGTTCCCGCGAGTTGGGCCGTTGCCGGGATGACATTGTAGGCATCACCGGCGTGGATCTGGGTGATCGACAACACGCCGGCTTCTGTGGGAGGCAGGGTGCGGGAGATGACAGTCTGCAGGGTGGAAACCACTTCCGCAGTAATCACCACAGGGTCCACCGAATCGTGGGGAAACGCACCATGTGCGCCAGTACCCTGAATCTCAATATCAAAAAAGGCCCCGGCGCCCATCACCACCCCGGCACTGGCGGCAAATTTACCCAGCGCAAGTCCTGGTGCGTTGTGCATTGCAAACAACTGATCGCAAGGGAATTTACTGAATAAGCCGTCTTCGATCATTGCGGTTGCGCCGCCAATGCCTTCTTCCGCGGGCTGGAATATGAAGTTCACCTGGCCGCTGAAACGCCGGGTTTTGGCGAGATATTTTGCCGCGCCCAACAACATCGCGGTGTGTCCGTCATGGCCGCATGCGTGCATGGTGCCATCGGTTTTCGAGCGATGCGCAAACGTGTTCTGTTCGAGGATGGGCAACGCGTCCATGTCTGCGCGCAAACCGATCGAGCGAACTTCGTTGCCTTCGCGCAACACACCGACCACACCGGTTTTGCCTATACCGCGATGCACGGTGATGCCAAATTCTTCCAGCTTTTCGGCGACGAAGTCGGCGGTGCGGTTCTCCTCAAAACCCAGCTCGGGATGGGCGTGCAGATCATGGCGCCATGCGGTGAGTTCATGGGACATGTCGACGATATCGTTGATGAGGGGCATGACAGGCGTCGCCGAATCAGGAGCAGGGCTTAAACACGGGTATAACGCCACCGTCAGGAAACTCTTCGAAGGCGACTTCAACCCGTGCGCCGACCTTCAATTCCGTGGGGGCAATGTCGACCACGTTGGTGTTCAGGCGCAAGCCTTCGTCGATATCAATTTGCGCGAGGATCAACGGCAGCCTGTCTTTATGCCGTTCATGGTACTGCCTCATGAGGCGAGCATGGGCATACACCTCACCCTTACCGGAGGCGTCGCGCCATTCAATGTCTGTCGAACCACAATTGGCGCAGATGGTGGTTGGCGGGTAGGCCCAGGTATTGCAGGCGCTACATACTTGCAGTCGTAGTTTGCCTTGTTTGGCACCATCGAAAAAAGGTTGGGTTGCTTCTGTCGGCGCCGGTATCCAGGTTTGGTCACTCATCATTTTTCTCCGGTTAGGCCGCTTGTGGTGAAAGCAGCAGGGTGGCGTGGTAGTTGAGAATGCCACCGTTGCCGGTCACCAATATCAAATCGTTAGGCTGTTGCCGCATGCCGCCCTGGCCGCGTCCCTGGATGACCGCTTCGGTGATCGGCGTCATGCCCCACATGTAAAATGACGATAGTTCGCCGCCGCCGGTGTTAGTTGGCAGAGATCCACCGGGCCCTAGTTTGCCATCTTCGACGAAAGCACCGCCTTCTCCTTTGGCGCAGAATCCATAGTCTTCAAGGGTGACCAGCACAGTGTAGGTATAACAGTCGTAGAGTTGACACTGGGTAATGTCGTCCAGCGTCGCACCGGCCATGGCCAAGGCTCGGGGACCGGCTTTGCGGCCGGGGCCTTCAAGTAATGGGTCAATGCCGGTTTGCCCGGTGTCATGCTTGTGTGCTTGTGCAAAGCCGCGGATATACACCGGCGGTTGCGCCAGATCGCGCGCCCGTTCTGCGCTGGTGACGATCACCGCGACGCCGCCATTGGATACCAGACAACAATCTAAGACATGAAAGGGTTCAACTACCCATGGGGAGGCATTGTAGGTCTCCAGGTCCAGCGGTTCGCGCTTGCCGGCTTGTTCGTTAAACGCTGCCCACTGTCGTTGTGATATGGCGATTTGACCAAGCTGGTCCTGGGTGGTGCCATAGGTGTCCATATGGCGTTGTGCGCCAAGGGCATACATTGGAATAGCACCGGCAAAGCCATAGATAGGGAACAGACTCGCCATTGCTTCGGCACGCCCGCCACCAGCGTAAGCATCACCGGTGCGTTTGCCTTCCTGCAGCGGATCGTCAGCAAAGACGCAGCAGATATAATCTGCCATGCCATTTTCAACCGCCATGGCGGCGTATTGAATCATCTGCCCGGCGCTGGAGCCGAAGCCCTGCATAAAGGTCAGCACGTTCAGTTCCTGCAGGCCAAGGCTGCGATGTAAGCCCAGGTTGAGGTTGCGTGTGGTGCCGCAGTTGATCAGCAGACCATCCAGTTGAGATTTGTCGAGACCGGCATCTTTTAGAGCGAGGAATACAGCCTCAGTTGCCAGATCATTAGCGCTACGGTAGACGCGCCCCATTTTTGTCATACCGAGACCACATATAGCGGCTTTGCCGCTGATCCGATGCGCCATAATGTTCACCTTCGTGTCTGAGCACCAAGGATACTCCAGGAAGTACCCTGCTTACGATAATTCCTAGCGGCCCTTATACACCGGCTGACGCTTTTCCATGAACGCCTTGGGCCCTTCCTTGGCATCCTCGGTCTGAAACACCGGCGCAGAGATCTTGTTTTCGAGACTCAAAGCTTCTTGCTCTGGTTTGCCTAGACACGCGCGGACGGAATGGCGAATGGCCTTCACGGCTATGGGGCCGTTGGCGGCGATTTTCTCAGCGATTTCCATCGCCTTAGCCATAACATCGTCGGTAACGTAGTTTAAGAAACCCAGTGCCAGAGCTTCGTCTGCGGTGACCAGGTCGCCGGTAAGCAGCAGTTCCATGGCTTTTGCATAAGGCAACTGCACCGGCAGGCGCACGGTAGAACCACCGCCGGGGAAGATTGCCCATTTTACCTCCTGGACGCCAAAGCGGGCCGCCGGAACAGAGACGCGGATGTCTGTGCCCTGAATTATTTCCATGCCGCCGGCGATGCCGTGACCGTTAATTGCGGCAATGACCGGCGTCTCGGTATCAAAGTTGCGCAGCAGTGCGCGACCGACCAGGCCAGGATCAGCGGCGACTCGTTCATCCCATTCGTTTTCTGGTTGCCGGGCACCGGAAATCATGGGGATGAGTTGGCCCAGGTCGGCGCCGGCGCAAAACGTGGTGCCGGTGCCGGTGAGGATGGCCACGCGTACTTCGTCGTCGTCTCTCACTTTCTCCCAGGCATCGGCAAGTCTAGCCGCGACTTCTGGATTGATGGCGTTTCGTGCCTCGGGTCGGTTCAAGGTGATCACCGCGATGTGTCCGCGGGTTTCGTAATTCACTACTGCCATGATGCTCTGCCGTTGTTTAACTGCCGACAGGATAGCACTTCACTTTTATTTCACGGGGTGTAAGTAGTAATTAAATCCGGTCCAAACCTTTCACTTCCTGACGCAGAAGTGACATGATAAAAACATCTATAAGGTATGAGGGGCGGCATGAGATACGAAGCACCAACTTCAATAAAAGAGGCATCGAGCCTCATGGCTAGAGCGAAAGGCAGTGCCTTTTTGCTGGCCGGTGGTACGGACCTGCTGGTGCGTATGAAAAGCGACATGATCGAGCCGGATCTAGTGGTGGATATCAAACGCATTGCATCGACCCAGTCGATCACCAAGTCAGCTTCGGGTTTCAAGATTGGTGCGTCAGTGCCTTGCGTGGCTCTTGGACGCAACAAAGAACTTAGTAAAGCCTGGCCTGGTGTGGTTGAAGCAGCAAATCTCATTGGCTCTGACCAGATACAGGGGCGTTGCACCATCGCAGGCAATCTATGCAACGCCTCACCGGCAGCCGATAGCGTGCCGGCATTGGTGGCAGCCCGTGCTAAGGCAGTGGTCGTCGGTCCGCAAGGGCGCCGCACAGTTCCGGTCGAGAAAGTTGCTACCGGTCCTGGGACCACGTCGCTGAAAAAAGGCGAAATAGTCGAATCCATTACCCTGTCTAAGCCATCCGGCAAATCTGGCGACGCTTACTTACGCTTTATTCCCAGAACAGAAATGGATATCGCAGTCTGTAGTGCCGGGGTCAATCTGACGCTGGGTGCCAGAGGTGTGGTCAAAACGGCGAGAGTTGCCCTCGGTGCGGTAGCAGCAACGGTTGTGCTGGTGCCCGCTGCGGCTAGAGCATTGGTCGGTAGCAAGCTTGATGATGCAACCCTGGAAAAAGTAGCAGCAGCTTGTGAGGCTGCCTGTGCACCCATTGACGATAAACGGGGCACGGTAGAATTTAGAACAGAAGTGGCGGGGGTACTTGCACGTCGTGCTGCCAAAATCGCGTACCAACGCGCAGGGGGCAAATAATGGCTGGCGTACATGTTTCGACCACCATCAATGGTGATGCGGTGGAGTTTGTTTGTCCGGGCAATGAGACCTTGCTCGATGTGTTACGCGATCGCATCGGTTTAACCGGTTCAAAAGAAGGCTGTGGTACCGGCGATTGTGGTGCTTGCAGCGTCACCGTCGATGGACAGTTGGTCTGTTCCTGCCTGGTCCTTGGTGCTGAAGTGGAAGGCCGTAAGGTAGAAACGGTGGAAGGGCTTGCCGATGGCGATAAGCTGCATCCGCTACAGTCAAAATTCATTGAGCATGCGGCATTGCAATGCGGGGTTTGTACCCCGGGCTTTTTGATTGCGGCAAAAGCACTTCTCGATTACAACCCGAAACCCAGCGAAGAAGAGATCCGCTATGCGTTGGCGGGCAATCTTTGTCGATGCACGGGTTACGACAAGATCGTTCGCGCCGTTGACGCTGCGGCCAAAGAGATGAGCAGAGTGGCTAAGCGCAAGTAATCCTGCGTTAACGCACCACAAACGTTAGTAAGCAGACACGAATTTATTTCAGGAGAAGTCAAAGTGACACCCGATCCAAAATATACCAAGCAGAAATTTAAACTCGTAGGTACCCGACCGTTGCGTCCGGATGGTCTGGACAAGGTTACCGGCCGCGCGCGCTACGGTGCAGATATTTCCGCGCCAGGACAATTGGTCGGTGCGATTCTGCGCTCACCTCACGCCCATGCAAAAATCATTAAGATCGACACCTCCAAAGCTGAAAAGCTCAAGGGTGTGAAGGCCATTATCACCAGTGCCGATCTGCCGGATTTAACCAACGGCGATCGCGGCATGTTGGACATTTTAGAAAATTGCATGGCACGTGGACGGGCTTTGTACGATGGTCATGCCGTCGCGGCTGTCGCTGCCATAGACGCGGCAACTGCCAAGAAAGCCTTGCAACTTATCAAGGTGCAATACAAGAAATTACCTCATGTGACAGATGTGGATGAGGCCATGGCAGATGACGCGCCCCTCGTGCAGCCCCATGTGCGCACCAGAGGCGGCGATTCTGACAAACCTTCTAACATTGTCTCTATATCGACATTTGGCCATGGGGATGTGGAGGCTGGTTTTGCCAAGGCCGACGTCATCATCGAGAAGAGTTTTAAAACTGAGCAGACCCACCAGGGCTATATCGAGCCCCATGCCTGTCTGGCTAGCGTCGGCCCGGACGGTCAGGGTGAATTGTGGGTCACCACACAAGGCCACTTTGTCTTCCGCAACACCTGCGCGGCACTGCTGGGTATGGAAATAGCCAAGCTCAAAGTAACCTCGTCTGAGATCGGCGGCGGTTTCGGTGGTAAAACCCACGTGTGGATAGAACCCGTAGCATTGGCATTGTCCCGCAAAGCCAACCGCCCGGTAAAACTGGTAATGTCCCGCGAGGATGTGTTCCGTGCTTCCGGTCCGACTTCGTCGACTTCTGTCGATGTGAAGATTGGTGCTAAGAAGAACGGCAAGATTACCGCGGCCAAGGCCACCTTGCGTTACCATGACGGTGCCTTCCCCGGTATCTGGGGCATGCTCGGCGCGATGACCTCGTTCGCTTGTTACAACCTCGAAAATGTTCAAAGCATCGGCTACGACGTGCTGGTCAACCGGCCTAAGGTAGCCGCCTATCGCGCACCCTCGGCACCGATGGCGGCGTTTGGCATAGAGAGCGTCGTCGATATGCTGGCTGCGGAAATTGGCATGGATGCCGTCGACTTTCGGATCAAGAACGCGGCTAAAAAGGGTACGCGGGCCTCTTATGGGCCAACCTACGGCCCTATCGGCATCGGACCGACACTTGAAGCGGTGAAAAACCACCCGCATATGCGAGCCAAACTTGGCAAGAACCAGGGTCGCGGTATGGCCTGTGGTTTCTGGTTCAATTTTGGCGGTCAAACCTGCACCGATCTCAATATTGGTGTCGACGGTACTGTCAATCTGGCGGTGGGAACTGTAGATGTGGGTGGCGCCAGGGCGTCGCTGTCGCTGATTGCGGCAGAAGAGTTAGGCATCCCTTATGAGCAGGTCAAATGCAACGTCGCCGACACCACATCGCTTGGGCATAATGACATGACCGAAGGTAGCCGTGGTACGTTCTCATCTGGCATGGCGACGATCTTTGCTGCCCGCAATGCCGTGGAAGAGCTGAAAGTTCGAGCGGCCAGGACCTGGGAGATCGATGTCAAGCATGTCGAGTGGGCGGACGGTCAAGCGACGGCGAAAGGCGTTATGCATAGCAACCTGTCACCACTGACGTTGACGGATCTGGCTAAAGCATCACCCAATACCGGCGGACCCATTGCCGGGCATAGTGAATCTGTTGCCGACGGCGCGGGCGTGTCCTTTGCCAGCCACATTTGCGATATCGAAGTAGATCCTGAAACGGGTGCGACCAAAGTGTTGCGTTACACCGTGGTGCAGGATGCCGGTATGGCGATACATCCGGATTATGTCGAAGGTCAGTTTCAAGGTGCTGCGGCACAAGGTATCGGCTGGGCACTTAACGAAGAGTATGTCTACGGCGCAGATGGACGCTTGCAGAATCCAGGCTTCCTGGATTACAGAATTCCGGTTTGCTCGGATCTGCCATTCATCGACACCGAGATCCTGGAAATACCCAACCCGAATCATCCCTATGGCATTCGCGGAGTCGGCGAGACTTCCATTGTGCCGCCGCTGGCAGCAATCGGTAATGCCGTATCCAATGCCATCGGTGTGCGCATGGACCATGTGCCAATGTCACCGCCGCGCATATTAAAAGCCATTAAAGAGGCTGCGGCTGCAGAGCAGGAGGTTTCTGCCGGCTGATGCTGGAAGTGCAACTGTCCGGCTCGCTGCGTGATGCAGCAGGTGGCGCGGCGTCGATCCACATCAACGCCGCGACGATCCGTGAGTTGTTTCGTAAAATCGTTGAGCAACACCCGCGTATGCAGGCCAGTCTGGATGAAGGGGTTGCCGTTTCGATTAATGGCGAAATATATCGGGATGACTGGGCCCAGATGATCCCTGAGGGTGCTGAGATATTCTTGTTGCCGAGAATTCCTGGCGGCTAGCGGCAGCCCCTGACGACCTGGTCGTATATCACCAGGCAGCGCACT
>Ga0114950_10002479_pt1 | contig 14150 bp, 11 predicted proteins | sample N075metaG_FD_83503 | JGI IMG/M metagenome (GOLD analysis project Ga0114950, IMG submission 83503) | Deep subsurface microbial communities from Kermadec Trench to uncover new lineages of life (NeLLi) - N075 metaG | ecosystem: Environmental > Aquatic > Marine > Ocean trench > Sediment | place... | reverse complement strand
CCATATCAAAGAAAAATTCTCCATACCCCTGGTGATCAAAGGCGTCGGTGTTGCAGAAGATGCGCGCCGCTGCGTCGAAATGGGCGTGGACGTTGTTTATGTGAGTAATCACGGTGGGCGACAGCTAGATCACACCCGGGCTTGCATCGATGCTTTGCCAGAAGTCGTCGAGGCGGTAGACGGTCGAGTGCCAATCCTGGTTGATGGTGGATTCATGCGTGGGGCAGATGTCGTTAAGGCGCTTTGCTTAGGGGCCACGGCGGTCGGCATGGGCCGCCTTGAAGGCATGGCAATGGCTGCTGGGGGCACCGAAGCGCTGCTTGCAGCGTTGGGTATTGTCGAGCACGAAATCAAGACCACCATGGCGCTGGCTGGCATTAGCTCGTTGGATCAGCTTTCACCGCAACTGGTGACCCGGGAAGCACCGTTGGCGCCACCACACGTGTTATCCGCCTTCCCTCTTATGGCCGAGAATTATTAGGATAGTTGTCCTATAAACGCTATACGAAAGTAGAAAATGTACTACTTGAGGTTGTAAACACGGAATATTTGCAACTTAGTCCCCTGGAATCCAGCTTAAACTTTCGCCGCTCTAAGCAGTAATTAAGGTAGGAGGTAGCGGGCATGGATTTGCAAAACTTCGATCACGAACAGGTTGTCATTCGACGTGATGATGAAACTGGTCTGGTTGGCATTATAGCGCTGCATTCTACGCGTCTCGGTCCGGCCACCGGTGGCTGCCGACGCTGGCGTTATGTGGATCTGGATGCGGCCAAGTACGATGTGTTGCGTTTGTCCGAAGGCATGACGTTAAAGAACGCGCTCGCCGGGATTCCATTTGGTGGCGGTAAAAGCGTCATCCTTGCGGATAACAACCAGCGACCCACCGCCGCGCAACTGCAATGTTTTGGTACCTGGTTAAATGATCTGCAAGGTCGTTATATCACCGCAGAAGACGTCGGCATGGGTGTTGCTGAGATGCGCTTGATAGCCGCAGCATCGCCCTATGTGTCAGGCTTGGGCGAGCGTGGCATTGGTGGTGATCCGTCGCCTAAGACAGCCTACGGGGTTTTTCTTGGCTTGAAAGCGGCGGTGCAATACAAACTCGGGGTGACACAACTCCATGGCGTGCGTATCGGCGTGCAAGGCCTGGGTAGTGTTGGCATGGTGTTGTGTCATTGGTTGGCACGCTCCGGCGCAGAGGTTTGGGTGACCGATCTGGATGCATCGCGAATAGCGCTAGCAGAGCAGAAGTACGGTGCGGTCGGGGTTGCGCCTGATCAGCTGATGCAACTTGAAATGGATGTTTTTGCACCCTGTGCAATGGGTGGCATCATTACCGAGCAAATCGCCAATGAGCTTAAAGCGGTGGTGGTCGCAGGTGCCGCGAACAACCAATTAGCGACGTCTGCTTGCGGCGATGTGCTCGCCGCACGGGGGATACTTTACGCTCCGGATTTTGTCATCAATGCAGGTGGTGTTATCAGCGTTGCCCACGAATACCTGATGCACCAGGGCATGTTTGCCGACAAAGTCGACCATAGTGTGGAACGATGGGTTGGGGGTCGAATTGATAGTATTGCGCATCGACTGGTCGATATATTACAAATTGCCGAGGACGAAGGTTGTTCCACGGAGTCGGTAGCGCGGCGCAAGGCGTTTGCGGTGATTAATCGCCCCTCTGTTGAAAGAGATGTTAAAACCGCGGTTGCGGCTTAGGGTGAAGTTATTTTGAGTCGCGGGGTATGGGCATCGGGAACGGCGTTACTTTGCCGCCTTTGCTGTCGGTAATTTTTGCAATGCCTTCTTTTTCGACTTCGTCGATACGCACAATCGCTTGCATCGGTATGAAGGATCGCAACACGCCTTCAAATTCGTTGCGCAGGCGGTCTTCGGTTGGGTCGATTAACATTTTCGAGCGGGTGCCGAAGGTATAATCCTCGATTTCAACAAAACCATACAGTTCACTTTGGTAGATGTTGCGTGCGTACAACTCGTACACTTCACCCTGATTGTGAAATAACACCCGGTAGAGATTGGAGGATTGATCTGTCATCGATATTACTTTGCGTAGTTGCCTGCTTGCAAGGTGGTGGCATTTTGCCAGGTTTCAAGGCGCAACGGTATTAATACTATGCATTGGTGAAGTACAATTTGAACATGCCTGACAAAACGCCAAAGAAATTGTTCATCAAAACCCACGGTTGCCAGATGAACGAATACGATTCTGCGCGCATGTACGACGTGCTGCGTGAGCAGGGTAACTATGAACTGGTAACCGACGCCGCGGACGCTGATGTGATTTTGCTGAACACCTGCTCCATACGTGAGCGTGCCCAGGAAAAAGTATTTCATCAACTCGGGCGATGGCAACGGTTGAAGCAGGCTAACCCTGACCTGATCATCGGCGTTGGTGGCTGTGTAGCGAGCCAGGAAGGTGATGCGATTCGCGCCAGAGCGCCTTATGTTGATGTGGTGTTCGGGCCGCAGACTATTCACCGTCTCCCAACAATGGTGCAGGCGGCACAATTGCGCAAACTGCCGGTAATCGACGTGACGTTCCCGGCAGTGGAAAAATTTGACCAGCTACCCGAACCCAGGGTGGACGGCCCGGCCGCGTTTTTGTCCATCATGGAGGGGTGCAGCAAATACTGTTCGTTCTGCGTAGTGCCTTATACCCGTGGAGAAGAAGTGAGTCGCTCAGTAGACTCGGTGATGCGTGAGGTTACCGCATTGGCGCGCCAGGGCGTTCGTGAAATTCACCTATTGGGCCAGAACGTCAACTCCTATCAGGGCGCCATCGATGACGATCAGGCAGATCTGGCTGAGTTGATTCACTACGTTGCTGCTGTGGAGGGTATCGAGCGCATTCGTTTCACCACCTCCCACCCGTTGGATTTCTCGGACAATTTGATTGATGCCTTCGCCCGGATTCCCGAACTGGTAGACCACCTGCATCTGCCTGTGCAGTCCGGTTCAGATCGCATACTGCAAGCGATGAAGCGTGGACACACTCGGGCAGATTACCTTGAGAAGATAACCAAGCTCAGAGCGGTGCGACCGAATATCAGTTTGTCCTCAGACTTTATCGTCGGATTTCCCGGCGAGACACAGGCGGACTTTGACGACACCATGAGCCTCATTGACGAGATCGGTTTTGATGTCTCGTTCAGTTTTATCTACAGCCCGCGACCTGGCACTCCGGCGGCAGCTTTAACCGACGATGTGTCTGCGGCACAGAAAAAGCAGTGGCTGCAGAGGCTGCAACGCAGAGTTCGTGAGCAGGCTGAAAAAATTGCCGAAGACATGGTCGGCACCCGTCAAACGGTGTTGGTAACCGGAGTTTCGAAAAAAGACGAAGCCCAATTGGCTGGGCGCACGGAAAATAACCGGGTGGTCAATTTTACCGGCGAGGCCAGTTTGATCGGTGGCTTTGCCGAGGTGCGCATAGGTGAGGCGCTGCCGAACTCCCTGCGCGGCACATTGGTATAGTTGACACTCGCCTTAGCAAGCATATGCTTACCTTTAAATGACCCAGCGGTTGCTGTCGTCACGTGCACTAAATGGTGAAATTTGGAAGAACATAGTAACGCTGAGTCGCCTGCCCAACCTTCTGCCGAGGAAGCCCGCGTCGTCGCACTCACTCGCCGGGTGATGCTCGAACCTAACGATCCGAAACGTTTAAGCGCCTTATGTGGCCCGTTTGATCAAAACCTCAAACATCTTGAAAAACGCTTGTCGGTACATATCCGCAATCGTGGCAATGAATTTCAGGTCAGTGGCACAGAAGTACGCGTTGAAGCAGCGGCAGCTTTGCTGCATCAGTTGTATCGAGAGACCTATGACACCGATGTCATAGAGCCCGATTTTGTACATTTATATTTACAGGAGGCTGGCATCGAAGAGCTAGTGCAAAATTCTCCCGTCGAGAATAAAAATGACGCTGATGGTGGTAGTCGCGAACTCATTGTGCGCACCTACAAAAAACCGATTAAACCGCGCGGGGCTAACCAGCATGCGTATACCCGGGCTATACAACAGCACGATATCAGCTTCGGCATAGGACCTGCCGGCACCGGTAAAACCTTTCTTGCCGTGGCCTGTGGGGTGGAGGCATTGGAGGCCCAGCGTGTGTCCCGCATCCTGCTGGTTCGGCCGGCGGTGGAGGCAGGGGAGAAACTTGGATTCCTGCCTGGCGACCTTGCTCAGAAAATCGACCCTTATCTGCGCCCCTTATATGATGCGTTGTATGAAATGATGGGCATTGAGCGAGTAACGAAGTTTATCGAGCGCAACATTATCGAGGTTGCGCCGCTGGCATTTATGCGTGGCCGTACATTGAATAATGCCTTTATCATCTTGGACGAAAGTCAAAACACCACAGTTGCGCAGATGAAAATGTTTTTGACCCGCATCGGTTTTGGCTCGACTGCGGTGATTACCGGAGACATCACACAAATCGATTTGCCCAGAGATGAACGGTCGGGCCTGGTGAACGTGCGCAACGTGTTGCGCAACATTGATGGCATCAGCTTCACCCACTTCGGCTCCAAGGACGTGGTTCGTCATCCGTTGGTGCAAAGCATTGTTGATGCTTACGCGCTAGCTGAAGCCGCTCATGAACAGTCTACAGATCGAGATACCCCCAGAGATGCCCGTCGATCTGCAACTTGACCCAGACCTTGCGCTCGACGCTAGCATAGACATAGACATAGGCATGCTGGAGTCCGGCTTGGCGGTCGCCGCTGCGGTAACCACTGACACCAGGTTGCAACAAGCGGTTTGTGTTCGCATATGTGGTGTTGCTGAGTCGCAAGCGCTTAACGCAGAATATCGCCAGCAGAATAGACCAACCAATGTGCTGAGCTTTGCGGCGGATATAGACACGGATTTGTCAAAACGATCGGCACTGCCGCGCCAGGAAATTCCCCTCGGCGACCTGGCGATTTGCTGGCCGGTGGTAGAACAAGAGGCCCGCACGCAAGGTAAGTGCGTGAAGGACCATTTTACTCACTTGTACATCCATGGTTTGCTGCACTTGCTTGGATTCGATCATGAAACACAAGCGCAAGCCGGTGTGATGGAAGCGCTTGAGGTGCAGATTCTTGCACAGCTCGGGCTGCCGGACCCCTACGAGTCTTGCAACTAATCCCGTGGTTTGTGGTATACATGCATTCAAGGACACTGACTAATTGCTGAATGAGCGACATGGCTGAGGGTGGCAACTCGGATCGGATCGAACCGCAGCGTCGTGGTTTGCGCGAATGGCTGGCAGATTTGTTTTCCGATGAACCGGAGGATCTCCCTGAGTTAATGGATACGCTGCGTGATGCGGCGAACCGGCGCATGTTCGACGATGAAGCATTGAACATCATATTCGGCGCGCTCCATGTCGGCGACATGCATGCCCGTGACATCATGATCCCGGTCTCATCGTTGGTAGTTGTGCAGGAAGATCAGGAGCCGAGCGAGTTACTACCGTTGATTATCGAATCGCGACATTCGCGATTTCCGGTCGTTGGTGATGACATTGACGATGTCAAAGGTATCTTGCACGCGAAGGACTTATTACCTCTGGTACTGGACACCGACCACGCCAAATTTTCGATGAAAGACTGCATCCGGCCGGCGACTATCATTCCTGAAAGCAAGCGACTGAACGTTTTGTTGCAAGAATTCCGCGCTACCCGTAACCACATGGCCTTGGTGGTGGATGAGTATGGACAGGTTTCCGGCGCGGTCACTATCGAAGATGTACTTGAGCAGATTGTCGGCGAAATCGAGGACGAACACGATGTGAATGACGACGGCGGTATAAAGCAGATGGAGCAAAACTCATACCACGTTAAAGCGAACTTGCCGATCGAAGACTTCAACGAGCACTTCAAAACCAATTTTAGTGACGAAGAGTTCGACACCATTGGTGGCATTGTCCTGCACGCTTTTGGCCATCTACCCGAGCGGGGGGAGAGTGTGGATATCGATGGTTTGCATTTTGAGGTGCTGAATGCCGATTCCCGACGGGTGCGATTGCTGCGGGTAAATACCTGACGATGAGCTACCTTCTGGCACTTGGGCTCGGTGCCGCTTACTCCCTCGGCTTTGCGCCATTCGATTACTGGGTATGTACCGCTATAGCGATCGGTGGGCTGTTCTGGCTATTGCATCGAGATAACCTGCGGCTGGCTCTGCTGGCCTGGTGTTTTGGGCTGGGTAAATATGGTCTGGGGGTGTCGTGGGTTTATGTCAGCATTCATGTTTACGGTAATGCACCCGTGCTGCTGGCTGGTGCGCTCACCGCCTTATTCATAGCTGTTCTGGCGGCCGCTTTCTGCGCGCCCGTGGGCTGGCTGTACGGGTGGTTGCGCCCTCACACGACATGGAATGTCACCGACGTAGCCCTGTTTGCGGCCGCCTGGGTATTGATGGATTGGGTGTCTACCTGGTTGTTCACGGGTTTCCCCTGGTTGTTGCCGGGTTATGCTTTCATGAATACGCCGCTGCTGGCGATGGCGCCGGTTGTCGGTGTTTTAGGTGCTGGTCTGGTGGTGGTGTTCATTACCGGCGGGTTGACCGCCATGTTGGCGTCCCGACGGGTGCAGATTCGCATGGTGCTCGTGACGGTACTGCCGCTGTTGCTGGCCTTTGGTTTGGCGCAGGTGCAGTGGGTAAAACCGGTCGGCTCCTATACGGTTGCCCTGGTGCAGGGAAATATCGATCAGAACCTGAAATGGACCGCGGCGGACGCGCTGCCCAATGTGCGCAAGCATCTGGACCTGTCTGCCGACCATTGGGATGCGGATTTGCTCCTTTGGCCCGAGGCAGCGGTGACTTTGTACCCTCAGCAAGCCCAGGGCCTGTTGGACGACCTGCATGAAAAAGGACGATTGAGTCAAACCAACATCGTGCTGGGGATTCCGGGTATAGAAAAGATACCCAATGGCGGCTACCGCTTTCAAAATCTTGCCATCGGCCTGGGTGCTGCCAGCGGGCGCTTTGCCAAACACCACCTGGTGCCATTCGGTGAGTTCGTGCCGTTTGAAGATCTGCTGCGTGGGCTGATCGAATTTTTTAACTTACCGATGTCTTCCTTCACCCCGGGTTTGCGCCTTCAACCCAATTTGAAACTGTCCTTTGGCGAAGCGGCCATGGCCATCTGTTATGAGATCGCTTATCCGGAAAGCATGCGGCAAAGCGCGAAAACCGCAGCGCTGTTGATGACTATATCCAACGACACGTGGTTTGGTGCCAGTATAGGGCCGTTGCAGCATATGCAGATCGCACGCATGCGAGCGGTTGAAAATGGTCGCTGGTTGCTGCGCGCCACCAACAATGGTGTCACCGCCATAGTCGACCCAAGAGGTCATGTCACTGCCGCCCTTGCGCAGTTTGAAGCGGGCGTGCTGCGTGGGCAAATATCTGTGGTTGAGGGGCGTACGCCATACAGCTACGGCGGTCACTGGCCGGTGTTGACAGTGCTGTTGTTGATTCTTGGTGGCTTAGCTGGCCGGGTCGGCTTGCACAGCCTGCATAAACGCGGGTCCTTTTTTTCACCCTAGTATTGTATCCTTGCGCACCTTTATTTGGCAGGTTAGCCCAAGCTTATGAACGCGGTGTACGACCCTCACAAAGTCGAGGCAGACGCGCAACAACATTGGCAAGAAACCCAGTGTTTTCGCGCTACAGAATCCAGTGATGCGCCTAAGTATTACTGCCTTGTCATGTTTCCGTATCCCAGCGGTCAACTGCACATGGGTCATGTGCGCGTCTATACCATGGGCGACGTCATTAACCGTTACCACCGGCTCAAGGGCTACAACGTCATGCAACCCATGGGATGGGATGCCTTTGGTCTGCCGGCTGAAAATGCGGCTATCAAAAACGATACTCCACCGGCAACCTGGACCAAGGACAACATTGCCTATATGCGAGGCCAGATGAAGCGCCTGGGTTATGGCATCGACTGGTCCCGGGAATTTGCCACCTGCGATCCGCAGTATTACCACTGGGAGCAGTGGCTGTTCGTCAGGCTGTACGAAAAAGGCATGGTTTACCGCAAAAACTCGGTGGTGAACTGGGATCCGGTTGACCAGACCGTGTTGGCTAATGAGCAAGTGGTCGATGGCCGTGGCTGGCGCTCAGGAGCCGTGGTCGAGCGTCGTGAAATGGCCCAGTGGTTCTTGAAGATCACCGCCTATGCTGAAGAATTGCTGGCTGAACTCGATAACCTGCCAGGTTGGCCTGAGTCGGTGAAGAGTATGCAGCGCAATTGGATAGGGCAGTCTCAGGGCGTGGAGATAGATTTCGCGGTCAATTCTCGGCAAGAGATATTGACGGTGTTTACCACGCGCCCGGACACATTGCTGGGGGCAACCTATGTGGCGGTTGCAGCGGAGCACCCGTTGGCGACGGTCGCGGCTGCCAATGACAGTAGCGTTGCCGCATTCGTTGAGCAGTGCAAACAAGCAACCACCGCCGAAGCCGATATGGCGACCATGGAAAAGGCCGGGGTGGCGACGGCTTTAACCGTAGAGCATCCTCTGACAGGTGCAGCGCTGCCGGTATGGATCGCGAACTTTGTATTGATGGAATATGGTTCGGGTGCGGTGATGAGTGTGCCGGGCCATGATCAGCGCGATTGGGAGTTTGCGAAAAAGTATGACATTGATATCGTCCAGGTGATCGAACCTGCCGGGGATGAAGGCTGTGACATAGCACAACAAGCGTTCACTGATTATGGACGCCTGGTGAATTCCGCTGAGTTCAGTGGACTGTCTTCGGCCCAGGCCTTTGATGCCATTGCCGATGCATTGGTGGCAAAGCAGCGCGGACGACGCGTTACCAACTATCGGCTGCGCGACTGGTGCGTGTCTCGGCAACGCTATTGGGGCTGTCCGATTCCCATGATTCACTGTGCAGATTGTGGCGTGGTGCCGGTCCCGGAGGCCGATTTGCCCGTGGTGTTGCCGACGGATGTAAAATTCGAAGGCGTGCGTTCGCCATTGCTGACCATGGACAGCTTTTTGAATGTTGCTTGTCCCAAGTGTGGTGCAGATGCGCGTCGCGAGACAGACACCTTTGATACGTTCATGGAATCATCGTGGTACTACACGCGTTTTGCCAGTCCGGATGCCAATGCGCCAATGGTGGATGAGCGGGTCAACTACTGGGCGCCGGTGGATCATTACGTGGGTGGTATCGAACACGCCATATTACATCTGTTGTATGCGCGGTTTTATTACAAACTCATGCGCGACGAAGGCCTGGTCGATTCTAACGAACCGTTCACGCGACTGCTGATGCATGGCATGGTATTGCAGAACGGCAAGAAGATGTCGAAGTCCGCCGGTGACGCTGGTGATCCACAAAAGCTGCTGGATAAGTACGGTGCAGACGCAGTGCGCACGGCGATGATGTTTGCGGCGCCGCCGGATCAATCTTTCGAGTGGAGCGAAGCGGGTTTAGAAGGTGTCGTGCGTTTTCTGAAGCGCCTGTGGGTGATGGTGCACGAGCATATTGACGCGGGCGTGGTACTGGAAATCGATGTGGATTCCTTGTCCGACGCGGCCCGTACCGTGCGTCGGAAAACTTATGAGACGCTGGCACGCGCAGACGACGACTTTGGTCGTCGGGTACAGTTTAATACGGTGGTTTCCGGGGTCATGGCGTTATGCAATACGATCGCTAAGTTTTCGCCGGCTGATGAAAATGAACGTGGAGTGGTCACCCAGGCGTTGAAATCTGCGCTGATCATCATCTCTCCGATAGCGCCGCATATCGCACACGCGTTATGGGGTGCACTGGGCGAAACCACCCTGCTGGTGGAGCAACCCTGGCCGGAGATGGATGAAAGCGCCCTGGTGCAGGCCAGCGTTGAACTGGTGGTGCAGGTGAACGGCAAGGTGCGGGGTAAGATCGAGGTGGCAGTGGACGCAGACAAAGACACAGTATTGGCGCAGGCGAAGGCTGCCGAGAACGTGATGCGGCACATCGACGGCAAGGTAGTGCGCAAGGAGATTGTGGTGCCCAATAAACTGGTCAACATCGTCGTCGGTTAGCCTATGAGCAGAATAATCCGGCAATTGCTGTGTTCTCGCTATAACTTTGTGTGGTTGTGCTTGTTAGTCAGTGCCTGTGGTTTTCACCTGCGCTCCTACAATTTTGAAGGGGCGGTGGCCAGTTACGCCATCATCGGTCAGTCTCGTTCGAGTATCGCTGAGCCTTTGCGGCTTGGTCTGAAACAAGCAGGCATCAATGAAAGTGCAAGGAATGAGGCAGTGCTGTTGGTTGACCTGCTGGAACAACGTCGTGACCGCCGCAGTATTTCCACAGCAGGCAATACCCGCGCGGCCGAATACGAGATCAGCTTTGCGGTGCAATACCGCCTGTTAGGTGCTGACAACGTAGAGCTGACGGCGCCGACCTGGATCACCCGGGAACGTGTGTACCGCATCGACCGCACTAACATTGTTGGCAGTAGCGAAGAGCAAGCCATTATAGAGCGCGAGTTGTTACAGGATGTGGCGGGCCAGATCATTCGCGCCATGGATGCTGTGAGCCGCAATTTGTCGAAACCGAACAATGCAAACGAAGGCTGAAGATCTCAACCGCCAGCTAGCTAAAACCCTGCTGCCCGTTTATCTGGTATCGGGAGATGAAACGCTGATTGTGGAAGAGGCCTGCGATGCGATTATCCATGCTGCGGCCAAACAAGGGTTTACCGAACGCTCCATTCATCATGTCGAAGCTGGTTTTCACTGGCACAATCTGCACAACGATGCGGCCAGCGTGTCTTTGTTCGCACAGAAAAAAATACTGGATGTACGTATCCCGGCGAAAAAGTTTGACCGGGAGGGCTCAGCCGCATTGCGGGACTGGGCAAACGAGGTGGCTGAGCGTTCGGAACTGGATAATCTGTTGTTATTACGAACTGGCCGCCTGGATGCAGGGCAGCGCAAAAGCGCCTGGTACAAAGCAATAGACAAAGTCGGCTCGATTACGGTGGTATGGCCCTTGTCAGTCGCGCAATTGCCCGGTTGGCTGGCACACCGGGTACGTAATGCCGGTATCGAAATACAAACAGAAGCCCTGCAGTATCTGGCTGATCGAGTGGAAGGCAACTTGCTTGCTGCGGTTCAGGAAATTGAAAAGCTCGCCCTCATGGATCTGCCCCAACCGATTACCTATCAGACGCTGGTTGAGTCGATCGAAGATGCGTCGCGCTTCAATAGCTTCGATTTATTGGATGCCATGATGGTAGAGGATCCACACAAGGTTGCGCGCATCCTCAAGTCTTTACGCGAAGAAGGGGTGGCGCTGTTTGCGATTCTCGGTGCCTTGACCAGTCAGTTGCGACGCATGGACAACCCGCGAGGGTTGCCACCTGCGCGCATACAGATGATGCAACGATTTGGACAGCGAATAAAAGAGGTCGGTCCCGTGTTGTCGGAATGTGCCATTATCGATCAACAAGGCAAGGGTCAGTTGGTTGGTGATGCATGGATTTCATTGGAAAATTTGCTGCTGCGTCTGGCCACTCTGCGATCGATGCCGCTCCCCAGTCAAGATAAGAAGCTGCTCGGTTGAAGTTGCTGCCCGGTTGAATCAGAAGGAAATATGCAGATAAAAGTAGTATTGCTATTACTGGCGATTGTTCTGGCGGGTTGTTCAGATCGAACGGAACCGGAACCGCTGGATCAGTCCATTCGACCCGCCCGAATATTCCTCGTACAGGGTAGCGCCACCACCTTGACATATGAGTTCGTCGGGCGCGTCGAAGCTGCACAATCCATCGATATGACCTTCGAAGTATCCGGGCCCTTGGTACAATTACCGGTTCTCGAGGGCCAATCCATCAAGCGAGGCAGCTTGGTGGCGGGGCTGGAAACAAAGGATTTCGAGCTGGCTGTGCGTGAGGCCCAGGTACAGTTGCAGTTGGCGCGGCAGGACCTGCAACGGAAGCAAAAGGTCCTGGCGCAAAAAGGCATTGCGCGTTCTATCCTTGATGATGCCCGATCCATCTATGAACTGCAGCGCGTACGTTTGGAGAAAGCCCGCGAGTCGCTGGCGGATGCAAAATTGTTGTCCCCCTTCGATGCTTTTGTAACGCGGCGATATGTCGACAACTTCGTCAACGTCAGGGCTGGGGAAAAGATTGTAAAATTAAACGACCTGCGGCAGTTGTTAGTCATCGCTAATGTGCCGGAAAAACTATTTGCGACCGTCACCGCTGATCAGGTCATTGCGTTGCATGCCCGTTTTGACTTTGCACCAGGCCAGCAATTTCCCCTGGTTTTGTATGAGAGCCGTGGTGAGGCAGACAGCCTGGCACAAACATACGAAGTCTCTTTCACCATGGATCGTCCCGAAGTGCCAAATATACTACCGGGCATGACGGCGTCGGTAGTGGTTGAGTTGCGCAATGCAGATGCGAGTGCTCAGACCAGGTTGATACCAGCCAGCGCGCTGGTGACGCACCCAAAAGGCGGATTTTTTGTCTGGTTATTTGACCCGGAGACGCAGTTGGTGAGTCGACGTGAGGTAACCGTTGCACTGCCGCATGAAAACGGTGTGCCGGTGACATCGGGCTTGCAAGGCGGTGAAATGATCGTTGCAACCGGTGCCAGCCAGTTGATTGAAGGTATGCAGATCCGGGTGCTGGGCGAACCAGTGTCGCGGCTCTAAACGATCATGGAGAATATTGCCAGGTTCTCTATCGAGAAACCGATCTATACCTGGATTTTGGTGTTGGTTTGCTTAGCCGGAGGTTTTGTTGGCATTGACCGGGTTGGTCGTCTGGAAGATCCGGCCTTCCCAATAAAAAATGCGCTGATCATCACTTCCTACGCCGGCGCATCTGCGCAGGAGGTGGAACAGGAAGTAACCGATGTCATAGAAGCCGCGCTACAGGAATTACCCTATATAGAGGAAATGACCTCGAAATCTGTTGCGGGTCGCTCTGAGGTGATGATTGAGTTGTTAGAGCAGTTTGGCGTGAGTGACACACCACAGATATTTGATGAACTGCGGCGACGCGTGATAGAAGCTGCGGCGAGGTTACCCCCCGGCACCAGCGTGCCACTGGTCGAAGACGATTTTGGCGATGTGTACGGTATCTTGTACGCGGTCTATGCGCCGGATTATTCTCCGGCGGAGATTCACAACATGTCACGCTTCATTTCGACCGCCTTAAAAGGCGTACCCAATGTTGCCAAGGTGCAGACCGCGGGTGAGCCCTACGAAGCGCTGTACGTTGAGATAGCCCACAATCGATTCACTCGGCTTGGTCTGCCGATAGAAGACTTATTCTCAAGCATTGCCGTTGAAAATCAGGTCGTGGCGGCGGGATCTGTCGCCTACGAGGGACGACGTCTACGCATCGCGCCGCAAATGGCATTTGATAGTGAACAGGCCTTAGGGGACATGCTCATCGGTGGCGCGGGATCGGAAATACTGCGCCTGGCGGATATTGCGACGATTAGGCGCGCCGCCGTAGAAGTGCCGCCGCAATTGATCCGCCATGACGGCAGGCCGGTGTTTACAGTTGGTGTTTCAGTTGTGCCGAAGCAGAATGTGGTGGAAGTAGGGCGCGCCGTAGACGCACGCATGCAGTCGTTAATCCGCGAGTTGCCGCTGGGTGTGGAAGTGGAGGTGATCTACGCTCAGCATGAGGTGGTTGACCAGGCAATAACAGAATTCTTACGCAACCTTCTGTTGTCGGTGGTCACTGTTGTGTTGGCACTTTGTATTTTCATGGGCTGGCGCGCGGGTGCCGTTGTCGGTGCAGTCTTGCTGCTCACGGTGATGGGCACCATCTTCGCGATGTCGGTGTTCGAAATAGAGCTTCAACGAATTTCGTTAGGGGCCCTGATGATCGCCATGGGTATGTTGGTCGACAATGGCATTGTGGTTGCGGAGGGGATGGTCATTGGCGTACGCCGTGGATTATCACCCGGAGATGCCGCAGCCGAATCTGTAGGACGCACCCAATACCCTCTATTGGGCGCGACGGTTATCGGTATCGTGGCCTTTGGTCCGATCAGTCTCAGTAATGACAACCCTGGGCATTTTCTCATCTCTCTGTTTCAAGTTGTGGGTATTTCTTTGTTATTGAGTTGGGTGCTGGCCATCACCGTTGTGCCTTTGTTTGG
>Ga0114950_10002478_pt1 | contig 14150 bp, 9 predicted proteins | sample N075metaG_FD_83503 | JGI IMG/M metagenome (GOLD analysis project Ga0114950, IMG submission 83503) | Deep subsurface microbial communities from Kermadec Trench to uncover new lineages of life (NeLLi) - N075 metaG | ecosystem: Environmental > Aquatic > Marine > Ocean trench > Sediment | place... | reverse complement strand
CCGTCGTGCTGGCTTTTTCAGGCGGTCTGGATACCAGTTATTGTGTGCTGGAATTGTGCAAACAAGGCTATGAGGTACACACGGTATTTGTTGATACCGGCGGCATCGCAGCAGATGAAGTACGCTGGATCGAAGAACGCGCATTATCACTTGGCGCCTGCAAACACCACAAACTCGATGCCGGTCAGATGATTTGGGATGAGTTCGTTGTGCCACTGGTCTGGAGCCAGTCCAGGGTGCTGGGTGAATACCCGATGTTGTGTTCTGACCGTTACCTGATCGTAAGACTGTGTTTGCAGTTATGCGACCAGCTTGGCACAAAGCATTTTGCTCATGGCTGCACCGGTATGGGTAACGACCAGTTACGGTTTGATCAGACGGTTCGCAGCATTGGTGAATATGAAATTCACGCACTGGTCAGAGACCTGCAAAAGCAATCCGGCAATATCCGCGATATCGAGATCGATTTGCTGAACAAGGCCGGTGTTTCCGTTCCGCAGAAAACCGGCAAATACTCGATCAATGAAAACCTGCTCGGCGTGACCATCTCCGGCAGTGAAATAGATGAATTCAAAGCGCCCGATGCCGAAACCTGGCAATTGAGCCGACCCAGAAGCGAGTGGCCGGAGCAGGCATTGCAAGTCAGTATCGGCTTCGAGCAGGGCAAGGCTGTGAGCATCAACGGTGAAGCGATGGCCGGGCCGGACATTATTAAATTTCTGAACAAGGCCTTTGGCGCTTATGGCGTGGGGCGGCACATTTATACCGGCGATGTCAGCATTGGTCTTAAGGGCAGGATTGTTTTTGAATGCCCGGGTATCGATGCATTACTGCTGGCGCACCAGGCACTGGAAGATTGTGTCAACACCCGATTGCAAAACCAGTTCCGTCACCAGGTTTCACAGCGATGGGCGGAGATGGTCTACACGGGGTTCTTTTATGAACCGCACAAGCAGGATCTTGAGGCCTACCTGGCCAGTTCACAATCTGCTGTGACCGGGTCGGTAACACTGGAAACCAGTGGTGGATCAATGCACGCCGTAGCGGTGGATTCCGACTTTATTGTGCAGGACCCGGATGCGGTTTACGCGCAGCGTTGCAACTGGTCACCGGAAGAGGCAGAAGGATTTATCAAGTTACTTGGTCAGAGCTCAATCACCGCCATTCGGGTCAGGAATAAAGCAAAATGACACTGTTCGGTGTACTCAGTCACCTGAAAACCCTGATTGCGTTTGATACGCAGAACCCGCCGCGAGATTTGACTGCTGATTCTGCAATTTTTACGTGGATCAGCGATTTGCTGGGCGCAGATTTTGTGATCGAGGTGACCGATTACGGCCTGGGCCGGATCAGTCTGTTGGCAGTGCGCGGAAAACCCACTTTGTTGTTCAACGTGCATCTGGATACGGTTCCGGTGATCGAAGGCTCGCGCTTTCCAGCATTGAAAATGACGCTGGAGAATAACCGGGTCTATGGTCGTGGCAGTTGCGATATCAAAGGCGCCGCCGCCTGTTTGCTGGAATTGGCATGCACTGGTGACGAACCGCTGGCGATGCTGTTCAGCACCGATGAGGAAGGTGGCAATGGTTGTTGTATCGCGGAATTTGTCAGCTCGGAGCGCAGTAAAGAGTTCACCCAGGTAGTGGTCGCCGAGCCGACCATGTGCCGGGCGGTTTTGGGTCATCGTGGCTATTTGTCAGTGAAGGGTGAATTTACCGGACTCGCCGGGCATTCGTCAGAGCCCAGGGCACTGGAGGACAACGCATTGCACAAAGCTGCTGTCTGGATAGCGGCTGCGCTACAAACAGCCAGACATATGGAAAGCGAAGGCAACAGATCCTGTTTTAATGTCGGTGAAGTGCACGGTGGGATCAAATCGAATGTGATCGCTGACCGCGCAAATCTGCACTGGAGCGCAAGGTTGTCACCCGGTGACAGCAACGAGCAGTTTCTGGGCGCAATGATCGAGCTTGAGCACGGTGAATCCGCAAACTGGCAAGTGCCATTCTCCGGTCCACCACTGCCTTGCGAGGGGTTTGATACGGCAGGTTCAACCGCGTTTGTTGAAAAGCACCAGCTTGAAACCGGCCCGGACGTTGATTTCTGGACCGAAGCCTCTTTGTTTGCACAAGCGGGAATTCCGGCCATCGTGTTGGGGCCGGGTCACATATCCCAGGCACACGCAGTGGATGAATGGGTCGCTGAAGAACAACTGGAGTTGGCATTGAATATCTACGCCAGCCTGGTGCGCAGCCATGACTGACGTACGCCAGATCGTCCACGAATTGCTCGCACAACTTGGTTCGAGCCAGGAAGCCCGGCAATACCTGAAAGAATTTTCCGATACAAACCAGGCGCGTTTTGCCATGGTCAAAGTCGGTGGTGGAATTCTGCTCGATCATCTGGATGAGTTGACCTCGGCGCTGGCTTTTTTGCACCGGCTTGGATTGATACCGGTGGTGCTGCACGGTGCAGGGCCACAACTGGATCAGGCGCTGGCCGACGCCGGTATTAAAACAGAGCGGATTGACGGACTGAGGGTCACGACCAACGATGTCATGTCGGTGGCAAGACCGTTAATGTACAAAGAGAATTTACGCCTGGTCGAAGCACTTGAGGAACGTGGTGTGCGCGCCCGGAGTATCCAGCACGGTGTGTTCCAGTGCAGGATCCTCGACCAGGAAAAGCTCGGTCTTGTCGGTGAAATTGAGCAGGTTGACCTGCACGCGGTGGAAAGCGCGGTCAGAAGCGGTGCGATACCGGTATTGACCTGCCTCGGCGAATCGCCTGCGGGGCAGGTTCTCAACATCAATTCCGATATCGCCACTCGAGAACTGGTGTGGGCTCTGAAACCGCACAAAATCATATTCCTTTCACCTACCGGTGGCCTGCTCGATCGCCAGGACCGGATTATTTCCGCGGTCAGCCTGACCAACGACTACGAAGCCTTGATGCAACAGCCCTGGGTACATTCCGGTATGCGTTTAAAGCTGAAGCAGATTTATGAAATGCTGAACCGTTTGCCGGATGCAACCTCTGTGTCGATTACTTCAGCCGCACAGCTCACGCGTGAGCTGTTTACCTACCGGGGCGCAGGCACGCTGGTGCGGAAAGGCGAGGCGATCAATGTTTTTGAAGAGCCGGATTCTGAGACCTTGAGCACGGTTATAACACTGGTTGAAAATTCATTTGGAAGAACCCTGGAAGAAGGCTGGTATGAGCAACTGAATGAGCCGCTGGTGTTGTTATCTGAAACCGGCCGCGCCGCCGCAGTCATGGTCACGGGTATTGACGGCTTGCCTTACCTGGAAAAGTTCATCGTGACATCCGAAGCCCAGGGCGAAGGCCTCGGCGCTGCCATATGGCAGGTGGTTCGGGCGCGATATCCTGCGTTGTACTGGCGTTCACGCAATACCAACCCGGTCACGCCGTGGTATTTTCAGCAAGCCGATAGCAGCAATCGCTGCGGGCAATGGGTGGTATTTACCATCGGTATCGAGGATGCAGAGCAACGCGAACGATGTATTGCAGAAGCACTGCAGCGTGATTCAGGCTGGGTGCCGGAATGAGCATAACGCGCAGCATTAACCTGGTTGGCGGGCGCGGCTATACCGGCTCTGAATTGCTGCGCCTGATCGCTGTACATCCGGATATGGAATTGGGCGTGGCCAGTTCGCGCAGCCTCGCCGGTGAGGAAATATCTGCGACCTGTGAAGGCTGGCCGGAAGATGGCAGATGTTTCACCCAACTCGAACCGGCAGGTATCGCAGCCCACCCGGCAGATGCGTGGGTGCTGGCATTACCCAATGGTCTGGCCGGTGATTGGGTCGCCGCCATCCAGAACCAATTTCCCGAAGCAGTGATCCTGGACTTAAGTGCAGACTTCCGGTTTGACCCGGACTGGTGCTATGGACTACCGGAACGCTTCCGCGAGCAGATCCGCAACAGCCGCCTGATCGCCAATCCGGGTTGCTATGCAACAGGTTCCGAGCTCGGTCTGTTGCCACTGCTTGAACACCTGGTATCACCCCCGGTGATATTTGGCGTATCCGGTTACAGCGGTGCCGGCAAAACACCATCATCCCGTAACGACCCGGAAGTGTTAAAGGACAATATGATTCCGTATGCCTTGAGCGGACATATGCACGAAAAGGAAATCAGCCACCAGCTAAACACCGACGTACGATTTATGCCGCACGTGGCTGCATTCTTTCGTGGCATATCTTTAACCATCGCGTTTGAACTGGATAACGCGACCTCGGCTGAAGCCCTGGAAGAACTATTCCAGACCGAATACGCTGATGAGCCCAGGGTACATGTGAGCAAAGAAATCCCTCAAGTCAACGCGGTGCAGGGTACGCCTGATGTGCGTATCGGCGGCTTTACGATGGATATGCGAAACCAGGCGCGAGGCAGCCTGGTGGTGGTGCTGGATAACCTGCTGAAAGGTGCCGCTTCACAGGCGATGCAAAATCTCAATCTGGCACTCGGACTGGATGAGAACGCTGGAATCGACAACCGAAGCTGACTACTTTTTCAGGATAAAAACAAACGGGCTTTGTTCTGCTGTGACGGTAAAGGTGACGCTAAAGGTGTAGCTGCTACCCGAACTGCAAGCAATTTGTCAGCCGTCTGGCGGCTTGCGTTTGCTGCCCGTGCGGGATTTGCGTTTGGAGGATGTGGGTGCAGCTGTGGGGGTGCAGCCAGGCGGGCTTTCATTGGGGGAGCACGGCGGCAGGCTGATGGCGTGCGCGCTAGGCGTGACCACGGAGATCAATGTCAGCACGGGTGCCACATAGGCCAGCTTACCCGCGCCACGAAGCAGGATTCTCCGTGAGAATTTAGTCTTTTCCTGTGGTTCGTCTGGCTTATCCATCACCGACCTCGAACCTGAAGTGGTGCTCTCCGCCGCTGATATCAAAGGTATAGCTTTGCCCGGCACTGACCTTCATCATATCACCGCTTTGTTCGTCGATCAGCCAGGCGTTTTCGAACAGTTCAGCATCGCCCTCCCAGTGGATGGTGACTTCGCTGATACCCGCATATGCCCTGACCACAAATGGCCAGGTGCCCTGGGGTCGTTTGGTCATGCGACGAAAATCGGTGGTGTAGCCCCAGTTAACTTCTGCAAACATCGGGTTGGTAAAAGTAATGGAAAGATACTTGCTGCCAAACGGTGCGGTTTCTTCCAGGTCGTGCGGGTCATTGCCTTCGCGGGCTGTATCCAGTTGCCCGAAAACGTTGCCGGGATCTTGCATGTCGCCGGCTGTAGCGAGCAGACGAATGTACCAGGATTCACGTTTGGTTTTTTTCGGTTTTTTGCTGCCCCGTTCAACATCCGGTGCGATGTTTTCGACGGTTGAGGCCAATGGTGCTGAGCTCACCGCTGCTGCTGCGACACCAACAGGTATGCGCAACTTGATCCCTGGTTTGAATGCCTGCACCCAGAAAGCGTCGAAGGGCTCCAGAGTGCCTTCGCTACCCGGGGTAATACCATCAAATATCTGGTAGGCGCTGCCGTTCCACTTTTGCATCTTGCGGGACATGACACATTGATTATGGATTGGTGAATCGCAATCATAGCCTTGCCCGCGCGGCTTGTCGTAGTCGCCATAATCGAGCACGTTCGCACCGTCAACGACCTGCACCTGGTTCCAGTTGACAGTCGCGTTCTGATTGAAACCCACGTAATTGTCTCTGCCGTTGGTGGCATCGCTGCTCAGGTCGATGTCACTAAGTGTGGTCGGTGAACCGCTTAGATTTACCTGCGTTGCATCACCTGTGTAGACCCAGTAACCGGTGTTTTGGGTCATCGGGTCGCCAATAGCAAGCGGGATATAGAGGGGTATTGAGGAGTCGCGGCGATAGACCACCCAGGTGTTTGGGTAATCGCCGGAGACCAATCCTGAAAATACTTCTGCTACCGAGTTGTTTGGATCAACGTCACAGGGCAGGGCAAACCGGGTCCACGTGGTGGCATTGATGTCATAGGTGGCGTCACAGACTGGGGGGGTTGAGCAGGTTTTCGCGTACGCCGTACCCCAGCGTCCCAACTCGCCAAATATCGGCGTGCCTTGGGTATCGGCCCATTGGTTGTAGACCCAAAAACAACCGTCGACCGGATCGACCGCGGTTGCGCTGTAGTCACCCCAGCGGTTACGCGGCCCTAAAAAGGTTCGCACATAACTATCCACACCGGCTTTAACTTCTACGGAACTGCCAGTAAAACCGGCAGCATCAGAAGCCTGCCGATTGACAAAATAAGCGCCGGCAAAAATTGTAGGTGCCGACGCCGAAAATCCGATAACTACATCCTCGTTTGCATTCACTGCAATGGACGGAAATGTGGTGTAGGTGCCAGTGGCGATATCTTCACCACCGATGATCCCGGTATCCGCGATGCTCAGACTGGCCAGCGTTGTGGTATCGATTTTTACCCACATTGCAGTGGCCTGACCGCTGTCCGTTCCGCTGTTCGGGTTGATGGTCGTGGTCAGCCACAAGGCGTCATTGCGCCACACTGCATCCAGTGCCCGTCGGTCATTGGATTCAATCAATGTGGCGGTGCCGGACTGAGGCATATCGGGAATACCGCCCGCCAGGGTTTCGATGTTGCCCAATGAGAGAAAGCCTTGTATGAAAGTGGGTGTTCCCAACGGGTCATCCAGTCTCACAACCTGTATAGCCTCATTGACGCCGTCAGTTAGTCCTGAATAACTGACCAGAAAAACGCCGGTACCGGCAGGGCCGGTGCCAAACATATGAGATGGTTGTGTGGTCGTGGCAACACCACCCCCTGCGTAAGGGTCATTCTCTGACAGGATTAAAGTGCCACCGTTATCATAAAACCCGCCGGCACCGACGCCTTTTTCCAAAATCCAAACGCGAACTCCACCATAGTCTCCACCGGCGAAACTAAACAGGTTGGTGTTGATGTAAACCGCTTCTTCATCGACTGCAAAGCCCGGATAGTCAGCCCAGTTCCCGCTGACCACGGTATCGAATTCAGAAAAATACCAGGTGCCATTGGGGTCGCTGTCATCCGATACTGCTACCAGCATTCGTGAAGTGTCGGCCAGGTCACCGGAAGAGATCGCGGTTTGTTCCATGGTTATCACGACCCAGCGATCTTCATACTGGTCGTAAATCACCTTTGGATCAAAGGTGAATGTAAGCGGATTCAGGCTGGAAAAAAATGATTCTAATCCATCCTGAAAGTCTATGGTTCCATTTTTTTGATGAAACGTGATGGTGACGTTAACCACGTTGACGACGTGGTTTGGTCCTGCTGCTGCATGAGAATCGGGTGGGATAAACCGGAATCCATCCGTGTAGCTGCCGTTATCATCAAAATTGGTAGAAAGAAACTGTGTCTCTATTCCAGTCCACGACAATGGTTCCGGATCCGGTGTGCTGATGGCCTCAGCATTTTCCGGGCCGGGTGCCTGCAGCCCACGACCTTTCTTGCCATTACCGGTTACCGGTATCTCAAAATCCGGGATGCTGACGTTTAATGCTGGCTGGGTTTGCCGATATATTGCTTTCGGCCAGGTTTTAATTGATGGCACTACAATACTGGTAATGCTCGATGCATTGGATCGGGCAGCGCTGGCAGGAACAGGGTCTGGCGAGAATGCTTGCTCTGGCTTGCCTTTGGCCTCATCCGTGGCTTTGGAGGTAAGCTGACCGGTCTGCGCACAGGATAGAATGAACAAAGTAAATAGCGGTACAGTCATGATGAGCCGAAGCGATGGAATGATCCGAACCGGGTTTGTCATGAAATTTGACGACCGTTAAACACGCGGTACCTCCCTGGTATTGTGCAAATTCTGTCGACAACAATCATTACAAAAAAACTGGTGCGGCTCAAGGTTTCAGTTGATAACACCGCAAAGTCACGCAAGGCCGGGTGTCAGGCGTTCAACTATTATCAACCTGAGGGTTGATTAAATTCATGACTAGCGCCTACAAGTTTATTGGCCTATCACATATAATTCAGTAATGGCAATAAAAAAAGTTAGGTAGAAGGGACGAAGCTTGATGACGAAATTAACCAGACTCTGTCTGTTGTTTTCTGCGTACCTGTTTACGCCTGGCCTTGCCGTTGCGCAACAATATTTCGATCCGGGGCTGTTGCAAAAAACCATAGATCGAAAACCTGCCGAATTTGTAGCCAAGGGTGTGCGCATGGGTAGCTTTATACTCAATCCGGGTATCGAGCTGGCCTATGAAAGCAACGATAATATTTTTTACCTACCCAACAATTTTGAGATCAGTGACAACATCATGCATACGCGGCCATGGTTGAATTTGAACAGTGACTGGAACCGCCATCAGCTGAGCATCAACGCGATGGCTGATTTTGGCAGATATAGCGATTTCGGCTCTGAAAACTACGACGATTGGGTGGTCAATCTGGATGGGCGCTTTGATGTCAAACGCGGCAGCTTCCTGGATTATTCGGCTGCGTACCTGAACCTTCACGAAGACCGCAGCGATCCGAATGGCAGAGGTGGCATCCACCCGACTGAATTCGATATGACAAATTATGGCGTGGGCTATACCCATACCTTTAACCGCCTGGCAGCAACGCTGGATTTTCGTTCTTCAGAATTCGACTACAAAAACAACATCAATCTTGAAGGCGAAGTGCTGGATAACCAGGACCGCGATCGCACACAAGACCACCTGGGATTGCGCCTGGCTTACGAGCTTTCAGACCAAAACGGTGTGTTTTTCGCGATCATCGGCAATGATTTGGACTATGACCAAAAGGTTGATAACCAGGGTTATCTGCGTTCCTCTGATGGCTATGAATTGCAACTAGGTGCGTCATGGGATATGACGGGTTTGCTGGTGGGTGATGTCTATCTCGCTTATTTTGATCAGGACTACGATGACCCGAGGTTTAACAACGTTGATGGTGTGCGGCTGGGCGCAAGCCTTGATTGGACGCCAACAGAGCTGACCAATGTTAATGTGCGTTTTGCCAATGGCACACAGGCGACCACTCAGGAAGGAAGTTCCGGTTATCTGAGCTCTTTGTACTCAGTGCGTATACAACACGAACTCTTGCATAATTTTCTAGCCAATGCGCGGTTTTCTTACACCGATAACGATTATCAAAATAACGACATTCCGGGTTCACTGAGCAAGACCAAGGTGACCCGCGCAGGGGTTGGCCTGAGCTATCTGCTCAATCGTAATGTGTACTTCAGTGGTGGCTATATCTATGAGAAGCAAAACGCCAACCTGGACCGGTTCAATTATAGAACCAACCGCTGGTTTATAACCGTTGGCGCGGAATTCTAGCGATCGCTGCTCAAACGGATGGCATTTCAGGTCCATCCCGGTTAAATTTCCTTCACAGTTGCTCCGGTCTGCACAGGGCGGGTCAACTGTGGCAGTATTGTTATCCGGTTATACCAAGCTGATTTTGATAAGAAGGATTCAGAAGGATAAATGACAGCCAGCCACGACAGCATCGACAGCCACAGGCAAGCGCCGTTTTATGCGTTTTGTCGAAAGCAGCATTACGGGCTGATGCTGATGGCTTTGCTGTTCAGCGTGCAGTGCTGGGCGCAGCCGGAAACCGCAGCAGAAATTGTGGCCGAGTCAGATGCCACCTACCATTTGGGCGCGGGCGATAAATTACAGATTGCGGTTTTTAATCAACCGGAGCTCAGTGGCGAGTACACGCTGGATGGCAATGGTCGCTTCAGCATGCACCTGATCGGCAAGGTACAGGCACAGGGTCTGACCGCAACCGAGCTGGAGTCACTGCTGGTGAGCAAGCTCAAGCCGGATTACCTGGTCAACCCGAGGATCTCGATACGGATTCACAATTTTCGGCCGTTTTATATTATCGGCGAGGTTAATAAACCGAGTTCGTATGATTATGTCGATGGCATGACCTATCTGCAGGCTGTGGCCATCGCCGGTGGTTATACCTACCGCGCCAAAAAAAACTGGGTGTATGTGGTGCGCTCTGATGATAAGTCCCGTGATGAAACCAAGCTGGATGTAAATTCCAGGGTCAGCCCGGGTGACATCATTCGCATTGCCGAGCGAATTTTCTAGGCAAGCCGATGCAGCAACCACCCAAAGGCCCGCCAGCGCAGGACTATCACCCCAACGACCCACACGCCCAGGGATACGCTGGTGATTACGCCCGGGAATATGGCCGGGATTATGGCCGTCAGGAATATATGGCGGGTGAAGATCCTTTCCCGCTGCTGGATTACATCCAGCTATTGTGGTTCCGGCGACGGCTGGTGATCGCAGTAACCTTGTTTGTGGCCATCCTGGGCTTTATTTATGTGAACCAGCTAAAGCTGGTCTACACCGCCACTTCGACACTGATGATTGGCGCCACCCAAACCCAGGTGGTGGATATCGAGCAGGTGCTCAAACGGGAATTTTACGGTAACGAGGCGGTTGCCGAAGTCGAAGTGCTGCGTTCACGCGGTTTGGCCAATGCTGTAATCGAGCGACTGAACCTGCTCAGCTACGAAGAATTTAATCCGTCGCTGCGTGCCCCTGAAAAAGGGCTGTTTGATTTTCTCAAATATCTGAACCCGAGAAGCTGGATACCGGATAGCTGGATGAAGGCGGTCAAAGGTGCCATCAGCGGCGAGGTAGAGTACATCGCGCCCTCGGAAGAAGAGCTTGCACACCGCAGCGTGGCGCGTGCCACCGATATCTTCCTCAGCAAGCTCAGTGTCGACGCCATTGACTGGTCCAATGTGCTGACCATCGAATTCAATTCCCTCAGCCCGGTGCTGGCGGCACGCATCGCCAACGATTTACCGGAGGCCTATGTGCTTGACCAATTGCAGGCCAAATTTGATGCCACCGAAAAGGCCACCACCTGGCTGACCGGGCAACTGGAGGGCATGGAAACGCAAGTGGCTGATTCCGAGCGCGCGGTGGCCCTGTATCGTGACGAGCACGGCCTCACTGCCAACGCCGGCAGCGGCATCCTCAGCGAGCAACTATCAGAAATCAACAGCCAGTTGATCATTGCACGGGTCGAACGCGCCAGTGCCGAAACCCAGCTTTCACAGATCAAGCGCCTGGTGGGGCCGGACGGGCAGGGTATTGAGATAGCCACTGAAGTACTGTCCTCGCCGCTGATCCAGCAATTGCGCAGCCAGGAGGCCGAGGTGATGCGCCGTTCATCCGAGCTTGCAGTGGAATACGGCCCCAAACACCCGCGTATATTGCAGGTGAATGCCGAGATCGCAGATATCCAACAGCGCATTGATTCTGAAATCAATAAAATCACCCGCGGCCTGGAAAACGAAGTTGAGCTCGCACGCACGCGTGAGCGCAGCCTGGCAGAAAGCGTGGCCGAGGCTGAGAGGCAAAGCGGAGCGTTAAACCGTGAAGCGGTACAGCTAAGGGCACTGGAACGCGAAGCCGCCGCCAACCGGGTGTTGTACGAAACCTTTTTGAACCGCTTTAAGGAAACCTCTTCAACCCAGGGTATCGAAACCTCGGATGCACGGGTGATTTCGGCCGCCGAGGTGCCGCAATCGCCTTCTTATCCGAACAAGCGGCGCTCGTTTACGATCATTTTCCTGCTCGGTTTTATGGCGGCCTGCGGGATGGTGTTTGCGCTGCATATTATGAGCCCGGGTCTTTACAGCCCCGAGCAGGTAGAACAGGAGTTGGGCGTGCACACCATTGGCATGTTACCCAAGCTTGGCGCGCGTATTGACCCCTATGAACACATACTGGAGAATAAAAATTCAGGCTTTGCCGAAGCCATCAACTCGCTGAAAATATCGCTGAAACTGTCTGACCCGGATGCGCGCATCAAGGCCATCCAGATTACCTCATCGGTACCTGAAGAAGGCAAGTCATCGTTGGTGTTGAGCCTGGCGGTGGCGATGGCGCGCGAAGGCAAAAAGGTGCTGGTGGTGGATGCCGATCTGCGCCGTTCAACCATCGAGAAAACCTTGCAACTGGATGCCGGGGGACCGGGTCTGACCGATTATGTAATGGCTGAGGGCGACTCGCCGGATGCCTTCCTGGTACACCACGAAGCAGGCAATTTTGATTTTATGCGTACCGGCGATGCCAAGTATGCCAATGCCAGTGATATTTTCACTTCCAATCGTATGCGCACGATCGTGGATGTGCTGAAAAGCCGCTACGACTATGTGTTGTTTGATACCCCACCGGTGATGGCGGTGGCCGACGCTCGCGTGATCGGCCAGATTGCCGACAAGTCGTTGTTTGTGGTGCGTTGGGACAAGACTCCCCGCAAGGTGGCGCGTGCGGCATTGGACCTGTTGCAAATAGGCGGCACCAATATCGCCGGCGTGGTATTGCAACAGGTCGATCTTAAGCGCTATGGCCGGATTGGCTATGGTGACTCGGGTTATTACTACCACTATGGCCGTTATAGACAGTATTACAGCAGCGGTTAGGCTTGATCCGCACCGTGTTTGACTGGTTCAATAAATTCCGCAATGCATCCGCTGAACGCAATTCGAGTGCAGAGCCCGGGCCGTCACTTATCCCCTCAGGGCAACGGGTTTACGCGGTCGGCGATATCCATGGCCGGGCTGACCTGCTACAGCAACTGCACCAACTGATCCTCGATGATTCAGCCGCCTTCAACGGCGCTAAGACGGTCGTGTATCTCGGCGATTACATCGACCGGGGAGACTGGTCACGCGAGGTGATCGAGCTACTGTTGACCCAGCCCTTGCCCGGTTTTGCGAATATCTACCTGCGTGGAAATCATGAGCAGGCGATGCTGGATTTTATCGAACACCCGGTAGAGGCTGCCAACTGGCTGGGGTTCGGTGGCCGTGAAACCCTGTCCAGCTATGGCATCATATTGGCGCATATTCCCACCCAGGCTGAGCTGCCGGAACTGGCACAACAACTGAGCCGGGAATTGCCGCAGACTCACAAAGTATTTTTAGACGACAGCACTGGCTGCTGGCAGTGTGGCGGCTACTATTTTGTGCACGCCGGGATTCGTCCGGGTGTTGCCCTGGATAAGCAAACAGCCCATGACCAGATGTGGATACGCGAGGATTTTTTGACCAGCAGTAAAGATCACGGTGCCATCGTGGTGCACGGTCACAGCATCTTTGAAAAGCCCGAGATACTGGCTAACCGCATCGGTATCGACACCGGAGCATACACCAGCGGCGTGCTTACCTGCGTGGTTTTAGAAGGCAACGAACAACGCCTGCTACAAACGCAGTGAACAACGACGGGCCAGGGAATAGCAGGCTGGGAATGCGGCTCTGACGGGAGAGTGTGAAAAACCACTCGGGACTGGTAGAATTCCAGTGCTTGGAAAGATTAGGGGATGGGGCAGGATAAATGATAAGAGAGCAGGGCTCTGCAGTAAGCGGGTTCTACTATTATGCCTGCCGTTGAGACGTGGGTCGCTACACTGATCGCGGCTGGGTTTTCTTTGTCGTTGTGCCTGATACTCTCACCGCTTGCCGGGCGTCTCGGCTTGCTCGACAAACCATCACAGCGCAAAGTACACCGCAAGCCCATCCCCATGGTTGGCGGTATCGCGATCTACCTTGCATTCACCACAACCGCATTGATGGCTACTCCATATGCATCCCGTGCATTGCCATTGATTGCTGCCTGCACGCTGATGCTTATTACCGGATTGGTCGATGACAAACACGGACTGAGCCCGAAGATTCGTTTTGTGCTGCAGGTTACCGCCTGTTGCATCATGATCTTCGCTGGTGGTGTGGTGCTGACCGATTTCGGCTCGCTGATGTGGAATGGCGTGCTGTCGCTGGGCTGGTTGAGTATCCCGGTCACCATTTTCGCCGCCCTGGGTGTGATCAACGCCTATAACATGATCGATGGTATTGACGGTCTTTCCGCTACCATATTTATTGTCGCCACCGCTGCCATGGCTTTATTGGCCGTACAAGCCGGACAGACTTTCAACGCATCACTGTTGCTGATCACGTTGGGGGCTGTTTCCGGCTACTTCCTGCTTAACGCCAGGCTGCCGTGGAACCCGAGAGCCCGGGTTTTTATGGGAGATTCCGGCTCATTGTTACTGGGCATGATCCTAGCCTGGCAGTTTATCGACCTCGGTAATGGTGCCGACCGGGCATTTGCACCCATCATCGCTGTCTGGCTATTGG
>Ga0114950_10002475_pt1 | contig 14161 bp, 13 predicted proteins | sample N075metaG_FD_83503 | JGI IMG/M metagenome (GOLD analysis project Ga0114950, IMG submission 83503) | Deep subsurface microbial communities from Kermadec Trench to uncover new lineages of life (NeLLi) - N075 metaG | ecosystem: Environmental > Aquatic > Marine > Ocean trench > Sediment | place... | reverse complement strand
GCACCAACGCTCCTCCGAGAGGGTTACCTGCATGCACGGGTCGAACACAGAACACGAGATCTTCCGCGATCCGGCGTTCGTAGAACGTTTGCGTATCGGCGAGGCGGCGGCCACGCAGGCCGTGATTCGCGCCTACCTGCCCCAAATAGTGCGCGCCGCCCGCGGCGCGGGCCTCCCCCCCGACGCCGCCGAGGACGTAGCCCAGGCGACGTTTCTGACGTTCCTGAACGTAGTGAAACGATTCGAGGGGCGCTCGCACGTGCGCACCTTCCTGTTCGGCATTCTTTACAAGAAGGTCGCCGAGACGCGACGGCAGCAAGCCCGTGAGCGCCGGAGCGATTCGATAGACGACGTCATGGAAAGCCGCTTCCGTCCCGACGGCCACTGGCACACGCCTCCGCGGCCCATCGATGAGCGTTTCGACGATGGCAAGGTTCCGCAGCAGATCGACGGCTGCCTCGAGGGACTGTCGTTGAACCAGCGGATGGCCTTCGTCTTGCGGGAATCCGAGGAACTGACAACCGAGGAGATTTGTAAGATCCTGGATGTTTCGCGCACTAACCTGGGTGTCTTGCTATATCGAGCGCGAAACCGCCTGCGGGAGTGTCTGGAAGCCAAAGGCGTGAGGCCCTGAGGGAAGCAGATGCCGAATTGCAAGGAAATCTGTCGAAAGATCGCTTCCGATGAATACGCCGACGCGACCGGTTGGGAACGGTTGGTTGTCCGCTTCCATCTCTGGCGTTGCAAGGACTGCCGCTGCTACGAGGAGCAGCTACAGACGATGGGGGCGTCGATGCAGCAGCTCCTCCACGAGGATCCCCCCGCTACCGCTACCCTGGCGCGCATCGAGCGCGAGATTCTCGGGAACAACGCTGCCGGCGAGAACCGCTCGACCGACGATCCCGGAGACGGCCGCTGACGGCCGCTTACACGCACGCTCGAGCCCGAACGTAAGAAGCCGCGTCCGAGTCTCACTCACTGTCTGGAGTCGCAATGACGCGCACTCCATGACAGGAGGTACATCGATGCGACATGTACTCAGAACGCTGGCATTGTTTGCTGTGATCTCGGCAGCGGTCCTGGTTTTGAGCCCCGATACAGCCGAGGCACAGCATGGCGGCCACCATTACTACGGCCATGGCTACCGCGGCTATGGACATGGCTACGGATACGGTGGCTACGGCTACGGCGGCTATGGCCATGGCTACGGCTACGGTGGCTATGGCCCCTATGGCTATGGCGGGTATCGGGACGCTTCAACCGGAGCCGTCCGGATCGAGGTAAGTCCGAACGATGCTCGTGGCGAGATCGAAGTCTACGTCAACGAGGCCCGCGCCGGGGTCGTCGACGATTTCGATGGCTTCTTCCAGCGGCTTTATCTCGCGGAAGGAGAATACGAGATTGAGCTCAGGCTCGCTGGCTACAAGCCGTTGCGGTCGTCCATCTTCGTCACGCGCGGAAATACCTACAAACTCCGCGGCCAGCTGGAGGCCCTCGCCGACGATCAGTTGTAAGGAATCGGCGCGCCCGCAAACTTACTTGCTAGCTCGCGCCCAGTCCGTGTGACGGTGCCGTTGCGGGAGCCGGTCGAGGATACCGCGGTTCCCTCCCGATAGTCCGACCGGAACCAACCGACGCCCTCGGGCGAACGCCCGAGGGCGCGGTCCTCATTGTGGGTCGCGCATTACACCATGTAGCCGAGATCGGACGCGTAACTCGGCGCGCTACGCCGTTTCCCGCTGTGCCCGCACCGATTACCACCAAATCGAACAGTCGGGTCATGCCCGCCGCCTCTCGACCTTCGAGTCTTCGAAGGCGTCGCGCACGTCTCGCAGGGTGTATTCACCCCTTTCCCTGGTCACGTTCAGAAGACCGTCCCAATGGAGGTCAAGGCCCAGGTCGTCACGGCTCGTCTGGCTCGGCCGCAGCTTATCGACATCCAGATGTTCCATGGAACCGTCCCTCCCTCGTCTGTCGTCAGCGTACGAAGACCGTCTTTGTGTTGACGAACTCCTTGATTCCATACGCGGAAAGCTCACGACCATAGCCACTCTCCTTGACGCCGCCGAACGGCAGCCTCGGATCCGAGCGCACGAAGGTGTTAACGAAGCAGCAGCCGGCCTGCAACTGCTCGGCGGCGATGCGACGACCTTTTTGAACGTCGGCTGTGAAGATCGCTGCGCCGAGCCCGAACGGTGAGTCATTCGCCACTTCCACAGCCTCCGCCTCGTTCTCTACTTCGATGATGGCGGCGACGGGGCCGAACAACTCCTCGTCGTAGGCCGGCATCCCTTTCCGCACACTGGTCAGGACTGTCGGCGGATAGAAGGCGCCGCCGCCCGCCGGGATCTCGCCGCCCAGCAGACAACGAGCGCCTTTTTCGATGCTTGTCGCGACCTGCTGGTGGAGCTCGTCGCGAAGATCGCTACGGGCCTGGGGCCCGACCTCGGTCGCCTCGTCGAGTGGGTCTCCCATGATCTTCTTCTCCATGAGCTCAACGAAGCGGACCTCGAATTGCTCACGAAGTTGCTTGACCACTACGAAGCGCTTGGCAGCGATACAACTTTGTCCCGCGTTGATAAGACGGCTGGTGACGCAGGTTTCGACAGCGTGATCGAGCTCGGCATCCTCGAGCACGATGTAAGGATCACTGCCCCCGAGCTCGAGGACCGACTTTTTCAAGGCCCTTCCCGCGGCCGCTCCAACGGCCCTTCCTGCAGCCCCGCTTCCGGTCAGCGTGACAGCTTGCACCCGCTCGTTCTCGATGACCGCCTCGACCTGGGCGCTGCCGATCAACAGCGCCCGGAACAAGTTCTCGGGGAAGCCGGCGTCCCGGAAGACCGCTTCGATCGCCAAGGCGCTACCCGGAACGTTGGAGGCGTGCTTCAGAACGCCCGCGTTGCCTGCCATGAGAGCCGGAGCAGCGAACCGAATGACCTGCCAGAAGGGAAAGTTCCACGGCATGATCGCGAGGACGACGCCCAGCGGTTGGTGGGTCACGAAGCTCTCGCTCGCGTCGGTCTCCACCGGCTCCTCGGCGAGGAAGCTCTCGGCATTCTCGGCGTAGTAGTCGCAGACCCAAGCGCACTTCTCGGCCTCGGCGCGGCCGTCTCGGACCGGCTTGCCCATTTCGATTGCCATCAGACGCGCGTACTCGTCGCTCCGGTCTCGCAGCAGCGTGGCGACGGCGCTCATGAGCTCGGCGCGCTCGGAAAACGGCGCCCTTCGCCATGTCAGGTGGGCTTCGTGCGCCGCAGCGACCACTTCCCGCACCTCGTCCGGCGACATCTCCTCGTAGCTGCGTACGTGCTCACCGGTGGTCGGGTTGACGACTTCGATACCCATCGACGATCTCCTGCAATTGTTCCGCGATCACGCGAAGTAGCTTCGTAGCTTCTCTACGAGATCGTTGTTGACACCGGCATCGACCGGGATCTCGACCACGGCCAGCTCGCCGGAGCCGAGCGTAGACTCCAGCACCCGGCGCAGCTCCGCGGTGCCCTCGGGCCGGTAGCCGGCAACGCCGAAGCTCTTGGCAAAAGCGACGATGTCAGGATTGCCGATGCGAGTGCCCACCGAGCGTCCTCGCGAACGGCGCTGCTTCCAGCTGATGAGCCCGTAGTCGTTGTCGTTGAAGACCACAATGGTGAAACCGACGCCGAGGCGCTTCGCGGTCTCGAGCTCCTGGGCGTTCATCAGGAAGCCGCCGTCGCCCATCGCGGCCACAACCTGGCGCTCGGGATCCACCAGCGCGGCGGCGATGCCACCGGGGAGCGCGATCCCCATGCTGGCCAGTCCGTTGCTGATGATGCAGCCTGCGGCGCACCCCGTCAGGAAGTTGCGAGCGATCCACATCTTGTGGCTGCCGACGTCACTGATCAGCAGCCCGGCGTCGGCGAGGACCTCACGAATGATGTTGAGCGCGCCGGGGATCGTGAAAGGCGTCCCGTCGTCCAGCGAGTAGCCGGCGATGTCCGCGAGGATGCGCCGCCGAATCGGCGCGTACCACTCAGTGTCGAAGCCGAGGTTCTCGCCGGCAAGCCTGCGGTTGAGCTCCCAGAAGGCAGCGGAGATGTCACCGACGACCTCGACCTCGGGGTTATAACGCTCGTAGACCTCGGCAGCGTCAAAATCGATGTGGACGATCGGCAGGTCACCCTCCGGATTCCAATGATCCGGCGAGTACTCGGCAATGTCGTAACCCACGGTCAGGATGAGGTCGGCCTGCTCGACGGCCTCGATGACGTAGTCCTTGAAGCCCAGGCCGATAGCCAGCAGTGACTGTTCGGAGTGATCCGATACGGCTCCCTTGCCCATGAATGTCGACGCCACCGGCAAACGATGAGACTCGACGAAGGAGCGGAGGTGCTTGCTCGCCAGCTTGCGGATAGCCCCGTTTCCAGCAAGAACCAGCGGTCGCTTGGCCTGTCGAAGCAGCTCGATCGTCTGATCAACCGCGCGGTAGTCGGCGCTCGGCCGTCGCACCCGTCTGGGCTCGATCGGCTCGGCCTCTACATGTTGAGCGGCAACGTCCTCGGGTAACTCGATGTGGGTGGCGCCGGGCTTCTCCAGCTCGGCGAGCTTGAATGCCTTGCGGACGACCTCGCAAACGATCTCGGGGGAGGTGATCGAGGCGTTCCATTTCGTAATCGGCCGGAACATGTTGACGATGTTGATCTGCTGGTGGCTCTCGTGGTGCAAGCGGGTCAATCCGCCCTGAGCGGTGATCGCCACCAGCGGCGCCTTGTCCAGCTGGGCGTCGGCAACCCCGGTAATCAGGTTCGTCGCTCCGGGCCCGAGGGTACTGAGGCATACCCCGGCCCGGCCCGTGAGCCGCCCCCAGACGTTTGCCATGAAGGCTGCGCCCTGCTCGTGACGACACGGAATGAACTCGATCGGCGAGTCATCGAGGGCGAAGAGCAGGTCTTCGTTCTCCTCGCCGGGGACACCGAAGACGTAGCGCGTGCCCTCGGCCTCGAGGCACTTCACGAACAATTCGGCTGCGGTCATCGTACTCGTCCTACCTCCACATGGCGGTGCCGCCGGCCTTCAGGTCGAGGCTGCCCCTCCCTTGTGAGAAGATCGGTGCCCCGCCGAATGGGTCGCCCCGAGTCTAACCTCAGGTGGTGTGATGAGAACGGAGAACCTGTCGTTGCACGCCTGCCCAACAAGGATATCGGCCAACATGAGCACAAGAACCAGAATGAAGGGTACCTTGCTCTCGGTCAACGTCGGCGGCGTGCGCGAGTTCGACTTCAACGGCCGACAAGCGGTCAGCGCGATCTGGAAAGCGCCGGTCACGGGCCGTGTCGCTGCTCGAGGTGTAAACCTGGAGGGCGACGACCAGGCCGATCGCGACGCCCATGGCGGGCCCGACAAGGCGGTGTATGCCTACGCCGTGGAGGATGGGCGACGATGGGAGAAGGAGCTCGGCCGCCCCCTCGAGTACGGGGAGCTTGGAGAGAACCTCACCACCGAAGGAGTCGACGTCAACGGCGCGCTCGTCGGTGAACGTTGGGAAGTCGGAAGCACCATCCTCGAAGTCTCGGAGCCGCGTGTCCCCTGCTGGCGCCTGGGGGTGCGGATGGAGGACAAGCTGTTTCCTCGTCGATTCACCGAGGCCGGGCGTCCGGGGACGTATCTGCGAATCGTCGTAGAAGGCGAGCTAGGCGCCGGGGATGAGATTCGCGTGATCGAGCGGCCGGATCACGACCTCACCATCGGCGATGTCTTTCGCATCTACACCGTGGCCCGCGACGAGGCTGATCGACTGCTCTCGGTGCCGCAGCTTTCGGAGGCCTGGCGTCGATGGGCACGGGCGCGCAACGGCGGCAACGAAGACGCCGAAGCCAAGACTCCCGGTTGCCCCGGCTGATTGCGATCGCCGACCTTTCTCCACTTTCTTTCTGGCAACGTTAGAAGAACTCTACAGGGAGGCAACAATGCATAGCGTGGCACCAGTGCCGCTCGAGCCGGGCGCGGTGCGGGTCACCGAGGCCGGTGTTGGCCAACTACACCCAGATCGTTACGGACGGACGGCACGAGTAGCCGCCGGCGAAAGCTCTTCCTGGAGAATCGTTGATCATTGCTGACATGAGCCTTACGCTGTCGCCATTCGCGCCCCCGACCACTGGAGAGCAAAGATGCAACGCAGAGTTTGGCTCAGCTTGACGCTGATTCTTTCGATCGCCGCGGTCAGCACAACGCTTGCCGGAAGCACCGCCGCCGCCGTTCCTCAACGAGCCGCCCCCGAAACGGTCGGCATGTCGGCCGCGCGCCTCGAGCGCATCACCGATCTGATGCGCGCCTATGTCGAGGCCGGCGAACTTGCCGCCGTTGAGACCATCGTCGCCCGGCGCGGACAGATCGTTTACCACCAAGCCGTCGGCACGTTGGATCTCGAAACCGGGGCGCCTTACGAGCCCGATTCGCTGGTACGCATTTATTCGATGAGCAAGCCGATCGTGTCGGTCGCTGCCATGATCCTGTACGAGGAAGGGCGTTTCCAGCTCGATGATCCCGTCGGCGATCACATCCCCGAGTTAGCGGACCTCAAGGTGCTGGTACGGGGCACCGAGGTCGATCCCGTGCGCCCGGTGACCGTGCGTCACCTGCTCACGCACACCTCCGGCTTTCGCTACGGATTCGATCGTAACAATGTGATCGACCAGCGCTATCGCGAGGCCGAAATCCTGGCCAACACCGATCTCGACGAGATGATCGAGCGCCTCGCCGACATCCCTCTCGCCTTCCATCCAGGCGAGCGCTTCAACTACGGAATTTCCACCGACGTGCTCGGCGCGCTGGTGGAGCGCGTCTCCGGCGTGCCGCTCGACGAGTTTCTCGCGGAGCGCATCTTCGTGCCGCTTGAAATGAGCGACACGACGTTCGCGGTGCCCGACAGCAAGTTGGGGCGCTTCGGCACCAACCACCGTATCAACCGGGACACCGGAGAGCTCGAGGTGATCGACTCGCCGCGCGAAGGTTCGTTTGTCGGCGACGTGACCTTCTTTTCGGGCGGCGGCGGGTTGGTATCGACAGCCTCCGACTACATACGGTTCTGCATGATGATGCTCAACGGCGGCGAGCTCGACGGCACCCGCGTCTTGAGCCCCAAAACGGTCGAGTTCATTCAACAGAACCACATGCGCCCCGAAGTGAACTACGGTGCCAACGGCGGCCATTTCGGCCTCGGCTTCGCGGTGACGATGCGCCCGGGGTCGAACGAGATCGGCTCGATCGGCACCTACTCCTGGGGCGGCGCTGCCGGCACGATTTTCTGGATCGATCCCGTCGAGGACCTAGCGGTGGTCACCATGATCCAGCTCATGGGATCGCCCTACCCGCTGCGCCAGGAACTGCAGGCGCTCACCTACGGGGCGCTCACCGAGTTGAACCAGCACTGAAAGACGGTGTGTAACATTCGCCCCGGCGCACCCTTGGATTGATCCACCGCGTCCGTTACCGCTGGAAAGGTGCGACCCGTGGCCGTCCCAAGAGAAACAGAGGTCCGAGGTTTCCAAAGGGGTGTCCTCATCAAACATCTGATGCGTGATGATATATGATAGCGATGTGCGCACGACCCTGGACATCGACGAGGACGTCCTGCAGGCGGCCAAGGAGATCGCCGTAATGCGGAAATCGACAGCAGGGAAGGTGCTGTCCGAGTTGGCTCGGCGGGCCCTCGAGCCAGAGGAGAAAACCCCGCATGTCCGCCATGGCGTCCCGGTTTTGCCGGCACGCGCGGGTGAGCGCTCCGTGACCATGGACGACGTGGGCCGCTTGCTTGACGATGAGTGAGGAGCGGCCTTTCGTTGCGCTTCTCGACGTAAACGTGCTCGTGGCGCTCTTCGATGGCGCCCACACACACCACGAAGTAGCGCACGAATGGTTCGCCAAGCAGCGGGAGCTCGGTTGGGCCACGTGGCCTCTCACCGAGAATGGACTCGTACGGGTCTTGTCGAATGCTGCCTATCCGGGCCGCGGGACAACCCTCCGCGATGCCATAGTGCGCCTGGGCGCGTTCCGCTCCAGCGGTTACCACTCCTTCTGGCCCGACGAGACCTCCTTGTGCGAGGACAGGCTTTACGACCCTACGCACATCGCGGGAAGCCGGCAGCTCACGGACGTCTACCTCCTGGGCCTTTCTGTCCACCGCGGCGGGTGCCTGGCAACGTTCGACGGGCGGATGCGCCGGGAGTCCGTGCGGGGAGCCAGTCCCGAGCACCTGGTACTGATCGGCGATTCTCTGGGCGCGGATTGAGCAAGCAGATCAGACGGCGCCGGCGTTGCGGCTGCTGCGCGTCGACGCCGGAGGCCCGTGAGAGACCGTGATCGTCACTTCCCGGGCGGAGCCAGCGACAGGAAGAGGTTGTTGAAGGACTCTGCCAGCGTCGGGTGCGAGAAGGTCGCCTCCTTCAGCTCCCGGTAGTGCAGCTTTCCCATCATGGCGATCTGAATCATCGTGGCGAGCTCGCCGCCTTGAATCCCGAGGATCGCGCAACCCAGGATCGCGCCGCTGCCGGCGTCGACAAGCACTTTCATGAAGCCGCGCGTTTCGTCGGTCTCGAGCGCGCGGGCAACGTGGCTCATCGGCATCTTGGCGACGCGGTAGTCGAGGCCCCGCTGCCGTGCTTCCCGCTCGGTGATCCCGACGCGACCGAGCTCCGGGTCGATAAAGACGGTGTACGGAACGAAGCGTCCGTCCGTCGTCGCTCCTCCGTCGCCGAGCAGGTTGTCGCGCACGATGCGGTAGTCGTCGTAGGCGATATGCGTGAAGGCCGGCCCACCATTCACATCGCCGAGCGCGTAGACCCCCGGGGCGTTCGTTTCGAGGCGCTCGTCGACGATGACGTTGCCGCGTCCGTCTACCTCGACCCCGATCGACTCGAGCCCTAGCGACTCGGTGTTGGGTATGCGCCCCACCGCCACCAGTAGGTGGGAGCCCGAGATCTTCGTTGGCACGGCCGAGGAGTCCGAGTGGTTGGCGAATTCGGTGTCCGAAGCGCCGGCGGTCGGCGTCTGAACCACCGTCAGCTCCACGCCGCCGTCCGCGGTCGGCGCGACCTGCGTTGCTTCGACACCCAATGCCAGCATGACGCCGTCTTCTTGGAGAACCTCGGCGATCGCCCCGGCGACGTCGGTATCCTCGCGCGGCAGGAGCTGATCGCGACGCTGCACGATGGTGACGTTCGAACCCAACCGCCGGAACAGCTGCCCGAACTCGACCGCGATGTATCCGCCACCGAGAACGATGAGATGGTCGGGAACCTTGTCGAGCTCCATGATCGACGTCGAATCGAGCGCTTCCACCTCGTCGAGGCCGACGATATCGGGATGGCGTGGACGAGCGCCCGCGTTGATGAAGATCGTTTCGGCTTCCAGAAGCCGCTCGCCACCCTGCGCGAGGCACACCGTTACCGCCTGCGGACCGGTGAACCTACCCTCGCCGCGGATTAGCTCCAGGTTCTCGGTGCTGCCGAGCCGCCGCTCGCTGCCGGTGCGAAAGAGCTCGACAATATCGCGCTTGCGCCGCCTCACCGCGGCCATGTCGATCTCGACGGCCCCCGTCTGCACGCCATAGTCGGCAGCGCGGCCAACCAGGTAGGCGACGCGACCACTGGCGACCATCGTTTTGGTCGGTGTGCAGCCGACGTTCACACAAACGCCGCCGACCTGGTCCTTTTCGAGGATCGCCGTTTTCCAGCCCGCGTTGGCCAGATCGACCGCGAGAGGCTTCCCCGCCTGTCCCGTACCGATGATGATGGCGTCGAAGCGCTCGGACTCAGGGTTGCTCATTACGGAGCCTCCAGTCTGCGATGCTGTTGCCAGAGTTTCAACTGTGGAACGAGCTCTTCGATGTGCTCAGCGCGAAGCTCCTTCCAGGAGTTACTCGGCCCACGGCTGCAGTACGATGTTGCCCTTCACCTGGGCCGCAGCCAGGAGCCTGTGGGCAGCGCCCGCCTCGCGCAAGGGCAGAACGGTATCGAGCAACGGCCTGATCTTGCCGGCCTTCACCTGCTCGAGGCCCCACTCGAGATCCTCGATATCACTGGCCATCGCGCCGCGGAGCTGCTTCTGGGCAAAGAAGAGGCCGCGCACGTCGAAGGTCGTCTCCGCGCCTGCCGTGAAGCCAAAGACCACGACGACGCCGAGAGGCCTGAGCAACCCCCTGCAACCATTTTTCCTGCGTTACAGAACTGGAAACCTTTCGCTTCGCGTGGCAAGTTGCAATGGAGTTCCCGAACCTATCCGGAGGAACCATGAAGACTCGCAGCCCCGTCGTTCAACGATTCGTCCCCGCGTGGCGGGTACCCATCCTGCTCGCGATCCTGATAGCGATGCTGATCGCCACGGCTGCTTGCACGCCCGACCGCTCCGCGGGTTCGGGCGCCGCGGCGCCGGACGAGCAGCTTCCAGCGCTTCTGACCTCCTCGATCGAAACGCCACCGTCGAACTGGCCGTCGAACGGCCGTACCCCCGGAGAGGACCGCTTTTCTCCACTCGATCAGATCACCGACGACAACGTCACCGAGCTCGGCCTCGCCTGGAGCTACGACACCGGCACCGATCGTGGCCTCGAGGCAACGCCGGTGGTCATCGACGGCGTCATGTACACGACCGGCTCCTGGAGCGTCGTGTTCGCACTCGATGCCGCCACCGGCGAGGAGCGGTGGCGCTTCGATCCCGGCGTCGACGAGATCTACGACCGCATCGCCTGCTGCGATGTCGTTAACCGGGGTGTCGCCGTGTACAACGGCAAGGTTTACGTCGGCGTCCTCGACGGCCGCCTGATCGCGCTTGATTCCTACACCGGAGAGCCGGTGTGGGAAGCGATGACCGTCGATCAGAACAAGCTGTATTCGGTGACCGGGGCGCCGCGGATCATCAAGGGCCAGGTCATCATCGGCAACGGCGGCGCCGAGTTCGGTGTGCGCGGCTACGTGTCGGCCTACGACGCCGAGAGCGGTGAGCTGAACTGGCGCTTCTACACGATTCCCGGCGACTTCCTGGGACCCGGCACGCCCAAGCTGCCCCCGGATGAAGCCGCCATGGCACTGGCCGCCGAGACCTGGGGCCCCGACACCCTTTGGGAAGCCGGCGGCGGCGGCACCGCCTGGGACTCGTTCGCCTACGACCCCGAGCTCGACCTTCTGTATCTGGGGGTTGGCAACGGCTCGCCCTGGAACCAGCAATACCGCGACCCGAGCGGCGGCGACAACTTGTTCCTCGCATCGATCGTGGCGCTCGATCCCGACGATGGGACCTACGTCTGGCACTACCAGACCACACCGGGCGAGACCTGGGACTACACCGCCACCCAGCAGATGATTCTCGCCAACCTCCAGATCGACGGCCAGATGCGCAAGGTCATCATGCAGGCGCCGAAGAACGGTTTCTTCTACGTTATCGATCGGGAGACCGGTGAGTTTCTCTCGGCCAACAACTACGTCACCGTGACCTGGGCCGAGCGCATTGATCCCGAGACCGGCCGTCCGGTCGAGGTCCCCGGCGCCCGCTACGAAAACGAGGCCGCGTATATCCGCCCGGCGCAGCTTGGCGGGCACAACTGGCAACCGATGTCGTTCAACCCCGACACCGGGCTCGTCTACATCCCGGCGCAGGACAACGCCATCGCCTGGGAGCACCTGCCAAGCTGGGAGTTCCGCGAGAACACCTGGGCGGCGGGCGCCCGCACCCGTCGCAGAATGGAAGGCCACACCTTCCCCGACGACGGCCACCTCATCGCCTGGGACCCCGTTACCCAGGAGCCCGTCTGGCAGGTCGACTACGACAACTACTGGAACGGCGGGACCCTGTCGACGGCCGGGAACCTCGTCTTTCAGGGCACCGCCAGCGGTGACTTCGTCGCCTACCGCGCCACCGACGGGGAGATGCTGTGGCAGAGCTGGTCGCGCACCGGGATCCTCGGTGGGCCGGTTTCCTACGAGGTCGACGGAACCCAGTACATCGCGGTGATGGCCGGCTGGGGCGGCGCCTTTGCCGTACGGTCGCGTAACGAGGGCAAGATCTTCGCCTTCGCGTTGAACGGCGCCGCCGCGGAGGTCACAGCAGGCCGGCTGCCGGCTCGCGAAGCTCCCGAGCCGATCGAACAAACTGCCGACGCCGACGCCATCGCCCAAGGCGGCGAGCTGTTCACAACCTGGTGCGCCCAATGCCACGGCGGCGGAACCACGCTACCCGACCTGCGCTACTCCGATCCCGAAGTCTACGAGCGCTATCAGCAGATCGTGCTGGCCGGCGAGCGCGCCGATCGCGGCATGCCGCCGTTCGGCGCCGAGCTGAACCTCGAGCAGGTCCGCGCCATCACCGCCTGGGTGATCGCGGAACGCGCCGCGCTCGGCGGTTAGCCCGGATATCTCAACGGCTCGCGAATCGGGCGGGCGCGAGCCCAGCCCGCATTTCTCATTGGGTCGCACGCCTGGCTACCCGTCGCGCAACGCCACGATCGGGTGGATCCTCGTTGCCCGCCGGGCCGGCGGCCAGGCGGCCAGAACGCCGATGAGCACAGCCGCCAGGAGCACGACACCGTAGGTGAGCGGGTCGGTGGGCTGTACCTCGAACAGCAGCTGGGACAGAAACCGCGTTGCTCCCAGGGCGCCCAAAATGCCGAGCGTCACCCCCGCCAGCACGATGCCGAGTGCATGGCGCACGATCATCGCCACCGTCGCCGGGCCATCGGCTCCCAACGCCATGCGCACGCCGATCTCACGGGTCCGCAGCGTCACTGTGTAGGCGACGACGCCGTAGGTGCCGACCACAGCGAGGAGGGCGCCGCAGGCGGCGAGGATGGTCAGCAGCGCCGTATTGAAGCGCGGCTGGGCCACCGACTCCCACAGGAGGTCGGAGATGGCGACAACCTGGGAGGGCGCGAGCTGCGGATCCATGTCTTCGAGCACCTCGCCGACGGCGCTCGCCACGGCAGCCATGCCGGCGTCGGATTGCACCACGACGTGCATCTCTCTGGTAAGAGTGGGGCCACCGAACGGCAGGAAGACCTCCGACTCGTACTTGGACAGCAGCCCCCCGTGGCGGATATCCGACACCACCCCGACGATGTCGAACTCGCCCGTGTCCATCCCGATCGATCGCCCGATCGGGTCGACGTCGCGAAAGTAGCGCTCAACGACGGTCTCGTTGACGATCACGACACCGCGGTCGCCCCGTCCATCGAGCGAGTCGAAGGCGCGGCCCTGCACGATCTCCATCCCCATGGCCTCGAAATAGCCCGGTATCACGAGCCGAAAGTCGGCGTTGGGGCGGATCGTCGGTGAACGTGCATCGACCCCGCGTACCCGGAACTCCAGCTCGAATCCGAGACCGACCGCGCTCATCGGCAGGTCCGAGACCGCGCCCGCGCTGTTGACGCCCGGCAGCTGCGCGACGCGTTCGACGAGCTCTTCGAAGAAGGGTCTCCATTCGGCGGTGCCGTACCGCGTACCGGGCAGCTGAACGGCCACCGAGACCACCCCCTCCCGGCGAAAGCCGGGATCCACCTCGCTCAGGCGTGAAAAGCTACGCACCATCAGCCCGGCGCTCACCAGCAACACCACGGCCAGAGCCACCTCGACGACCACCATCAGCTCGCGCAGCCGCCGACCGCTACCGGTGCCGGTACCCGAAGCCGCGGCCGCGTTGAGAAGCCCGCCCAGGTTCGGCGCCATGCTGCGCAGCGCCGGAAACGACCCGAACAGCACCGTCGATCCGATGGATAGACCGGCGGCAAACAACAGCGTTGCACCGTCGAGACCGATCGCAGTGGCGCGTGGGATGTCGTCGGGGATTACCGTGCGCAGCGCCGCCGTACCCCACAAAGCGAGCAGCAATCCCGCCGTGCCGCCGAGCAGGCCGAGGATCAAGCTCTCCGCCAGCGAGCGTTTGCACAGATCGCCCTTGCCGGCCCCCAGGGCGGCGCGCACGGCAAACTCCCGGCCCGCGGCGGCGGAGCGCGCCACCAGCAGATTGGCGATATTGGCGCAGGCAATGAGCAAGACGAGGAACACGGCACCCGAGAGCACCCAGAGCGTGGTGGAAAGGTCGCCGAGCAGCTCGTCACGCAGCGGCCGCACCGTCATCCCCCAACCATCGTTGGTGGTGGGGTACTCGTTCGCCAGTTGATCGGCGATCGCGGTGAGCTCGG
>Ga0114950_10002470_pt1 | contig 14178 bp, 14 predicted proteins | sample N075metaG_FD_83503 | JGI IMG/M metagenome (GOLD analysis project Ga0114950, IMG submission 83503) | Deep subsurface microbial communities from Kermadec Trench to uncover new lineages of life (NeLLi) - N075 metaG | ecosystem: Environmental > Aquatic > Marine > Ocean trench > Sediment | place... | reverse complement strand
TGGCTGGCATGATTTTCGTACAGCCACTCGAACTGATCATCGCTGCCGCCCACAACGACATCGATGCCGTGGCCCTCCGCCTGGGTCAATTTGTTGCGCCACTGGGGGCGCAGATTTGCCCGCAGGGTTTGCCGGGGCAGCGACAGATCGAGCCAGATGGTGGTGTAACCCTCGGCAACGCGGCGAAAGCCGGCGGCCCTCAGTACCCGGCGGTTATCGGCCGAGTCCGCCAGCTCGGGATGGAAGGTCAGCGGGCGTCCGCGCCACCAGCGGTGACGCCGGCGCAGTTGCAGCAGCGCCAATTTAAGCATTTCGCCGGGGATCTCGTCGTAGATCCACAGCGGCCCCCGGTAGAGGCTGCAACTCGCCCCGCCGCCGAAGGTGCGCCGCCGCGTGACGATCACCATGCCGATGGGTTTACCCTGGAAGCGGATCAATCCGTGATCCGCGTCGCTGTCCTCGACCTCGCGGGCCGCCGCCGCGTAGGCCGGGCTCTGGGTCAATGTGGAGCGCTCGCAATTGTCGAGCATGGTCTGCCACTGCGCCGCGCTGTGGCGGTTCCAATGGATTTGAATCAGGTTGGCGGCGGGGTCCGGCGCGTCGTTCATCGAAATGCGGGCATCGAAATGTGGGCCGGCCCTAGTCGCCGGCAGCGCCCAGCGCCTGGCGCAGATTGCCGTCATGGCGCGCCAGCAGCGCCTGGGCGTCTTGGCGCGCGACGCCCTTGGCGATGAGGATGGCGAGTTTGGTGTTGTCGCCGGCGGTGACGAGCGCGGACTGCGCGCCGTTGGCATCGACGTCCGCGATCTCGCAAATCATCCGCACCGCCCGCGCCTTCAATTTATCGTTGGTCAACAGCACATCGACCATGTAGCCGCCATAGGTCCGGTTGAGGCGGATCATGGTCACGGTCGATAACAGATTGAGCGTCACCTTCTGGACGGTACCGGCCGTCATGCGCGTGGAGCCGCCGATGGGCTCGGCCCCCGATTGTATAGCGATGGCGTGCGCGGCGGCGTCCAGCAGCGGGCACGGCGTATTATTGGCGATGGCGATGGTCAGCGCGCCGGCGCTGCGCGCGGCCTTGCAAACGGCGACGGTATAGGGCGTGACGCCGCTCGCCGAGACCGCGACCAGTATATCGGCCGGGCCGAACTTTAGCGCGGCGGCTTCCTGGGTCCCCGCATCGGCGTCGTCCTCGGCGCCTTCGATGGGCCGCACCAGCGCGTCGAAGCCGCCGGCGATGAGAAAGCCGACGCGCTCGGGCGGCCAGCCGAACGTGGGGATGAGTTCGGCCCCGTCGAGAACGCCCAACCGGCCCGACGTGCCGGTGCCTGTGTAGATCAGCCGGCCGGCCGGTGTTTCCGCCAAGCGCGCGGCCATGGCGGCGGCGGCGGCGGCGATGGCCGCGCCGGCGTCGCGCGTTGCCGCCAGCCCGGCAACTTGCGCATCCAGAATGAGACCGATGATCTCTTCGTTGGAGTGCGTGTCGAGGTCGTGGTAGCGGGGGTCGAAATCTTCGGTATGCATGGGACCGAATCGTTTGCGGCGTCGGAAGTGCCTTCCATACCATAATTCGCGAACCGGCGGTTCGCCGGGTGGTGTAGGGTGTGCAACAAACTTTGTGAGTGGGCGGGGGCGAATGCCGGAACGGTTATTTTGTTGTGTCGACGGCGGCGGCAGCAAGACGCGGATTGCCTTGTTCGACGAGCAAGGCCGCCGCCTGGGCCTGACCATGGCCGGGCCGGCCAGCCTGACCCTGCGCGGCGATCGGGCATGGGATGTCATCGTCGAGGCCGCGCGGGGATTATGCACCACGGTCGGTCTCGCGCCGGATGATTTTACCCAAATGCATTTCGGTATCGGGCTCGCCGGCGCCAACGATGCCGCGCAACGTACGCGCTTCATCGACGCCGCGCCCGCCGTGGGCGCGCTGCGCGTGGCGACCGATGCCTACATCGCGGCCCTGGGGGCGCACAATGGCAAGCCCGGCGCGATCGTCATCGTCGGCACCGGTTCGGTGGGCTATCGCATCGAGGCCTCCGGCGGGTCGTGCCTGGTCGGCGGGTGGGGATTTCCGGCCGGCGACGAGGGCAGCGGCGCCTGGCTCGGCCGGGCGGCGTTGGCGCAGGCTCTGCAGGTGATGGAGGGCCGCGATACTCTGCGCGCTACGGATATGCACCGAACGCTAATCGAGCATTGCGGCGGGGCGCGCGACGGCATCCTGGGGTGGCTGCGCGGCGCCAGCTCAACCCGGTATGCCGAGCTCGCGCCACTGGTGATCGACCATGCCGGCAGGGGCGATGGGGCCGCCGTAGAACTGGCGACCGCCGCCGGTATCGAGATCGATGCGCTGGCGCAGGCGCTGGACCCGGACCGGCGGATGCCGCTGTCGCTGGTCGGCGGGTTGGCGCAGCCGTTGACGCCTTACTTGCCGACTCTTCTGCGGGATTGGATACAAGACCCAAAGGGAGAACCCATCGCGGGCGCTCTCATGCTGGCCCAGGGGCAAGCGCCCGGCGAAAATCTGGCGCCGGGAGGGGATTAGATATGGCGACACTGAAAGGCCGCATTCTGACGCCGGACGGATGGATGTCGGGCAGCGTTGACTTCACCGACAAGATAAATTCGGTCCGCCCGGCAGATGGCGAGGATGGCGGGCTGACCATATTGCCGGGCTTTGTCGATTTGCACGTGCCCGGCGGCGGCGGCGGCGATGTCATGCAGGGCGGGGAAGCGATCAGGATTTGTGCGGCCCTGCACGCCCGGCACGGCACGACATCGTTGCTGGCGACGACCATTACCGCGCCCGCCGATGATATTTCCAACGCGGTCAGCGCCATCGCCGATATTGCCGCCGACCGGCGCCCCGGCGAGGCGCGAATTCTCGGCGTCCATCTGGAAGGACCGTACCTCAACCCCGAACGGCTGGGCGCGCAGCCGCCTTTCGCGCAAGTACCCGACCTGGCCTTTATCGGTGGATTATGCGAACGCGCGCCGGTGCGTCTGGTGACCCTGGCGCCCGAATGCGACCCCGGACACGCGCTGATCAAGGAATTGGCGGCGCGCGGCATCGCGGTCCAGATCGGCCACAGCGCCGCCGATTACGACGAGACGATGCGGGCGCTGGCGGACGGCGCGCGCGGGTTCACCCATTTGTACAACGCCGTGTCGCCGCTCCATCACCGGGCGCCCGGCGTCGTCGGCGCGGCGCTGGCCCATGGCGATTTTGCCGCCCTCATCCCCGATCTGGTTCACGTCGCGCCGGGCGCGATTCTCGCCGCGCTGCGCGCCATACCGCGCCTATATTTCGTCACCGATGCGACGGCGGCGGCGGGCATGCCCGACGGGGACTATCCGCTGGGCCGCCACACCGTGACCAAGCGCGGCGGCAGCGTGTTTCTGGACGACGGCACCCTGGCCGGCAGCGCCCTGACCATGGACCAGGCCCTGCGCAACCTGGTGTCCCTCGGCCTGGACCTGGCGGACGCCAGCCAGCGCCTATCGGCCTTCCCCGCCGATTTCATCGGCGCCGGCGACCGTGGGCGTATCGCCGAAGGGGCATTCGCCGATTTCGTCGCTCTCGACGGGGATTTGCAGGTGGTTGAGGTGGTGGTCGAAGGCGAAACGGTGTTCGCCGCTTAATCGCGCCACGTTGCCAGTATATCGTCGGCGCTGTCGCCCCGGTCGAGCGCTGTGCGCAAGCTGTCGCTACCCAGCAGGGTATCGATCATCGGGCGTTCGTTTTGGGCGTCTTGGGGCGTCTTCCAGCTAAATTCCTTGTGCGCGCCGGCGACCCAGGCCAGCAGGCGTACGCCAAGGCCAAGACCGTCGCACTTGTCGGCTCTTCGTTCGAAGCGAATGGCGGGCAGCGTTTGTCCCGCATAGTCGCCTGTGCTGGGATGAATTTCGCACGCCGTGGCTGCGATTCCGGTGGGCCAGCCATTGGCGGCGTCTGCCGTGGCGGGCGCATCGAGCCAGGGCGCGCCGATGCAGCGGAAGGATAGCGGCGTGCCGCGGCCCTCGCTCAGGTTGGTTCCCTCGAACAGCACCAGGCCGGGATAGAACCGCACCGTATCCGGGGTCGTGAGCGCGGGGGAGGGCGGCACCCAGCGGACGGCGCTTGACGCCTCGCCGTCCGCCGCCGCTATCACGGTGAACCGGTCCAATCGTGGATGATCGGCGAGGGCTGCCGCGACCAGAGAGCCCAGGGTCTGGCCATGAATAAAAGGCGCCGCGAAATAGGCCAGGAACGACTGGTAATCGGGGTCGAGGGCGGGGCCGTCCGGTGCCGTCCCCAGCGGGTTCGCACGGTCGCAAACGATGACGTCGAGCCCGGCGTCGAGCGCCGCCTGTGCCGTCAGCGCGGCGGTCGCCGCGTAGGTGTAGCAACGCACGCCCACATCGCGCAGATCGATTATCACGACGTCGAGCGCCGCGAGATGATCGGGCTCCGGCGCCCGGCGTTGGCCATAGAGACTGACCACGCCGATGCCGCTGACGCCGTCGCGGTGGTCGGCGACGGAAGCGCCGGCCGCCCTATCGGTGGCGAAACCGTGCTCTGGCGAAAACAGAGTGGCGAGGCCGGGCCGCGAGGGGAGCGCGAGGGCGTTATTCAGGGCGCCGGCGCTTTGCTCGCCGGTTGCGGTGCGGCAGCCCGCATTGGTCAGCAGGCCGACACGGCGCTGTTGCAGCGCGCCCAGGCGCTCGTCATCGGCCAGTAATCTGTCGATACCGGAAGCGGGTTCCAATGGGCTGGGGCGGGACGAGCGGGTCACGCCGGCGAAACTATCTCAAGCTGAGCAGGGGAGGCAATCGCCGCGATGCGGCGCGGGCGTAGCGCGGGCTCAGGCGATCGTTTCGACTAAGGATCCGACGCCGGTACTCGCGGCGCCAAGTTTTTCGGGAAGCTCTTCGGCGGGAAAGCGCTGCAAAACTTCGCCAGTTTGGGGATCGAGGATTTCGATGAACACTTCCTTGGTTTCCTCGTCGTATTGGAGGCGCGCATGCGCGGGTTTCGCCTGCCGTTCGGCGCGCTTTACCTGCCGCGTGTCTTCCGCTTTTTCTGTTTTTTCGGCCTTTTCGGCTGGCCGCTCGCTTTTAGCTTCAAGCTCGCGCACAACAGGTTTCGCGTCTCTCCGAAGGGAGGCGGCTTGCTGAGTGGTACCAATCGCTTCGAGACTGAGCATACCATTCTCCGAGTAATAGCAATTAAGTTACGTACTGGTTGATATAAAGTACCAGCGGTACATCCATATACTGGCACCGCGAAGATCAGGAATTATTTCGTATTACCCTCCGTATAGATAGCGCAATCAAATACAAAAAATATTAAATGCAATAATATGTAATTTTAGAAAAATTCTATACTTATTTTACTAAAATATCGGGCGTTTCAACTCCAATTTCAGCCAGGGCGGGCGACGAGACCGGCGACGCCCAATGGGGCCGTGTGGCGATATCCTTGGCGCCGCAGCCGCAGCACCGCAGGCGCGCGCCCACCTCCGGCACCGGAAAACCGGGTCCGAACTGGGCCACCAGCACCGGCGCCGGCAAGATCGTGTGGTGGCAGCAGCGGTTGCACCAGCAGAATACATCGACCTGATGGGTAACCAGCTCGCCCGTGGTAATGGCGGAAATTTGCTGTTCGCGGGCGTTTTGCCATCGGCGTTTGAGGGCAGCCATGGGGTATCGGGAATATTGGGAACGAAAAAGAACATAACAAGAACATTGACGGCGGTCAATATCGCGGGCGAGGGGCCGTTGGATCTGCGTTTATTGCCGGAACGCTTTAGGGGAGGTTTTGCCCGTCAGCCAATCGAAATCAGGTGAGGTCGCCGTTCGATAGCGCCGAGAATCTTGGCCAGGCTGGTGTCCTGGCGCAGCCGCACCGGCCCGCGTAACAAACCGTAGCGCCTGGCTTTTCCGCCCTTCGCGGGTAGTTTTTCGATCGCGTAGAGAGGATGTTCCGCGGTATGGCGAAATACCGAGAAAACCGCGCGGTCGCGGCCGTGATCGATGGCGTAATCCCGCCATTCGCCGGCGGCGACGCGGCGGCTGTATTCGTTCAATAAAATGCGGAGCTCGCTGCGATCGAAAGCCACTCGTTTCGACTGCTTGGCCTGCTTGTTATGGGCCTTGAAACTGTAAAGTGAACTCATCGGCGGCGCACCTGCTGATCGAACTCTTTGGCACTTCTATAGTCGGGAAAGTTTTCCCTATTTTCCCCGGCGAGTCCAGTGTTGGCGCGTGTCGAGGGGTGCGGCAATTAGAACCGTCATTGGGTGCGGCGGCTTGCCGTTTCGTTCGGATTTTCACGGGTGTAACAGGTCACTTCGGCGATCGAGCGGTAGCAGGCGAGGCCGGCCGCTGGGTCGGGCGCGTCATTGACGGCCGGCAGGCACCAGCTGGAGCCGGAAAAGGTGTGGCGGATGCTGCAATTCATGCCGGTGGCGGCGGACATGGCGTGGTCGGACACGGTTTTTCCGGTTTGCACCACCGACACGGCGCTGGCGCTGCCGATGACCAAGGAGACGGGGTCGGTGCACGCCGTCAGGACGCCCAGCGCCAATACGGCGCCCAGCGGCCGAAGCGCCGGCAATTTTACCGGACGCCAGCCAGTTTTGCGTTGCTGCGGTAGCTTCGGCATCCTGCCAGTTCCTCTACCAGACAATCGATGTTATCTAGGGCGACTGGATCAATGTGCCCGGGCGTCAGTATTCGCCCATTTGGTTAAAATTCTGCTGTGATTGCGAGGCCGGACGGCGTAATCCATTCAAAAGCCTGTTAAAATCTTGATTGTAGAGCGGTATCCGACCAGGTTGAATCATTCTGGCGGAGCGGATTTGAGCCCATGCCGGCAGTAAAGGAAAAGAGGACAGAACGTGTCGGATGACCTGTTCCGAGAAGTCGACGAAGAAGTTCGCCAGGACCAGTATCTGCTGCTCTGGAAGCGGTATGGCGTCTATATCGCCGGCGTCGTTGTCGCCGTCATTTTGATCACCGTCGGCGTGGTCGTGTGGCGCGACATGCGGCAGAGCGAACTCGAAGCCAACGGCGAGGTGATGCTCGCCGCGCTCGCTGCAATCGAGGAGCAGCCGGAGGCCGCCCTCGACCAACTCGCGGCATTGGGAGACGAGGGCTCAAAGGGTTATCGCCTGCTCGCGCGGCTGCGCGAAGCCGCCTTACTGTCCGAGCGCGGCGACGCGCGCAGCGCCGTGGCGATTTACGACACCGTCGCGGCGGATAGCGCGCACGATCAGATTTATCGCGACCTGGCGAAATTATTGTCGGTGAGCCATGGAATGTCGATCATGGACCGTGGCGAAATCGAAGATCGCCTGGCGCCGTTGGTGGGCGATGATAATGCGTGGCGCTATTCGGCGCGCGAGCTTATGGCGACGGCGGCGATGGCGTCTAGCGATACGCCGGGCGCCCGCGAGGCCTTTCAGGCGCTGGTCGACGACGTTGACGCACCGGCGGGCGTGCGGGCCCGCGCGGCCGAGTTACTCGCCATTTTGGCCCCCTAAGGCAGCGGTGGAATGCGTATGAACTGGCGCGGTATGCGGTTGGGGATGTTCGCGGCGGCAGCAATTTTGCTGACCGGCTGCGAGACGCTCGACGACGTTCTGGGCAACAGAGAAGGCCCGCGGTTGCCCGGTGCCCGGGTGTCCGTCTTGCTGGCCAATAACGCCACGCGGGTCGATCCGGGAATTTCCGATCTGGCGGTGAAGTTGCCGCGGCCGATCGCCAATACCGAGTGGCCGCAACAAGGCGGATATGCCAACCATGCCATGCACCATCTGGCGCTTGGCGATGCACCCCGGCTGGCCTGGTCGGTCGATGCGGGGGCCGGATCGGACGATGGCGCGCCCATTCTATCGGGACCGGTTATCAGCAATGGCATCGTGTACACGATGGACGCGGACGCGGTTGTCGCCGCCCACACGGCCAGCGACGGCCGCTTGCTCTGGCGCGCCGACATCGAGCCGCTGGACGAGGACGACGGCAATTGGGGCGGTGGGCTGGCCGTCGATCAGGGCATGGTTTTCGCCGCCACCGGGTTCGCGCAAGTGGTCGCGCTGACGGCGGACGGCGGCCAGGAAGTGTGGCGGGCCGATGTGTCGGGGCCCCTGCGGGCGGCGCCGACGGTCTTCGACGGCCGGGTTTTCGCGGTGACCAAGGATAACCAGCTCTTCGCCTTCAACGCCAAGGCCGGCGACCTTTTATGGTCCCACACCGGCTTCGAGGAGACCGCGGGATTAATCGGCAGCGCCAGCCCGGCGGTCGATGGCGATATCGTCGTCGTGCCCTATTCGTCGGGTGAAATCTTTGCGCTGCGGGTCGAAAACGGCCGCCAGTTGTGGGGTGAAAATCTGGCGGCGATCAGACGCGTCGACGCGGTATCGGCGCTCGCCGACATTCGCGGCCGGCCGGTTATCGACCGCGGCCGGGTATATGCCATCAGCCATTCCGGCCGCATGGTGGCCATCGATTTGCCGACCGGGCGGCGGCTGTGGGAGGCCCCGCTGGGCGGGGTCAACCAACCCTGGGTCGCCGGCGATTTCATATTCGTCTTGACCAGCGATGCGTTGGTCGCGGCGATCACGGCGCGCGACGGGCGGATCCGCTGGCTGACGCCGATCGGCCTCTATGAAAATCCCGAGAAACGCAGGGGCCGGATAAACTGGTCGGGGCCCGTATTGGTGGGCGATCGGCTTATCGTATCGGGAAGTAATGGCGTGGCCTTGACGCTGTCGCCCTATACCGGCGATATCATCGGCGAGCTGGAGATGCCCGACGGGGTATCCCTGTCGCCGGCGGTGGCCAACAAAACGCTCTACTTCCTGACCGACGAGGCGCGCCTAGTCGCCTACCGCTGACGCGGCGCCGGAAGGTCACATGCAGCCAACTATTGTCATCGCCGGACGGCCGAATGTCGGCAAGTCCACTCTATTCAATCGTCTGGTCGGTCGGCGCGTAGCGATCGTCAACGACCAGCCCGGGGTAACCCGCGACCGCCGCGAGGGCGCGGCGAGCCTGGGCGGTCTGAAGTTTCTCGCCGTCGATACCGCGGGGCTGGAGGACGCCTTCGACGACAGCCTGCCGGCCCGCATGCGCCGCCAGACCGAGACCGCCATCGGCGATGCCGACCTGGTGCTTCTGGTCATGGATGCGCGGGCCGGGGTGACGCCGATCGATGAGCATTTCGCCAGTTGGCTGCGCACCCTGTCCGTGCCCGTCGTCCTGGTCGCCAACAAATGCGAGGGCCGCCTGGCCGAACCGGGAACTTACGAGGCCTACAGCCTGGGGCTCGGCGATCCGGTGCCGGTGTCGGCCGAGCATGGCAGCGGCATGAACCTTCTGTACGAGGCCGTCGTGACCGCGTTGGGCGGTAGCGAGCGGCTGGCTGAGCTGGAAGGCATCGAGGACGACGATGAAGGCGGGCCGCTGCGCCTGGCGATCGTCGGGCGTCCCAACGTTGGCAAGTCCACCCTGGTCAACGCGCTGATCGGCGACGAGCGCCTGCTGACCGGGCCCGAGGCCGGGGTTACCCGCGACGCCATAACCGTCGAGTGGGAGTATAAGGGCCAGCGCATCGCCCTGGTGGATACCGCCGGCCTGCGGCGCAAGGCCCGCATCAACGAGAAACTCGAACAGCTTTCGGTCGGCGATGCTCTGCGCGCCGTTCAGTATGCCGAAGTCGTCGCCATCATTCTCGATGGCGAGCAGCTGCTCGAACGCCAGGATTTGACCATCGCCCGCCATGTCATCGAAGAGGGGCGCGGCCTGTTGCTGGTCATCAATAAATGGGACATCGTCGCCGATAAGCGCGCCGCCATGGCGGCGCTGAACGACCGCTTGCTCACGTCATTGCCCCAGGTCGCCGGCGTGACCGTGATTACGGTGTCGGCCCTGACCGGCAAAAATCTCGATGCGCTGATGCCCGCCGTGCTCAAATGCTACGAGGTCTGGAACCGGCGCGTGCCGACCGCCGGTCTGAATAGCTGGCTGGCTGACGTTCTCGACCGGCATCCGCCGCCGCTGGCGTCCAACAAGCGGCGCATCCGTCTGCGCTATATGACTCAGGCCAAGGCGCGGCCGCCGACCTTCGTCATTTTCGGCAACCGGCCGGAGGATTTGCCCGTCAGTTATGTGCGTTATCTGGAAAATTCCCTGCGCGACAACTTCAAGCTTGCCGGCACGCCGATCCGCATCAACATGCGCAAGGGCGATAACCCCTACAATAAGAAGGACGGCAAGGGCAAAGCCAAAACCGGGCGTATGGAAAAAGCCGGGGCGAAGGGAAAGGCGAAGGCCAAAGCCAAGGCTAAAACCGCAAACAAAGCCAGGGGTAAAGCCAAGGCTAAAGCCAAAAAACGCTAGGCAGCGTCGACCAACTCGCCGTGGCGTTGGCAATCGGCGCTGGCCAGTTCGAGGAACGTGTCGGTGAGGGCGTCGGGGGTTTTCAGGGTCAGAGGGTCTTCGCCGGGAAACGCCGTGGCGCGCATCTGGGTGCGGGTGGCGCCCGGGTTGAGCAGATTGACCCGCACGGATGTGTTCGCCAGTTCCGCCGCCCACACCTGGGTCATCGTTTCCAGCGCCGCCTTGGTGACGGCGTAGGCCCCCCAATAGGCCTTGGGATTTCGGGCCGCGGCGCTCGTCACCAGGATGGCGCGGCCGGCGTCGGACAACCGCAACAGCGGATCGACGACCCGCATCAGCCGCCAGTTGGCGTGCACGTTGACGTCGAATACCTCCTGCCAGGCCTTGGCGTCGTATTGCACCAACGGCGTCATGGTGCCGAGAATCGCCGCGTTGCCGACGAAGATATCGAGGCGGCCGAAACGCTCCAGCAGCGGCGGCCCCAAATTGTCGATGCGCACGGATTCGGTGATGTCGCACGGCACCAGCGTGGCCGAGCCGCCGAGCGCCTTTATCTCGTCATCGACTTCCTCGAGACCGCCCACCGTGCGCGCCACCAGCACCACATGCGCGCCTTCGGCGGCGAAGCGTTTGGCGACGGCGGCGCCGATGCCGCGCGAGGCGCCGGTGATCAGGGCCACACGGTCGTGCAGAAGGCCGGGTTCGGTCATGGGCGCGGGGGCATGGGCGGAGGCGGGCGCTTACGCGAGCCCGGCGAGCAGCGACATTTGGGCTGTCGCCCCGCCATCGTCGAAATCGGTTAGGGAAATGGGATACTGGCCGGTGAAGCAGGCATCGCAGAATTGCGGCGCATCGTTGTTTCGCCCCGCTTCTCCCATGGCGCGATAGAGGCCGTCGATGGTCACGAAGGCCAGGGTGTCCGCGCCGATCTGCTGGCGGATACCCTCGACATCGAAATTAGCCGCCAAAAGCTTACTGCGTTCGGGCGTATCGATGCCGTAAAAACACGAGTGCTTGGTCGGCGGGCTGGAGATGCGCATATGCACCTCGCGCGCCCCGGCCTGGCGCACCATTTCGACGATCTTTCGCGAGGTGGTGCCGCGCACGATGCTGTCGTCAACAAGAATAACTCGTTTGCCTTCAAGCTGTTGGCGGTTGGCATTATGTTTTAACTTCACGCCAAGATGGCGAATTTCATCGCTCGGCTCAATGAACGTGCGGCCCACATAATGGTTGCGGATAAGGCCGAGTTCGAAGGGTAGATTCGATTCCTGGGCAAAGCCGATCGCCGCCGGTACGCCGCTATCGGGAACCGGTACCACGATGTCGGCGTCGATCGGGCTTTCGCGGGCCAATTGGGCGCCGATGGCCTTGCGCACCTCGTAAACATTGCGGCCCTCGACGCTGGAATCGGGGCGGGCGAAATAGATGTATTCGAAGATACAGAACCGCGTGCGCATGGGCGGGAAGGGCATGTGCGAATGCACCCCCTCCGCGTCGATGACGACGATTTCGCCGGGCTCCACATCGCGCACGAAATCGGCGCCAATGATGTCGAGGGCGCAGGTCTCCGAGGTGATAATCCAGGCGTCGCCGAGCGAGCCCAGGATCAGCGGCCGCACGCCCAACGGGTCGCGGGCGCCGATCAGTTTGCGCCGCGACAGCGCCACCAGCGAATACGCGCCTTCGACCTGGCGCAGGGATTCGACGAGCCGCTCGATCAGGTGCGCGCCCGAACTGGTCGCGATAAGGTGCTGGAAGACCTCGGTGTCGGACGTCGATTGGAACAGCGAACCGCGGTTGACCAGGTCCCGGCGCAGCAAGACGGCATTGGTCAAATTACCGTTATGGGCCAGCGCCAGCCCGCCGAAACTGAAATCCGCGTAAAGCGGCTGCACGTTGCGCATGGCGGTTTCGCCGCTGGTCGAATAGCGCACATGGCCGATCGCCGAATCGCCCAGCAGGGCGTCGATAATGCTCTGCTTGCCGAAGATATCGCCCACCAGCCCCAGCGCCCTGTGAGGGTAGAAACGGCTGCCATCGAAAGACACGATGCCGGCGGCTTCCTGGCCCCGGTGCTGCAGGGCGTGCAGACCCAGCGCGGTCAGCGCCGCGGCGTCATCGACCCCGAAGACGCCGAAAACCCCACATTCTTCATGGAATTTGTCGTCGCTTAGGATGGTACTGGGGTCGGTGAAGGGATGGGTCGTGACGCGTGGATTCACTGATTACTCTGGATCAGGCGATCCAGCTCCTGCCGTTCGCGCTGATTATACCCCGGACGCACGGCGGGTACAGAAGTTTTCGGCGGTTGCGACAGGCGTTCGAGCGCCTGGCGGGCGGAATTGAGCTGTACCGCGCTGTCCCGGATTTTTTCCAGATGCGCGCCAGCCGTTCCGACGACGCTTTCGGGCAGCACGTCGCGCATCAAAAGGGCCGCCGATTCGACCACCGGTCGGGTGCGGGCCGCCTCCAGCCATTGCGGCCGGTCTTCGGCCCAGATATCGCTCAGGAACAGATAGCCGATGGCGATGGCGATACTAGCGGTGACGAAGCCGGCGATCAGGCCGAACGACCGGTCGAGGGCGTTGAGCCGGCTCGTGCGGACCCAGCGGCTGAGCAATTGGCTCAACAGGTGCAGGATGATCAATGCGGCCACGAACAAAGCCGCGCCGCCCGCCAGGTCGGCTATCCAGGTCGTTTCGATATATTGGCGCGCGAAGGGACTGGCGGTGGAAAATCCGTACACGGTGACGGCGCCGGCGCCGGCCCAGGACAACAGGAACAGACCGCCGCGCACGAATCCCGTTATCAGCCCGGACAGGGCGCCGAGCAGCAAGAGTCCGATAACGGCCAGATCGAAGGGGGATATGCCTAGCAGGTCCATCTTATTGCGCCGCGGTTTTACCAGCGGTTAGAGCGTCGTCGAAAACGGTGAACAAATCCTGCAAGCTCGCCACATTCCGGGTCGCCATCGCGGAACCCGGGCCGCGTTCGCCGCGTTGGCGGGGCGATACCGGGGGTACGATCGCGGTGGTAAAACCAAGTTTTTCCGCCTCCTTCAGTCTGGCTTGCGACTGTCCGACGGCGCGAACTTCGCCGCCCAGGCCAATCTCGCCGAACACTACCGTACGGGTGGGTAGTAACTGCCCTAAATGTGCCGAAATAAGGGCAGCGGCAACCGCCAGATCGGCGGCGGGCTCGGATATACGCAAACCGCCGGCGACGTTCAGGTAGACGTCGGCGGCGGCCAGGTTGACGCCGCATCGGGTCTGTAACACCGCCAGCACCATCGCCAGCCGCGCGCTGTCCCAGCCGACCACGGCGCGCCGCGCGGTGCCCAACGCGGTGGGCGACACCAGCGCCTGAATCTCGACCAGGACCGGGCGCGTGCCCTCGATGCCGGCGAACACCACCGTGCCGTTGACGTTGTCGCTGTGGCCGGCGAGGAACAGTTCCGACGGGTTGGTGACCTCGGCCAGGCCGGTGCCGGTCATCTCGAAAACGCCGATTTCGTCGGTCGGGCCGTAGCGATTTTTCACCGCCCGCAGCAGGCGGAACTGGTGCCCGCGCTCGCCTTCGAAATACAGCACCGTATCGACCATGTGTTCGAGCACGCGCGGGCCGGCGATGACGCCATCTTTGGTGACGTGGCCAACCAGCAGCAGGATAAGGTGGCGCCGCTTTGCCAGCCGGATGAGTTCCTGCGCCGCGCTGCGCACTTGCGCCACCGAGCCCGGCGCGGAATCCAGCGTATCGACATACATGGTCTGGATCGAATCGATGATCACG
>Ga0114950_10002468_pt1 | contig 14188 bp, 12 predicted proteins | sample N075metaG_FD_83503 | JGI IMG/M metagenome (GOLD analysis project Ga0114950, IMG submission 83503) | Deep subsurface microbial communities from Kermadec Trench to uncover new lineages of life (NeLLi) - N075 metaG | ecosystem: Environmental > Aquatic > Marine > Ocean trench > Sediment | place... | reverse complement strand
TGTGGGTAACGATCGACAGCCTGTGGTCAATCGCAATCATCAGCGCAGCTATTCTCACATTGTGGTACCTGTTTCGCGATCGAGTGCGTGGACTGGGTTTTTACGTCCTCTTTGCTTTTGCGGTAACCGCATCAATGCAACTTGTCGGTGTTTATCTCGTTTTTGCCAGCCTGATCATCCCGGCGCTTGCGACACGCAAGATAAACAGTCGTGGTATCCGGCTGGCTTCCGCATATGGCGTTGGAATCGTCGGCTATTTGTCCGGGCTGGTCTTGTCAACCCGCCTGGATATGCCGGCAGGCGCGGTCATCGTCTGGTGTCTGGCCGCGGTTGCGATCTTGTTTGCCTGGTTTATCCAGCCCATGCTGACTAGGCACAGCGCTTGAACCCTGTTGTCATGTCCACCCGATGACTCATGCTATTGGTCATTAACGCACTGCCAATGCGTCGATGATGAGCATAAACGAACGCCTGCATTCGGGAAAAGCTGGCATTCTAAACAGAGACCGCCGCTCCAGGCGTCCAATAATATTCACACCGGCCGTTTGCCTTGATGGACTTAACATTCTGTTTTTAAAATCTTTCTGGAGCCGAGATGAACAAGACGGGCAATCGTGAGAACATGCCGCTGGACAACCACGGTTAAGATTCTGAGGAGCAAAACCGATGAAGACACGTGCCGCCGTCGCCTGGGAAGCTGGCAAACCCCTCGAAATTGAAATGCTGGATCTCGAAGGCCCCAAAGTGGGTGAGGTTTTGCTCAGAAACGTAGCAACCGGTGTTTGCCATACCGACGCATTTACGCTGTCGGGCGAAGATCCCGAGGGTATTTTCCCGGCGGTGCTTGGACATGAGGGCGGCGCGATTGTCGAGGAGCTTGGGGAAGGAGTTATGTCCCTGAATGTCGGTGACCACGTTATTCCCCTGTACACGCCGGAGTGCGGTGAGTGCGATTTCTGCACCTCCGGAAAGACCAACCTTTGCCAGGCGATTCGCACGACACAGGGCCAGGGATTGATGCCGGATGGCACCTCCCGATTCTCATCCAATGGCAAGACCGTGTATCACTATATGGGCACGTCAACATTCAGCGAATACACGGTGCTGCCTGAAATCGCCGTTGCTAAAATCAGCAAAAAGGCGCCGCTCGAGAAGGTCTGTCTTCTCGGTTGTGGCATTACGACGGGCATTGGCGCGGTCCTCAATACTGCAAAGGTTGAAGCGGGTGCGACGGTCGCGATTTTTGGTTTGGGTGGTGTAGGACTGAGCGCCATCCAGGGCGCGACGATGGCGAAAGCCGGTCGCATCGTTGCCATCGACATCAACGAAGACAAGTTTGAACTGGCCAAACAGTTCGGCGCCACCGATACGCTGAACCCGAAGAACTACGATGAGCCAATCCAGGATGTCATCGTCGAGTTGACGGGCGGCGGCGTAGATTACTCGTTCGAATGCGTTGGTAACACCAACCTGATGCGATCAGCCCTGGAGTGCTGCCACAAAGGATGGGGCGAGTCGATCATTGTCGGCGTCGCCGGTGCCGGACAGGAGATTTCAACCCGCCCGTTTCAGCTCGTCACGGGACGAGTCTGGCGCGGTACGGCGTTCGGCGGATGCAAAGGTCGCTCACAATTACCGGGCCTGGTCGATCAGTACATGGATGGCGACATAAAGATTGACGAATTCATTACTTACACAATGCCGCTGGAAGATATCAACAAGGCGTTCGACCTCATGCATGAGGGCAAAAGCATCCGCTCGGTGATCCACTTTTAGTGACTAGTGTTGCAGTAGCCTCAACCTCTCAGCTTGCCGCCGACGCGGCGCGTGAAGTTGCAGCGGAAGGCGGCAACGCGGTTGACTGCGCGCTCGCCGCAGCACTGTTGGCAATGAATACCGAACCCGGTGTATGTGCGATGGCCGGCGGCGCCTATATTACGGTCTGGTCAGCTGGCAGCGATCCGGTAACAATAGACGGCAATGTTGCCATTCCCGGGACGGGCCTCGCCGACGACGAACGTGGTCACGGCGCGGTCAGCGTCGTCATGGAGTACGGCGGCGGCATTGAGACGCTCGTTGGCACAGGTTCCGTCGCGGTTCCCGGAACACTCGCGGCGATGGAGCACACATGGAAAAAATTTGGCAGTGCCGATTGGAAATCAATATTCGCGCCGTCCATACGCGCCGCGCGCGAAGGCTTTCCGTTGTCCGCAGCGTGCCATTACTACCTGGGCTACTCCGGTAAATGCATTTTCGGTCGCAGCGACGATGGCCATGACGCCCTGCACCGTGCGGACGGGTCACTCCGCGATGCAGGATCCCCGATTGTTGTCCCGCACCTCGCCGATACGCTTGACGCCATTGCTCAAGAGGGCGCCCGTATTTTTTATGTGGGCGAGCTCGCGCAAGTAATTGTCACGCATTGTCGGGAAGGTGGCGGCATGTTGACACGCGAAGACCTCGCCAACTATTCGGCAATCGAAAGACAGCCACTGACCGTTGACATAGGAGAATGGTGCATAGCGAGTAATCCGCCGCCAGCGGTAGGCGGCGCAATGCTGGCGGCAATGCTGGTCGCGTGTGCCGACCTGGCAGGCGACTCGTGGACATCCGCCGCTCTCGAACGGTTGATCCGGACACAGCACGCGTGTCTCGACTATCGAAAGCAGCATCTCGATTTCGCGGACGACGTCGGCACTGCAGCAGCACGGCTAATTGAAACCGCTCGCAGCGGACAGCTGCTAAGTCGCTTGGCGTCTGCATCGACAGTACACACATCCGTTGTCGACGATGAAGGTACGGGCTGCGCAGTCACTGCATCATCAGGATACGGATCGGGCGAAATGCCGGCGGGCACAGGACTGTGGCTGAATAATTGCCTGGGAGAAATTGAGCTCAATCGTCGCGGACTCGATGCGAGCCCGAGCGGTGCCCGGCTGCCGTCAAACATGGCGCCCAGTGTTGCTCGTCGAGACGGTGCGGTACTCGCTGTTGGTTCTCCGGGGGCAGACAGAATCACGACAGCTTTGCAGCAATTTCTGATTAATTATCTGCAGATGAATATGCCGCTGGAAGATGCAATTGCGCACCCGCGTATCCATATTGATACCAGTGGTGAGATCGTAAGGCTGATGTCTGAACCGGGCGTCGACTTGCCGGACATCAATTTACCGACGAAAGTATTCCCCGAGATCTCTATGTATTTTGGTGGAGTCGGCGCGGCAGTTTTTGACAGCGACGTTGGTCTCCTTTGTGCGGCTGACCCACGACGCGAAGGTGGTACGTGTATCTACGTTCAATAGTTATCTGCGCCATCATGTTCACGGCCCATCCTGCTGCGGCGCAGATCAGTGTAACGAAGGGTACGAATCTCTCAGTGGACGTCGCCAGCGATGGTCGACTGGCGATCGATTTGATGGGTGATATCTGGATCGTACCAGCGGGTGGCGGTGATGCAACGCAGTTGACGCAAGATTTGGGAACGGCGCGGCGCCCGCGTTGGTCGCCGGATGGATTGAAACTGGCCTACCAGGCAACTGTCGCTGGCGATCACGGCTTGTGGGTGTACGAATTCACCTCAGGTCGGAGCAGAAATGTCAGCGGCGAATCGTTCTTCGATCTGTATCCCGCCTGGCATCCGGATGGCGAACGCCTGACTTATGCATCGGACCGTACGGGCGAAGGATTCGACCTTTGGGAGGTCGATTTACCTACAGGATTGCACTGGCGCCTGAGTGATCTGCCGGGTGATGAAACTGAACCGGCATGGTCATCCGACGGCAAAGACCTGGTCTACGTTCATCGTTTGGAAAATAAATGGTCTCTTGTATTGCGTCGCCACGGACAACCAGAAGAGACGATCGTCACAACGACTGACAAGCTCGCAGCACCTTCCTGGCGCCCGGACGGTAGCTTGATAACCTACCTCCGCAGCGCTGCCGAAAACGCGACAATCGAGATGGCTATTCTGTCTCAACCACGCCTGATTCGCCCATTCGAAGCCGACGAAATCGTCACCATCGCCGCGGTTAGTTGGCTCGACCGACAGCACCTGTACTATTCGGCAAACAGCACTATTCGGCAGCGCACGTTTAACGCCTGGTCGTCGAGCCCGGTGCATTTCCGGGCAAGCATACATCCGCCAAAATCGATCCCTGCAACTCAACGAGAAAGGCGCGAACTACCGTGGCTGGACGAGCCAAAGGGTCAATTGATCATTCATGCCGCACGAATGTTCGACGGAATTGGCGGCGGCTATCAGCACGATCGGGACATCATCATACAAGGAGGCCGGATTGTCGGGGTTGAAGATCACCGTGAACGCGCTGGTTTGATTGTCATCGACATGGGCGACCTTACGATCCTGCCGGGGTTTATTGATGCGGACGCCCGGCTACCCGCCGACCTGTCCGCAAGTCACGGACCTGAGCTGCTGTCAAAAGGCGTAACGACGGTCGTATCCAGTCACAGCAGCGTCGAGCATTTGAATGCACGATGGTCGGGCAAGAGCATGCCTGGTCCCAGATTGTTGGCTGCGAACGATTGGCCGATCGCGTCAGTTTCCAGACCCGACCTCGACGTGACATCCGCCGTAATTGGCAGCAACGAAACGGCGTTGCCAGCTGGCGCCGCGCTTGGCGCGGCGTTTCGGGCGTTAGCAATGTCGGGATTGACGCCGGAGCAAATGCTCAGAGCCGTTGGCGTCAACGCTGCAGCAGCGCTACGTGCCGATCCTTTCATCGGGCGAATCGCGACGGGCGCCGCGGCAGACCTCGTGTTTGTCGACGGCGACCCACTGGCCGACATAAATAAGGCTCTAAATATCGTCGCCGTGGTCCGAAACGGGCGCTTTTTTAGCCTGTCCGGACTTAGAGATAAAGCTGAATTGGCAAAAAGCGTCGAATAATTTGACAGATTAGGTGGATTTTCAGGGCCCAGATTCGACCTACAGCCAATTAAACATTATCGGGAGAACGCCATGGCAACGTTATCCACCGTTGCAGCATCGGGTATCACCCTTTTCATTTACCCTTCAGTGCTTTATCACGCGCTATTGCGCCGCCGCATGATGTTGAACACGAGAAAAACGTCGGTTTTATTTACAAAATACGGACGAATCGAGCGATCATGGCTCGAAACAACATCTAAATCCTTGAATTCGCGAAGGCGCCAAGCGAGTTGGCACAGGTCTTGCTTTTATTAATATGCCCAAGCGAAGTGTAGCTGCGCAAGATAACGCAAACGGTCAGAAACAGGATTTAGACGCCAGAAGAACAACAACTATAAAAACAATAAAATCCAAATCCAATAACAATCAGAAAGACTCTGTCACCGGTTATCGAATTCGCAGTTACCTCTTTTGAAAAAAAGAGAAATCCAGCCCCGCCGCTAACGCCGCGGGGCTTTTTCTTGCCTGGACTATTGCCGGGCGACGAATTCTCGGGCACTTTAGGGCAACCTGCGTGTCGGACTAGCATCGACGAATTGAGGGGATCACGATGACAAGAATAAACAGGACATTAGCAACCATGGCGGCTGTAGGGCTTGCGGCAATCCTGGTCGGTTGCGGCCAGCAATCGGCTGACAAGCCAGCAGCCGGCGCATCGATTTATGCGGCAGCTCTCGCCAGCGAGGCACGTCCCGAGGGTGATCGCGCCAGAGATGCGGGGCGCAAGCCGGCCGAGGTTCTCGAGTTCATGGGCATCGAACCAGGTATGACGGTTCTCGACATGTTCACGGGTGGTGGCTACTACGCCGAACTTCTGTCCAGCGTTGTTGGCGATGAAGGCCGCGTCATTGCACAGTCCAACCAGGCTTACCTGGGATTTGTCGGCGACGAGTTTGAAGAGCGTTTCGGTAGTGGTCGCCTGACGAACGTTGAAGTGTTGATGGCGGAGAATAACGAACTCACTCTGCAGGCTGATTCATTCGACGCCATAATGTTAGTGCTTTCGTTCCACGATATTTATCACGAAGACCCGGAAAACGGCTGGCCACGAATCGACGGCCCAGCGTTTCTTGCCGAACTCAAGAAGAGCCTCAAGCCCGGTGGCATTCTTGCGGTTATCGACCACTACGCCGCCGCTGGCGCACCCTCTGACACTGGCGAGACATTGCATCGCATCGACCCTGCAATCGTCAAGGTGGATATGGCGGCCGCGGGTTTTGTACTGGACGGCGAAAGCGACATGCTGCGAAATCCCGATGACAATCTCGAAATGATTGTTTTTGCCCCCGACATTCGCGGCAAGACCGATCGCTTCGTCATGCGGTACCGCAAGCCGGAGTAACCTGCCAATCGGCCTTTCTTTCACAGGCAGGGTCTGGAATGAGAAGCAGCTCATAGAGATTGCCTACGCTTTTGAGGAGACTAACCGGATACGACAGCCAACCGAACTCTGATCTTCCAGGCAGGCCCAATGTTCAAAGCAATTCGCATTTCAATTTTGCTTCTTATTTTGTTTTTCGTGGCCGTTAACACATGGCTGACCCAGGCGCGAAGTACAGACTGGAACAACAGCCTGTGGATCAAGATATATCCGATCAACGGCGATGGCAGCAGCGAATCCGCAAAGTACATCGAGAGCCTGAAGGTGAGCGATTTCGCCGGCATTGAAGAATTTATTGCCAAAGAAGTCAGGAATTATTCGAAAAATGTCGACAGACCCGTTCGCGTGGAGCTCGGCAGCGAGGTCGATGAGCAACCCCCCGAACTCGGCCAGGCGCCAAACATGCTGTCAGTCATGCTCTGGTCGTTCAAGATGCGCTGGTGGGCCAGCAACGTTACGGATTCGCAAGATCGAATAGACCCTGACGTGCGCATTTTCGTTCGCTACCACAAGCCCGAACATATATTCGTGCTGGAGAATTCGGTCGGCCTGCAAAAGGGCATGGTCGGTATCGTGAACGGCTATGCAAGCCGCCGCAATCGGGGCACGAACAACGTCATCATCGCGCACGAGTTTCTGCACACGCTGGGTGCGACAGACAAATACGATTCGTCCAACGGGCAACCAATTGGTCCCGACGGCCTCGGCGAGCCTAGGCGCAAGCCGCTCTATCCGCAGCGCTTCGCAGAAATCATGGGTGGCCGTATCGCCAGGTCGGAGGATGATTCTTACATTCCGAAGAGCCTGAAGTATGCGGTGATTGGCGCGCTGACTGCCAGCGAGATTAATCTGTCAGAGTGAGCTAGGCTGGCGCCATGCCGCATGTTGGATCACCTTTATTTTCCTGCCGCGATCTCCGCGTTGGTGTCGCCGGCCGCGTACTTGTCGATGCTCTGAATATCGATGTTGCACGAGGCGAATTAATCGCAGTGCTGGGACAAAATGGCTCTGGCAAGTCGTTAACCATGCACACACTTGCCGGGTTGCGCGCCGCGGACACTGGCACAGTCGAGCTCAATGGCCTGGATGTGGCTGCAGCAGATCGCCGGGAAACCGCGAAATATTTGGCGCTGTTGCCACAACACGTCGACGATATTTTTCCGGCAACAGTTCTCGATACAGCGCTTATCGGCCGACACCCACATATCGGCCGCCTCAACTGGGAATCGGAAGCCGACATTGAATTCGCGCTGGCCGCCTTGTCGTCAGTCGATCTGGAAGGACTCGCGCGCCGTGATGTGATGACATTGTCGGGCGGTGAGCGCCGACGTCTTGCCATCGCGCAGGTTCTAACGCAGCAACCGCAACTCTATCTCCTTGACGAACCCACCAACCATTTGGACCCGCAACACCAACTCGAAGCACTGCGCCTGTTTCGTGCAAAAGCCGACGAAGGTGCCGCAGTCATAGCCAGTTTGCACGACGTCAATCTCGCCGTGCGTTTCGCAGACCGCTGTTTGTTACTCTACGGCAACGGCCGCTGGGACCTTGGCCCGACCATCGACATTCTGGACACCAGGCGACTCAGCTCGCTGTACGCAACTGCAATGGACGCCGTGACCTGGCGCGGACGTAAACTGTTTGTTGCATCAGGCGACATAGCCGTTTAACTCACTCAGGTACCGCCCGTGAAGTGATGGATTCGCGGCGAGCACCGAACGTATTCCCAGGCCGGGTTTTTCGCCGTTGAGATCGGTGAATACGCCGCCGGCTTCGCTTACGATGATGGCCAGTGCGGCGATGTCCAGGATGTTCACGTCCGACTCGATAACCACCTCAATTTTGCCGGCCGCGAGTAGATGATAGTGGTAGAAATCACCATAGCCGCGGATTCTGTCAGCACCCTTTACGATGTTGCCCAATTGCGCCCAGCCCTCGCTTGCCGCAAGAGACTTGAGATTACCCGTCGACACCGTTGCTCGATCGGGGTCGTCAATTTTGCTGACAGTCAGTCGCTTGCCGTTTAGCCATGCACCCTGTCCTTTTTCCGCCCAGGCGAGCTCGTCCATCATCGTGCCACTCGATACACCCATTATTATCTCGCCATCGCGCATGAGCGCGATTTGCGTGGAAAAGAACGGGTACTCCCGCACGAAACTCTTGGTGCCATCAATTGGGTCGACCAGCCAGAGAAACTCTGCATCCGCGTGCGTACGACCAGTTTCCTCGCCGTAAAAACCGTGCTCCGGGAATTCGCTGAGTATGACCTCGCGTATCACCTCTTCGCACTCCACGTCAGCCTGAGTAACGGGCGTCATATCTGCTTTGGTCGTCACGGTGAAGTTCCCGGTGTAGAAATCGCGACTGATGGCGGCAGCTGTCTCGGCCGCGGCGAGCGCTGTCTTCAGGTAGTCGGACGCGTCTTTTTCGTGAAAGTCTTGCACCTTGAACACTGGTCCCGAGGTTGGTAACAGACGGCGCAACTATGGCCGCAAGTGAGACGAGAAACAAGCGAGCTCCCTTGACAGCAGCAAGGCAGCTCCCTATCGTTGCACGCTCATCAGGTGAACCCGAAATGGCTAGTTTCGGGTGAACGGGAAGTTGGTGATTCGCCATTGTCGAAATTTCTGCTGGCGAAATTCCAACGCTGCCCCCGCAACGGTGATCGAGTTAATCCGTAGCCCCCGTGTTATCGGTGCAAGTCGTTAACAAGGAGCCACTGCGAACGAACGAGTGTTCGTGGGAAGGCGCTACAGAAGGAGAATTCCGCTCGTCAGCCCGGAGACCGGCCCGGTGAACACGCGAATGGCGCGGCGGGCGCACGTTCGGACGTGCCATCAGCCGTCCCTGCTCCCTCCGCAACATTCAGAATCGAAACTATAGAGCGTGCGGGCGGCACGCGCGGGAGGCTCCGCATGAAACTTTCTTTCTTGTTACTGCTGGCAGCATTGTCGGCGGTGTTACCACTTGATGCAACTGCGGCGGACATCGGTCCCGACGATACGATTATCGTCACCGCGACACGAACCGAGATCCCCCTGTCCGATTCCCTGGTGCCGGTCACCGTTCTCACACGCGATGATATTGAATTATCGCTGGCGACGGATTTGGCTGAGTTGCTGCGTTTCGAGGCGGGCATCGACATCGCGCGCTCCGGCGGACCAGGCCAGGCAACTTCGATATTTCTCCGTGGCACCGAAAGCAACCACACGCTGGTGCTGATCGACGGTGTTCGCATGAATCCCGGAACATTGGGCGGTGCGGCGGTGCAAAATATCGCACCTGAAATTATCGAGCGTATCGAAATCGTCAAAGGAGCGCGTTCTGCCCTGTTTGGCACCGACGCGATTGGCGGCGTTATCAATATCATCACGCGCCGGGTAGACGCCGCATTCATCGAAGTCGGCCTGGGTAGCGGCAGCTTCGATTCACAGTCGGGCCACATTTCCGGCGGAAACCACGGCGACGACGGAGAGTTTGGCGTAACGATCAATTGGCAATCAAGCGCCGGTTACGCGCCAAGAACCGATTCCGACATAGAGCGCGGCTATCACAATCTATCCGCAAATATTTATGGCACACGTCATATTGGCAACAGCGAACTAAGTGTTCGTTACTGGAGTGCCGAAGGCAATGTCGAGTACCTCGATTTTTTCCTGGCGCCGGTTGATCAGGATTATGAAAATAGCATTGCAGCTTTTGGATTGAATACTCGATTTTCCGATGCGGGAAACAGCAAGCTCATCATTTCCTATATGCAGGACAATATTCAGCAGACGCAGGTCGAGGATTTCGTCGAGTCGAATCGCCTGAGTTTCGACTGGCAATACAGTCACGTATTCGACCAGCACACGGTGACGGGCGGACTGTATTTCGTCGATGAAAGCGCCAGTTCGTTGTCGTTCGGCTCGGGCTTCGACGAAGATACTGAAGTTCGCGCTGCGTTCCTGCAGGACCAGCTAACCATGGGGCGCCACAAAGCATTTGCCGCGATTCGATTGACCGACCACGAATCCTTCGGCAACCAAATAACCTGGAATGTGGATTATGGCTTTGAAATCAATGCTGCCTGGACCGTCAACATGGGCCTCGGACACGCCTTCCGTGCGCCCGATGCGACAGACCGTTTCGGTTTCGGCGGTTCGCCCGATTTGCGGCCGGAACTCGCCGACGAGGTGCAGATTGCGTTTCGCTATGCTCCCGGAAATCGTCATAGTCTCGACCTGGAATTCTACGCAAATGACATTGAAGACCTCATCGATTTCGATTTTGCGACGTTTACATTGCAAAACATCGGCATGGTTGAAATTCGCGGCGTACAGCTGGGTTACGAGTATCGCGGGGAGAATTTTTCGATTCGGACAGACATCGTCAATCAGAAAGCCGACGACAAGACAACGAACACTCGCCTGCTACGTCGGGCGGAGCACAGCGCCACCATCAACTACACCCAAAATATCGGCGATCATCGGATTGGCCTGTCGGTCCTCGTCAGTGGCGACCGCATGGACTTCGGGTTTCCCGAAGACGTCACGCTCGATGGCTATGTTGTCGCGAGTCTGAGCGGCCAGATACGACTCGGCGATTCCTGGCGGCTTAACTTACGCATTGAAAACCTGTTCGACGAAGAATACCAGACGGTTGAAAATTACCGCATGCAGGAACGCAGCGGCTTTGTCGAACTTAAGTACCGCTGGCGTTAGAATCAGACGATGGGAAACCGGCTCAGCAAAATCTACACCCGTACCGGCGACGACGGCACCACGGGACTTGGCGATGGCAGTCGCGTCGCCAAAGATTCCGCTCGCGTTGAAGCGTACGGATCAGTAGATGAAGCCAATAGCGCCATCGGCATGGTACTGGCTGCTGCGGTGCCGGACACCATTCGCGCCTGTCTTACAGATATACAACACGACTTGTTCGAATTGGGTGGCGAGCTTTGTATCCCGGGTCACAGCGCCGTACGCGAGGCGCACATTGATCGTCTTGAACACGACCTCGACGGATTCAACGCCGATCTTCCCCGACTCAAAGAATTCATCCTGCCTGGCGGCGGGCAGGCAGCAGCCGCTTGTCATCTGGCACGCACCATCGTGCGGCGAGCTGAGAGACGAGTATTGTCGCTCGCCAGCAGCGAAGACATTCGACCGGAGATCGTAAAATATCTGAATCGACTGTCCGACCTGCTATTTGTTATTGCTCGCGTATTGGCCCGTAAAGAGTCAGGGCAAGAGGTGCTCTGGAACCGCGAGAGGTCATAACTCTTTGCTCATTAGCACAGCATCGCCTGGACACAAGACCGAGAATTCCTCAGTGCCGCGAATAGCATCTGGCGCAGCCTCTCTGCTACGCACGACGTAGCCCAGTTTTTCGAAAAACGCATCTGCATCGATCGTCAGCAACCATAGCCCCTGGACTCCTCGCTGCCGACACATTGCCTCCAGAGCAGAAACGAGGGCTTGCACCGAGCCGATTTCCACGGGCTTCCCTGGACACGACCAGCGAGCGCAACAAGCCGGGATTCTCAAATGACTCCAGGCCGATGACGCCTCGTATTTCCTGCTCTTGATAGGCAACGAGTGCCAGTCGCTCGGCGCATAGATCTGCGACCGGCAACGCCGCATCGCGTAACAATTCGAGAGCGGCAGGAAGATCTGCTGCAGTCGCTGTTCGAATACCGCTGGCGCGGGTCATTTGACGGACGCCTGTTCGCGATTAATCCGTGCTTGCTGCAATGCGATACACATGGCGTTACCCGCAATTATCAGCCGCGCCGCCGCCCTTCCGATTTCATCAGCCGGCAGCAAAAACTGATTGCCGTATTGATTAGCACCAATTCCCGGCCAGCGCCGCCATTCGACAAACGCGTCGTCACCAGCATCGGTACTCGCGAGCATCACCTCCGGATCGCGGTCAACCACGGCTTCGACATCAACTGTCGGTGCAAGCGCGTTCAAATCGCCAAAAATATTTTCGCCGCCACATATTGAAATGAGCTCGCTGACATAGTGTTCTCTGTTTACTGTGTAGAGCGGTCGTGCCGAGACCTGGTAAAAAACCCGAATCGCCGACTCCTCGTGGTAACGATCGCGCAGAGACTGCACCTGCAGACGAAAGTCAGACGCCGCCTCCGCTGCACCATCGCGGTGTCCCGTCAGCTCACCCAAGGTCAGCATCGCTGTGGCAATGTCATCGAGGCCGCGTGTTCGTATGCTTGTTACGTTGTAGCCGACAGCACGCAACTGATCCACGGTATGAGCCGGCGTACCGCTCTCCCACACCAGTAATAGATCTGGCTGCAGCAGGGCCAATTGTTCATGGTCGACGGCAAACGCATCGCCCACAACCGGTAACTCAAGAACCTCGGGGGGATAGTCAGACCACGCACTGACCCCGACGAGTTGCTCGCCTGCGCCAATAGTGTAGATAAGCTCGGTCAGGTTTGGTGCCAGCGATACAATGCGCCGCGCAGTCTGCGGTGCGGAATGGCTGTCTATTCGCTCGGAGCAGGCAGCAACTATCGCCGTTGCAGCGACCACCATCAGCAGTGGTCGCACACGAATCACCGGGTCAGGCCGTATAACGTCATCGCAGATATGATTACCGCCCAGATAAGCAACAGGCGAAACACCAATCGCTTTGCGGCTGTTGCACCGCGAATGCCGCGTTCGGTGGCAGTTTCGTCGGGCTTGTCCTGTATTGACAGCGCAGCAAGGCCCACCCGGGCCAGCAGATGCTCGCTGTGCTCTGATGTCGACGCATCACGCTCAGCCGATGGCGCTCGCAGCGCCGCGAACGCCTCATCAAAGTTCCCTGCGGTCGCATAGCCGACAGCGGTAAGTCGCGCAGGAATCCAAGCAAACCAGCCGTGTATCATTACGGCCGCATCACGAATTCGTGCCGCGTTGCCGGCGCCTTCTTCGTCCCGCGCCGCGGTAAATACGGCGCGACGCCGAATCAGGTCAGTGACGCGATAAGTCCACGCCGCCAATGGCCCCAGCACTACGAACCAGAAAACAATCGCGAACAAGCGATTATTTGCCTGGATACAGACGGCTTCCTCCACGCGGTCTATGCGTTCTCGCTCGTCATCAGGAACGTCGCCCTCGACGATCGCTTTGGTCGCGTGCTGTATCTGCTCCTGGTCCTCGGACTCAAGCGCGCGACAATATTCGTCGATCTCTTCGCCAATATCTCTTGGGCCTAGCGAAAATAACAACACGACGATCGCGAGCAGCAGGTCGGCGAGGCCATACAGAGTACTGCCAAGGCTGAAGATTACGCCAAACACAGGCAGGACCAGGACAAGGACGAGCAGAATGACGGGGATTACCGATGGCCAGTTGGCGACGCGCTCTGCCTGGCGAAATCCGAGATCAACGATACGATCGAGCCAGCGCATGCGGCGCCAGCGAAACCACTGGGTCGCGAGTCTCTCGATAAACAATCCTATAAGTAGGGCGATCAGATGCATGAACTGTCAATTCCCATTTGGCTCCTCGAGTGCATCATACAAGCGCAGCCAATCGAAAGCAGGACCTGGATCGCCCTTGCGACCGGGAGCGACGTCACAATGACCCACTAGCTGGCGCGCAGAAATATTAGGATAAGCGCGACAGGTGGCCTGAACGACAGCGGACAACACCTCGTATTGACGGTCATCGTAGGCGATCCGGTCTTCACCTTCGAGCTCTATGCCGATCGAGAAATCGTTGCACTGTGCCCGGCCGCGGAAACTCGACTCTCCGGCATGCCAGGCGCGCTCCGTGAACGGTACGAACTGCACCAGCCCGCCATCGCGTCGAATGAGTAAATGCGCCGACACGAGAAGTCCCCGAATCTCGCCAAAATACGGATGC
>Ga0114950_10002466_pt1 | contig 14188 bp, 10 predicted proteins | sample N075metaG_FD_83503 | JGI IMG/M metagenome (GOLD analysis project Ga0114950, IMG submission 83503) | Deep subsurface microbial communities from Kermadec Trench to uncover new lineages of life (NeLLi) - N075 metaG | ecosystem: Environmental > Aquatic > Marine > Ocean trench > Sediment | place... | reverse complement strand
GCCTGCGGTCGCCCTCTCGGCGCGCGCCTTGCGATCGCACGCTTTCCCGCGCCCCTGCGTTCACGATTCTCCTCGGGCTCTTGTTGTTGCCGGGCGGGCTTTCTGGCGTCGGCGTCTCCTACGCGCCGGGCCAGGAGAACGAGGGGCTCGTTGCGGCCCGCCGCAACCTGATGCCGGTGCCACGAAGGGTCGAGTTCTTCGGTGATCCTCTCGTCATCCGGCGCGACTTCACGGTTTCGGTGTCGGGGCCGCCGAGCGGTGTCGAGCCCAGGATCCAGCGCGCCGTGGTCCGCATGCTCGAGCGCCTGGCGCGCCAGACCGGAATTCCGGTGGCGGCGCGCATCGATCCGGACCGCACGCGAGCCGACTTGCGGATCAGCTATTCGCAGGCCGTGCCGCAGCAGCAGGAGGCCGAGGAGGACGAATCTTACGAGCTCCGCGTCGAAGACACCGGTGCCGAGCTCCGTTCGCAGACTCCCTACGGGATATTGCGTGGCCTCGAGACCTTTCTGCAGCTCGTCGAGGTCGCCCGTCCGAGAGGCGCGGTGGCCGGTGCCGCGAGAGCGTCGGCAATCTCGGATCTCGAGCCGGAGCCGGACGATTTCGTCGTCCCGGGCGTGGTGATCGCCGACGCCCCCCGCTTTCCGTGGCGCGGCTTGCTGATCGACCCGGGTCGCCACTTCCTGTCGCTCGATGTGATCAAGCGCAACCTCGACGCCATGGCGGCGGTGAAGCTCAACGTCCTGCACTGGCACCTGTCGGAAGACCAGGGGTTCCGGGTCGAGAGCCGGGTGTTTCCCAAGCTCCACGAGCTCGGCTCCGGAGGCCTGTACTACACCCAGGACGAGATCCGCGATCTCATCGCCTACGCTGACGATCGCGGGATTCGGGTGATGCCGGAGTTCGACATGCCCGGGCACACGACGAGCTGGTTCGTCGGCTACCCGGAGCTCGCCAGCGCGCCGGGCCCCTACGAGATCGTCGAGACCTGGGGGATCCAGAATCCGGTGATGGATCCGACGCGCGATCAGACCTACGAGTTCCTGGCCGCGTTTATCGCCGAGATGGCGGCGTTGTTTCCCGACCCCTACTTCCACATCGGCGGCGACGAGGTCAACGGCAACCAATGGAACGCCAACCCCGCTGTCCAAGAGTTCATCGTCGAGCAAGGGCTCGGCGACAACCAGGGAATGCAGGCGTACTTCAACCGCCGTCTGCAGCCGATCCTCGCCGAGCATGGCAAGAAGATGGTCGGCTGGGACGAGATCATGCATCCGGACCTCTCCCCCGACATCGTCGTGCAGTCGTGGCGCGGCCCGGAGATGTTGGCGCAGGGGGCACGGCTCGGCTTTCACGGCATCCTGTCGAACGGCTACTACATCGACTTGATGTACCCGGCGGCACAGCACTACGCGGTCGACCCGCTGGGCGATGAAGCCGCGATGCTGACGGCCGAGCAGCGAGCCCGCATTCTCGGCGGCGAAGCCACTATGTGGGGGGAGTACGTCGCCGATGAAACCATCGACTCGCGGATCTGGCCGCGCACCGCGGCGATCGCCGAACGCTTCTGGTCGCCGGCGTCAGTGAGCGAGGTCGACGACATGTACCGCCGGCTCGAGGCTACCAGCCGGTGGCTGGAGTGGGTCGGTGTCACCCATCGATCGGGCTATCCGCTGATGTTGGCGCGCTTGAGCGCGGGGCAACCGATCGCGCCCCTGCGGATGCTCACCGACGTGCTCGAGCCCCTCAAGGGGTATCGGCGGGGGCGGACTCGCGCATACAGTCGCTTTACACCCTTGAATCGCCTGGTCGACGCGGCACGCCCGGAGAGCGCCCAGGCCCGCGGGTTCGGAGCTTCGGTTGACGAATACCTGGCATCCGGCGGTAGCGCTGCTGACGAGTTGCACCGCCTCATCGAGGAACAGCTCATGAGCTGGCGTGACAATCACCCGGCCGTGGTGACGATCGCGGCGTTCTCGACGATGCTTCCCGAGGCCGAGTCGCTCTCGGCACAGCTGCGGACAACGGCGGAAGTCGGCCTGGACGCCTTGCGAGACATCGACGCCGACGCACCCACCGGTGATCGCGAGTACACCGCCCGACTGTCGATGCTGGAGCGCGCAGATACCCCGCGAGGGGCGCTCCGGTTGATGGTCGTCGAGCACGTTCGCCGGCTCGTCGATGCCGCTCACGCGAGCCGCCGATGATCGACGAGCTCAAGGATGGTTTCACCACCAGCCTGATCCGGTTTCGGCTCAAGCGCCGCCGGGTCCGCCCCGAGATCACCACCGTCATGGTGATCCTGTCGCTTGCCACCGGCGTTCTCTGGCTCAGCAACATTCGCTTCGAGCGCAGGCTGGAGCGGGAACAAGCGCGCGTCGAGGGGCTCGCCGAGCTCGTCGAGGAAGCCGACAGGGCCAGCTTCACGCGCGAGGATTTCGATCGGGCGCGCCAGGACCTCGAGTTCGTCCTCGCCGATACGGCGAAGCGGGTTCGCAGCCTCGAGGCGGCCGCCGGCGCCCGAGAACGCGTCATCGCCGAAGCCGCTGCCAGCATCGTGTTCATCCAGGGCAGCTACGGGTTCGTCGATCCCGACACCGACCGGCCGCTGCGCTACTTCTACGGGCAGGGCGACCGGCGCCCGTTGCGGATGCCCGACGGGATGACGATGGTGACCATCGGTGGGGGCGGACCGATCGTCAACATCTTCTATACGGGGACGGGTTTCATCGTCGACCAGCAAGGCCTGCTCATTACCAACCGGCACGTCGCCTACCCGTGGGAGTTCGAGGCCAACGCCCAGTACACTTTGAAGGCGGGGTTCCGGGCCGATCGCGGTGGGTTCGTCGGCTTTCTCCCCGGTGTCGAGGAGCACTTCGATCTCGAGATCGTGGCGGAGAGCGACAGCGCCGACGTCGCGCTGCTCCGAATCGCACGGCCGTACGCTGCGGATCTGGACGCCGCGCCGTTCGTCGTCCCCGCCGCGTTGGCGATCGCCGCCGCCGCGCCCGATCCGGGCGACGAGGTTGTCGTGATGGGCTATCCGGCCGGAGTCGAGGCGCTGCTAGCACGTGCGGACCCCCGGTTCGCCGAGGGCCTGTTGGCACGGGGCCCGGTGACCTTCTGGGAGGTCGGCCAGGCCCTCGCCATCGGTGGCTACATCCAGCCGCTCTCCACCCAGGGAATCATCGGCCAGGTGACCAACTCGATGATCGTCTACGACGCCGGTACCGGCAGCGGCGGCAGCGGTGGGCCGGTGCTCGGGCTCGACGGCGCGGTGGTGGCGGTGAATACCGCGATTCTGGAGCAGTTCTCGGGGTCGAACCTGGGGGTGCCGGCGCGCGAGGTGCTGGCGCTGCTAGCCGCGTTCTCCGGCCGCGAGCAGAGCCCGTAGGGTCTCCAATCCGAGTTTCGAGCCGCTTACGAGCACGACGACGCTCTGGCCGGCGAAACGTTGTGGGTTGCGCATCAGCGCGGCGATCGGCAGCGCGCCCGCGCCCTCGACCAGCAAGTGTTGCTTGCCCAAGGCCACCAGAATCGCGTCGCCGATCTCCTGCTCCGACAGTAACTCCCAATCGTCGATCATCTCGCGGCACACATCGAAGGTGATCGAATCGTGATCGATACCGCCGGCGGTGCCGTCCGAAAGGGTCGGCCGTGATTCCATGTCGATGATCTCGCCCGCCCGGACTGACTCGTACATCACCCGTGAGTTCTCCGGCTGGCAGCCGATGATCTCGACACTCTGGTCCACCGACTTGAGGTAGCCACCGACGCCGGCGACCAGGCCACCGCCGCCGACCGGGACGAGGACAGCATCGATGCCTTCGGTTTGTTGCCGTAGCTCGAGACCGATGGTGCCCTGCCCGCCGATGATCAAGGGGTCGTTGTAGGGCGAGACGTAGGTCTGCCCCCGCTCGGAGGCGAGGCGTCGAGCCAGCTTTTCCGCCTCGATGCCGTCACCGGGGACCAGCTCGGTATCCGCCCCGTAGGAACGAATGGCCTCGAGCTTGGCGGGCGAGACGCTTTCCGGCAGAAAGATCGTGCCCGGTATGCCGAAACGGGTCATCAGGTAGGCGCACGCTGCGCCATGGTTGCCGGACGACGCGGTCAGCACCCCGTTGGCCCGCTCCTCTTCGGAGAGTGCCAGCATCTTGTTCATCGCGCCGCGTAGCTTGAACGAGCCGGTGATCTGGCTGCTCTCCAGCTTCAGATAGACGTCGGCGTCGGCGAGCCGGCTCAGAAATGTGCTGCGTTCGAGCGGCGTTTGGCGGATGTGGTCGCGGATGCGGTGTTCGGCGTCGATGACCAGGGCAGCGACGTCGAGCTTCGCCGTCTCGCTCACCGCACGCTCCGGGCCGCCGCCGCCAGACCCATCAGACTAGGCCGGAAAACATCATCGTGCTCAGGCTAGGCCATCTGGAAGGCGCGGGCGCGGTACAGGAAGTCCACGATGTTGCCTTCGTGCGGCTGCAGCCAGTTGAGCTGGATGGTCGGCACGGCGCCGAGGTTGAGCCGATCGACGTTCTTGGCGTCGAGCAACGCGGCGCGGAACACCGCGTCGTTGGTAATCCCGCTGGCAACCAGCGTCGGGCCGATGGCGTCGATCATCTTGTTCTGGGGGCAATCGACGACGGTGACGAACGGGAACATGTATTCCTTCGAGGCGGCGGCGGACGCGGGTGAGTCGCAGTGCAGCACCGTGGGCCGCAGGTAGTCGCAGCGCTCCTCGGAAACGAGCCGGTCGCCGTCGCGATGCGCGGCGGTGACATCGGTGACCCCCTGTTCCTCGGCGGCGGCGTCGATGTCGGCCGAAATGGTCTCGGCCTGCCCGCGGACGGTGAATGCCGCCAGCGCCGCTTGCGGATCGTCGGGCGGCAAGGGGGTGATAGGGCCGAGCCGCGCCGCCAGCGCCTCCGCGATCTCGGCGCCATGGCGGGGCACCCAGATTCCCGAGCAGTTGATACACGAGCGACCGCTGTTGACCAGCACCGAGTCGACCATCAGGTCGAGGTGCTGCTCCCAGTCGTCGACCGTGTCCTCACCGAACAGGATCTTGCTGAAACCGGGCCCATGCACCTGCACGGCGGGGTTGCCCTCGTATTGCTCGACGGTCGCCAGCCCCCCGAAGATCAGGCTGCGCGGGCAGCTCTTGAGAACCGCGGCGCCGATGTCGCCGCCGCCCGGATAGACGGCGATCGCCCGGCGCGGAATGCCCGCCTCGAAGAACGCCTGCGCCATCCGCCAGGGCGTCCACGGTTCCTGCGGACCGGGCTTGAGGACCAGTCCGATCTGCAGCGGCACGACCGGAAGCCACAAGCTGTGGACCCCCGGGGAGTTCGACGGCAGCACCATCCCCAGCACCGGCGTGATCGCCTGGTAGCTGCGCATCAAGCCGTTCTCTTCTCCGAACCCCGCGGACAGCAAGTCGTACGGCAGATTGCGGGTCAGCGAGCCCAAGATGTTGTCCATCTGATCGAGGACGAACTCGAGCTTTGCCATGTTGGCGCGGCACATGTGCTCCGGCAGGCCGGTGGTGGCGGACTGTTGCACGACGAACTGGTCCGGCGTCTGGGTGCCGTCGCCAAGCGGCAGCTCCGCCGACATGAATAGCTTGCCGGCCTTCTGCACCCTGCTGATGAGCTCGGGAATGGGGATCTCGCGCAGAGCGTCGCGTGCTCGCTGCGCTTTGCGCAGGTCGCGCTCGACGAGGCCGCCGTTGGCCTGGCTCACTTCGGCGAGCTGTTCGCCGGTGGCGAAATGAACCACGGTTTCGGTCTCGAGACTCTGGTAGGGTTCACCCCACCTGAGAACCGGAAAATGGACCACGCGACCCTCCCTAGGTGACCTCTGATACTAGCAAAAGCCCGACGATCGCTACTGACGCTCGCGGCCGTCGCAGCATTGTCCTGCGGGCCGGGAGATCCGACCGCCACCGCCCCTCCGCCGGTACGCAACATCGTCTGGATCATCGTCGACGATCTCGGGTGGCGTGACATCGGGGCGGCCGGGAGCAGCTTTTACGAGACCCCGAACATCGATCGGCTGGCGGCCGCCGGAATGCGCTTCACCCAGTTCGATACCGCCAGCCCGGTGTGCTCGCCGACCCGCGCTAGCTTCATGACCGGCAAGCACCCGGCCCGGGTCAACATCACCAACTGGATCGGCGGTCGGCAGGCCGGCATGTTGTTGCAGGGTGAGTACTTGGGCCAGTTGCCGCTCGACGAAGTGACGCTGGGCGAGGCCTTCAAGGAAGCCGGCTACATCACCGCCTACATGGGCAAGTGGCACCTCGGCGACGGCGAGCACCTGCCGGACGCCCAGGGGTTCGACATTACGGTGGGAGTCAACGGCGCCGGGCAGCCGGCGACCTATTTCTATCCCTATCAACGCGAGAGCCCTTCGGTTTGGGACGTGCCGGACCTCGATGACGGTCTCGAGGGCGAGTATCTTACCGATCGACTGACCGATGAGGCGGTCGAGTTTCTGCGCGCCCACGCCGGCGGACCGTTTTTCCTCGTTCTGTCCCACTACGCGGTACACACCCCACTGGAGTCCAAGGACGATCTGGCCGCCAAGTACGAAACCAAGGCGGCCGCCCTGCCGCCGCATCTAATGCCGTTCGTTGCCGAGGGTTCGCTGGCGATCAGCAAGACGCGCCAGGATCACGCGGTATACGCCGGCATGATCGAGAGCACCGACGACAGCGTTGGCCGTATCCTCGATGTGCTCGACGAGCTCGGCATCGCCGATGACACGGCGGTGGTCCTGGTCTCGGATAACGGCGGCCTCAGCACGCTGCCCGCCGGGCGCACCAGCATGCCGACGTCGAACCTGCCGTTGCGCGCCGGCAAAGGCTGGCTGTACGAAGGCGGCATCCGGGCGCCGCTGATCATCAAATGGCCGGGGGTGACCGATGTGGGCGACACCCGGTCGACCAGCGCCGTGCTGACCACCAGCAACGTGGCGGCGATCAGCGATGTACCGACCACGAGCATGGATCTGTACCCGACGTTGCTGGCGATCGCCGGACTTCCGGCGCGACCCGAGCAGCACGTCGACGGCCTCAGCCTGGCGCCGCTGCTGCAGGGCGGCAAGACGCTCGAACGCGAAGCGCTCTTCTGGCATTTCCCCCACTATCACGGGTCGGGAAACCGACCTTCGGGCGCCGTGAGGATCGGCAACCTCAAGCTCGTCGAGTGGTTCGAAGACGGGCGGAAGGAGCTGTACGACCTGCAGGCCGACCCCGGTGAGACCAACGATATCGCGGCCCTTGATCCGGGCGAGACCGCTCGTCTGCACGGCATCCTCGGCCGCTGGCGGGTCGACATCGATGCAAACATGCCGACGCCGAATCCCGACTGGGACGGCCGCTACTAGTACACCCCTACCGTCGTCGTCTTCGCGAAGCGGCTGAACGGTCGCAGGCCGCTGACTCCGTCCCACGGATATGCTGCGTAGGGCGGCTCGCGCTCGCCTTCGTCGCGCTCCGGGAAGCGCGGCAGGAAGAACTCTTTGGTAAGCGTCGTCAGCACGACGCGGCCGGTCTCGCCGTAGTCCACCACCCGGTCGAGGTCGTCAGGGTCGACTACCTGGAAGGCGGCGCGCGGTTGTGGCGCGTAGTAGGTGATCTTGTAGCCGTTGTCGGGGCCGCTCGGCGAGCTGGCGGCGAGCCCCATCAGCGTGTTGCCGTAGGTCGGCGTCATGTACACGCCTTCGAGCAGCTCTTCTTGGGCGAAGCGGTTCCATTGCGGCGTGAACTCGGTGCCGCCCGAGAAGATGCCGGTGATGCCGGCCTCGCCGATGCTCGATCCCTCTTCTTCGAGCCGCAGGGCGAGCGCCTCGAGCAGCTTCGGCGTGGTGAACATGCACTTGATGTCGTGGCCGGCCGACAGAATCGTTATCGCCTGGTCGACGACGTGCTCCTGGTAGGCCCTCAGATGGTCGGTCCAGCCTTTCTTGATCAGCTTGATGACCCAGCGCGGGTCCAGATCGATGCAAAAACAGATGCCGCCGCGAAACTGCGCCAGGTGCTCGACCGCCAGCCGCAGGCGACGGGGTCCGCTGGGGCCGAGCATGAGCCAGTTGGAACCCGGTGGAAAGTGCTCGTCGGGGAGTGTTTCGGAGAACAGCTCGTAGTCGGTGCGGAAGTCGTTGATCGCCACCCGGCTCTTCGGGACGCCCGTCGTGCCGCCGGTCTCGAACACGAATACCGGCTGTCCGGCGAGGCCCTTCGGCACCCAGCGTTCCACCGGGCCGCCACGCAGCGAGTCGTCGTCGAAGAGGCCGAACTTGATCAAATCCTCGAAACCCTGAACGTCGCTGCGCGGGTCAAAGTCGGCCTTCTCGGCCCACTCGAGCCAGAACGGACACCCGGTCTCGGGGTTGAAGTGCCACTCGATCGTGTCGCGCACGTGGGCGTCGAGCTGCTCGCGCGCGGCGCGAACCTTCGGCTCGAGGTCGCCGTCGATCGTCGAGTCTGCTGTCGGCATGGTGCGCATGCTAGCATCGGCGGCGCACACGGAGGCACGCATGGTCGATGCAGAACTGTTGGAAATTCTTGCCTGTCCCGAAGACAAGACGCCGGTGCGTCTCGCCGATCAGACCGAGCTCGATGCTCTCAACGAGCGGATCCGCGCCGGCGATTTGAAGAACCGCGGCGGCGAAGCCGTCAGCGACGAGGTCTCGGAAGGTCTCATCCGCGAGGACGGCAAGTTTCTCTACCCGGTTCGCGACGATATTCCGATCATGCTCATCGACGAGGCGATCCCGCTGTCCTAGCCCGGATATCTCAACCTGGCGGTCGTGGATTGGCGGAAGCCGGCGTGGCCCGGCACCTTGCCAAGGCCGCTCAGGGTGAGCCCGTGGTCTCCAACGCGTACAAACGGTTGCGGCTGAGGATGTACAGTACGCCGTCGAGGGCCACCGGCGTCGTGTAGACCGCCGCTCCCATGTTGTACTCGCCGAGCTCCTCGAGCTCGCGGCCGTGGCGCAGGACGACGACGTCACCGTCCTCGTCGCCGAGATAGACCTTGCCGTCGGCGACGAACGGCGAGCCCCAGATCGCTGCGAAGGCGTCGTAGGTCCACAACCGCTCGCCGGTCTCGACGTCGTGGGCGTAGAGGAAGCCCGAGAGGTCGGCAATGTAGATGATTCCGTCGGCGATCGCCACGGTCGACATGGTGCGGTTGATCTGGTCGCCGCCGAGGTGCCAGACGACGTGGGTAGCGGTTACGTCACCGCTGCCGGTGGCGTCGATCACCCAGAAATTGCCCGGCGCCTCGCCGTGCTCGGGATCCTGGCCGACGCCGATAAACACCTTGCCGTCATAGATGACGGGGGTGGCGAGGATGTTGTTGCGGGTGCCGCGACCGCCGAGCGCCCAGATCGAGTCCTTGGGGTTGACATCGAACTTCCAGATCAGCTCACCGGTCTCCGGCACGAAGCTGTAGAGCCAGCCGTCGCCGCCCGGGAAAATTACCTGTGGCCGGCCATCGACGACCCCGTAGGCAGGGTTCGTCCAGGTGCCGTGCAGGATGTTCTCGCCCGGAAGGGCGCTGTCCCAGATCAACTCGCCGGTGTTCTTGTCGAGCGCTACGAAGCTGGAGCCGAAGGGCGAGGGAATCTGGATGTGGCCCTCGTCGACGCCGTTGCCGGTCGACGCGAAGATGATGTCACCGACCACCAGCGTCGAGCTTGTCGCCAGGTTGTGGGGGAAGGCGTCGAGCTCGTCGATCAGGTCAAACGACCAGATCAGGTCGCCGGCGGTGTCGAGCGCCACCACATGGGCCTGGTTGGACACGTAGTAGACGCGGCCGTTCTCGACGAAGGGGGTCGAGCAGACACCCTGCAGCGGCCAGTCGTTGACCCGGCCGGCCGGTAGCTTGGGGTGCGCCACCTGCCACAGGAACTCGCCGTTGTCGGCGCCGAAGGCCATGACCACGCCGTGGTCGCCGGTCAGGGCGGGATCACGCAAGCCCTCGTTGTTGGTGCCGACGTACACCTGGCCTTCGAGAATGACGGGGCCGGCGTACGCTTGCGAACCGACCGGCTGCGACCACTTCACGTTCATTCCGCTGTCGACGTCCCAAGCGTTCGGCAGGCCGGTTTCGTCCGAGACCATGTTGCGCGACGGGGTGTTGCCGAACATCGCCGTCTGGCCCGATTGCCCAATCGGCTCTCCGTGCAACGGGCTGAACCCGATCACGGCCGCTACAACGACGGCGGCCGCCGCCAGCGATCCACGTCTTCGCATCATTGGTTCTCCATCACTTGTACGTTGTCGAAAAAGATGTCTACCGGCGAGTAGCCGTAGATTCCCGGGCTTCCGCTGGTGATTCTCAGCGGATCTTCCACGGTGATCGTCCATTCCTCGGGCTCCTCGGTGCCACGCTCCCACACCTTGCCGCGCACGACGGTACGATCGGCCTCGACGTCGACTCGTAGCTTCATCGTGTACCAGGTGTCCTCGCGCCACTCGAACGGAACCCGCTGCATCATGCGTTGCTCCGCCGTCCAGGCGCGCACTTCGAGCCGGTTATAGCCTCCCTGCAGGTCGAGTGTGTAGCCGCCGTTGACGAGGCCGAGGTCGGGGCGGGTGCGTCGCCGACGGGCACCCATGAAGTCGGTTTGAACCGTGTAGCCGGTCATCGACGAAGGACCCATGTAGACGACGTGGCGGTTGAGCCCGGCCGGCGAGCGACTCTTGGCGAGCACCATTCCGCCATCCAGCTCCTGCACCTGGAACCGGCCGCCGCCCATCCACCAGTCGGGCTTCTGACCCGACTCGAAGTTCATGTCCCAGGGCAGGGGGGCGAAGGCCCGCACCCGGGCCTCGGCGCTCAGGCCTCCAAGCTCGGCGGTGACTTTGCCCGCCTGGTTCTCGCCCGCGGCGGGGCGAAACGTGCCCGTGTCATCCATTGCGCCGCTGAGGCCGTCGAGAAGCCACGAGGCGCCGTCCCGGGTGCCGAGGGGATTGCCGTTGGCGTCGAAGGCCCGGACCTCGAAGGAAACCTCTTCGCCGGCGGTGGCGATGAGCTCGGCCGGCACGAGCTGGAGCCGGGCGGGCGCCCCGGACCCGGCAGCGATGGTGTAGTCGACGGGGAAGCCCTCGCCGCTGATGGGCGACGCCGGATCGCCGATGCAGAAGATGCCGGCCTCGGTGCTGATGTAGATGCGCCCGTAACCGATCGCCGGGGAGCCGTAGATCTCCGCGTGGCGTCCCTCGCCCGGCATGCGAATTTCCTCGGTATCGAGGATCGCCGCGCCGTCGGTTCCGAGCTCCACGATGTAGACGCGGCCGTTGACCTCGGTGTAGTAGATTCTGCCGTCGGCCCACACCGGCGAGCTCTTGCCGACCGTGCCGACATCGAGCCGCTCGCGTTGCGCGCCCGTCCCGGCGTCGAGCGCGATCAGGGTCGACGAGTTGTCGACGACGTACAGGACGCCGTCGTGGTAGAGCGGTGAAGCAAAACCGATTCCGAGGGCGTCGGCGCGCCAGATCTCGCCGCTACCGGTGATGTTGCCGGAGCCGGTTCCATCGATCGCCACGACGCGGCCCATACTGGCGCTGTCGATGTTCTCCTCGCTATGGGCGACGTAGACCGTTGTGCCGACAACGACCGGCGTCACGTTGATGCCACGCTTGCTGAGCTCGAACTCCCATACGAGGTCCCCGGTGCCGACGTCCATGGCGTAGATCCAGCCGTCAGCGGCGCCGGCGATCAGCAGCCTGCGGCCGCCGATCTCGGCGACGATCGGGGTGCCCTGGGTGTTGGCGTCGTCCCACGGCCTGTTGCCCGGCAGCGAGATCCACAGCACCTCGCCGGTGAGCTTGTCGAACGACCAAAAACGATGCCGGGGGGCGCCGTGCTCGCCCCAGTTCGCTCCGATGTTGCTGAGGATGAGCTGGTCGCCGTCGATGAGCGGGTTCTGCGTGCGGCCGCCGTAACCGGAGGCGCGGCCGGTGTCCTCGCCCAGTCTCCATTCCCACACGGTGTTGCCGTCGCGGTCCAGCGCGACCAGCAGGCCGTCGACGCCGTGGTGGTACAAGTAGCCGGTTTCGGGGTCGCCGGTGACGCTGGCCCAGCCGACCCGCGAGAACGGCACGGTGGTGTGGTAGACATTGAAGTCCCGTCTCCACAGCGGCGTGCCGTCGCCGGCATTCCAGCAAGCGACGACCGCTTGCTTGGTCATGCCGTCGCCCTGGCGACCGTTGGCGCACACCCGCCCGTCGAACACGATGGGCGTCGAGCGGCCGGTGAAGGGCTGCTGCCAGATCAGGTTGTCACCGTCGACCGACCAGTCGGACACGAGATTGACGGCGGACGATTCGCCGGTGTCGTGCGGACCGCGCCAGCTCGACCACTCCTCGGACGGGTCGCCGGCGCAGGCCGCGCCGACCAGCGCCAGGATGAGCGCCGCCGTCGTCCGCGGGCGCCGCGATAAGAGGTGCCCGACCAAGCGCAACGCCGTAGACGCGCGCTTTTCCGCGTCCGCAGCAGGAGGGCGTTGAGATATGCGGGTTAGCTCGTGCATGCGAATGTTCTCTCGGGTTCTCGTGGGGAGTCATCGGGACTGCCGGGGGAGTTTATCAGGCCCCAAAGACGCGCTCGACGGCCCAGTAGGAACCGATCAAGCCGATGGCGATGGAGAGCGGGACCGTGACCCGGGAGCGGTACCAGTCACGCCCTCGAAAAGTCCCCAGCACCGCGAAAGCGACCAGGATGACCGCCAGCTGGCCGAGCTCGACGCCGGCGTTGAAGCTCAACAAAGCGGTCAGAAATTCGCCGCGCGGCAACCCGAGCCGAGCCAACACCCCGGCGAAGCCCAGGCCGTGCAAGAGACCGAAGCCGAAAACGATAGCCGGGCGCCAGGGCTTGAGTTGATCGGTGACGACGTTCTCGAATGCCACCCAGGCGATGGACAGGGCGATCAACGGCTCGACGACCGATGGGGGCAGGCCGACGACGGCGTAGATGGATAGTCCCAGCGCCAGGGTGTGCGCGGCGGTGAACGCGGTGACCTGGGCGAGCAGCGGTCGCCACGCCGTGTTGAGCAGGAAGAGGCCGAGGACGAACAGGACATGGTCGAGGCCGAGCGGCACGATGTGCTCGAATCCGAGACGCAGGTATTGGCCGACGACGTCGAGCCGGCTCGGCTCGGGCGGCGGGCGATCGAGAGGGTAGGGGTCGGACCGATCGCCGCGCTCGAGGATTTGGCGCCGGGTGACGAGGTCTCCGAAGCGGTCGGCAATTGGTGAATCCGCCCCTGATTCGGGATTCGCGCCGGTCGCCGATGTCGCGGCAGCCACCGGCTCCTCGAAGCGCAGCAACTCATCGAGCGCTTGCGGGGACACGGTTCGGGTCCTGAGGTCGACGAAGGTGAGATGGAGCGGCGGAAAGGCGCGCGAAGCCTGTAAGGTCAGCTCGGTGGCACCTGCCGGGATCCGGCCCGAAAGGCGGGCGGTCAGGCCCAGGATGGTGTTGGCCCGCCGCGCGCTGTCGCTGCCGTGATCGGGGAAGGTGACCTCCGGCAAGAAGGTTTCGTTGTCGAAGCGAACCCGAACGCGCCGGAGGAACGTTTGCCGCAGGTTGTCCACGGTTTGGTCGAGCTCGGCCTCCGACATCGCGTCGAGCGCGGCCATCAGCTCGACGTCGTCGGTGTCCTGCGGAACGCCCAGCGCCAAGGCGTCGAGGTCGACCTGCATGTCGATGCGAAAAGCGCCGGCGGAGAGAAAAACCACCGTAGTGCGGGTGAAGCCCAGATCGTGAGCGGATGCGTTCGTCGCTGCCAGCAGCACCAGTAGCCCGCACAACTTGACGCCCTTCGTTGCGAGGGCGCGGAGAAGCGCAATCACGGCGGTCGAGGTCGAGAGGCGGCAGCGTGCCGGGTGCGGTGCCCGCGGGTCCCGGACGGGGGCGGCGCTACGGCCTATCGTCCGCACGCCCGATCGCGTACAGGTGTTGCTGTCCGCGCAGGTAAATGATCGCGGGCCTCGATCGCGGTTTTCCAGAGAATGTTTTCGGTCTCGCTCCAGCTCGCGGCGACGCCGGCACCCTCGATGATTCCTTTGATCTTCAAATTCGTCACGGGATTCTCGGAGGGATCAAGGAACGGTCGGCCGCCGGGAATTCTATCAGTGAGCAGCAGCCCGGCCACCGTAGCCGAGCGCATCACACTTCAGCCT
>Ga0114950_10002465_pt1 | contig 14192 bp, 12 predicted proteins | sample N075metaG_FD_83503 | JGI IMG/M metagenome (GOLD analysis project Ga0114950, IMG submission 83503) | Deep subsurface microbial communities from Kermadec Trench to uncover new lineages of life (NeLLi) - N075 metaG | ecosystem: Environmental > Aquatic > Marine > Ocean trench > Sediment | place... | reverse complement strand
AGCGGGGGCTGCATGAACGGCAATCGGCCCGAGGAACAGCGGTGGCTGCATCCCGGCGATCTCAAGCACGAGTTTACACCGCACCGCCCGCGCGAAATCGTTGAAATCGGCGGCGATTTCTATAAACGCCCCGGCCCCGCATACCGCCGCACGCGCTTAGCGATACAATCGCGATGATCCCGTGCGCGATGACCCCGTGCCTGCCGGCCTGGTTTCACGGCCGCTAGATAAGTGGTGTCGCCGGATCGAGACCGAACGCGACCCGCCCGTATGTGGTGCCGGCGATATCCCAATTCAGCGCCATGTGCCCGGCCAGCGCATGAATATCGCGGAATTTGCGCTGCATTTCATTGTCGCGAAAAATTCCGCCGCCGCCCGCTGCGGTGAACAGCCGATCGACCGCCCGCCGGCACAAGGCGACCATATAGGCCTGGTCGCGCCGCCCGCGCGCGCGTTCGGCCATCGTGACCGCGCGCCCGGCCCGGGCGGCAGTCATGAATTCGCTTGTGTCGCGCAACATCAACAGGCGGGCGCAATCGATTTCGGCCGCCGCCTCGGCGACATGCATCTGCATGGTCGGCAAGCCCGCGACGCGGTTGTTCCGCACGTCATAATTGCCAAACTGCTCGAGGTGCAGGGCCAGCATCCCTTCCGCGACCCCCAGGGACGGCGCCGCCAGAATGAACGGGACCGCCGCGGAGCGCGGAATGCGGTACAACGGCGCCAAATCCTGCCATCCCGGCGCGTCGGCGCCCTCGTTGGTCAGATGCATGGGCATGACGCGATGATCGGGAACGAAGGCATTGTCGATGACGATATTCTTCGACCCCGTACCGCACATCCCCATGACACGCCAGTTATCGTCGATGCGCCCGTCTTTGCGCTCGACCAGGCAGAAGGTCGGTATCGGAGTGGGGCCCTCGCTGTCCGGCAGCAGCCCAACCAGCATGAACCAGTCGGCATGGTCGCAGCCGCTCGACCAACTCCAGGTGCCGCTCAGCGTCCAGCCGCCATCGACGCGCTCGGCCACGCCCCCCGGCGTAAACCCAGCCGAGACCAATGCATCGGGATTGTCGCCCCAGATGTCTTGCGCGGCGCGCGGGTCGAACATGCCGATGGTGATGGAGTGGTCGTTGTAGATGCCGCCGACCCAAGCTGTGGACGCGCACCCGCGCGCCATCGCCGCCACCGCGCCGACTATTTCATCGAGCGGCACTTCGCCGCCGCCGAGATGGCTCGGCTGGCCCATGCGCAACAACCCGGCGCTGCGCATATCGGCGATGGATTGCGCGGACACGCAGCGGGCCGCTTCGGTTTCTTCGGCACGCGCCTGCAAGGCCGGCGCTAGAGCTTCGGCCGCGGCAACGGCGTCGAAGTCGGGACTGTCGTCCTGGGGCGCTGTCGTCAAAATTCCATCCTCACATACTGGCGGCAGGCGGCGACTTTGGCTGATCGGGATCGTCGATCGACCACAGGGAGAAGCCCGGACTGGTCTCCCATATGCGCGGTTCCCAATTGTCGTCCATGCAATCCATGTCGGCAAAATATTCGGTGTTGCCACCACATGGATTGCGGAAATACCAATACAGGTTCGAGCCCAGGATATGCCGGCCCGGGGTGGTGTCCGGCTCCCAGCCGTGGGCTTTCATGCAGGCGCCGCCCATCATGATTTCGTCGAAATTGCGGACCTCGAAGGCGGCGTGGTTGAACGCCGGACCGGCGTCGCGTTGCAGCAAAAACAGATTGTGATGGTCGCGTGACCCGGCACAGCGCATGAAGTCGCCGCGGCCCACAGTGCTGTCGGACAGGCGAAACCCCAAGCGGTCCAGATAGAACGATACCGCACGGTCGGCGCCGTCTTTGGAAATATAATAAACCACATGGCCAAGGCGCAGCGGTTGGGCGCGCGGGATCGCCGCCACCACATCGTTCAGGCGCTGCGAATTCTCGTTCAAATTCACCCGCGGCGGCTCGACACCAACATCCACGGGATGGGACACGGCAAAGCCGACGCAAAACCCGCTCTCGTCAACGGTGCTCAAGGTGCCGTCGGCGGCGCGCGCCACATCGCGGTCTTTAGATAATTCCGCGCCAAGAGCCTCCAGATCGTCGGCCGTATCGACACCCCACACGGTTTGGCGCGCGGTCGAACGGTCGCCATCCGGCGCTGGCGGCAGCGACGGATCGTCGATCGGCAGCAGACGAATGGTCTGACCGGAGGGCGTGTTGAATACCGCGCCGTTCGTGCCCTTCTCGGCGGCTTCCAGCCCCCAATCCTCGTAATAGCGTATTCCGGCCGCCATATCGGCAACGCCGTAAACCAGGGATTCTACGCGACTAATCGGCATGGCTTCACCTCATCTACCCAGAGAATTTATGGGCCGGCGCATCACCACGCCGGCGGTACCGGCTATTATGGCAAATACTTCGGCGCCAGACACGCGCAAATCGATCCCCCGCCTAAAGCGCTGAATTCGCACCAGTATTTTAGAAAATTAGTTTTGCTAGCCTTGGTCGACAGGCAATTCGATAATAATCCGGGCGCCGCAGACCGTCCCATCGGCGCGACGGCGATTTTCGGCCCAGATGCGCCCATTCGCAGCCTCGACGATTTGGCGCGAAATACTCAGACCCAGACCCGAATGGGTACCGAACTTTTCGCCTTTCCCATCCGGGCCTTCTATCGGACGGTCGGAATAAAAGCGCTCGAAAATGGATTCGAGGTTTTCCTCCGGAATACCGGGTCCGTCATCCTCGACCGATACCATGACGACCTCACCGCCGTTGTTTGCGATCCGCTCGGCACGCACGCCAATTCGCCCCGCCGCCGGGCTGAACGACAGGGCATTGGCGATTACGTTGCGGTACACCTGACCCAGACGCCCCGCCGACGCACAAACAGTCAGGTCGGTGTCTGCCGGCAATTGCCATTCGATGGTGGGGCTGTCGCCCGATGCCGCGGCGCGTTCGATTTCGCTGAGCGCCACCAGGATCTCGCGCACATCGACGGCGGTCGGCACATCGCGGCTTAGCTCCGCGTCCAGCCGCGAGGCGTCGGATATATCGCTGATCAACCGGTCGAGCCGGTGAACATCGTCGAGAATGATCGACATCAACTGCTTCTGCTGCCCGGCATCGTCGATGCGGGCTATTGTCTCGACGGCGCTGCGCAGCGACGTCAGCGGATTTTTAATCTCGTGGGCGACATCGGCGGCAAAACGCTCGATCGCATCCATGCGCTGCCACAACGCATCGGTCATGGCGCGCAAATCGCGGCTCAAATCGCCAATTTCGTCGCGCCGTCCGGCAAAGTCGGGAATGTCGGCGTGGCGGCCACGGCCCGCGCGCACGCGTTCCGCCGCCGCCGCCAGGCGGTTGATCGGCCGCGCAATGGTGCCGGCGAGATAAAGCGACAACAGCACGGTCACCCCCAGCGCGACCGCGAATACCTGCAAGATGTCGAGGCGAATAGCACGCATGGCGCGTTCCACCTCTTCGCCGCCGGTCGACAGCATCAGCGCGCCAACCACCTGGCGGTAGCGTTGGACAGGAACCGCCACCGAGATCACCATCCCCCCCGATTCGTGCCGCCTGACGGCGGCCGCGGGTTCGCCGAACAGCGCCCGCTGGACTTCCAAATAGTCGCTGGCATCCGACGGGCTGGACTCGCGGTAAAGGGGGAGCTCGCTTTGACCGGGTAGCCAGTTGAGCAGAGCATCGACCTTGCGCCAGATCCACCGGCCTATGTCTATGTCGCTATCCGGAGGCGGTAATTCCCGCACCACCACAAAGCCCCGGGACAGAGTCAGGTACTGGGTGTCGGCGACCAGCAGCCCGGTGGAGACGAACAGCCGCGCCCTGGTATGGGTCGGCTCAGTCAAACGGCGCAGCATCAGGTTCGCCCGCACCGGTTCGATCCGCTGGCCAATGCCCGGAGATACGCCAACCGCCCCGGCGCCGACAGCGCCGGCAAATACCTCGCCCTGGGTTCGCAAGGCGGCGATTTCGGATTCGATGAGGCTTTCCTGATACTGGTCGAGAAAGAAAAAGCTGCCGACGGGCACGATCAACACCAGCAGGTTGATCGCCAAAATACGCCGCGTCAGGGATGTCGAGGCGCGGCGCTGGGCCAGCCACAACAGCAGCCAACGCATCCGCCGCAAGCCGCGCCGGCCAGCCTCAGCCGTACGGCCACGGCGCCCCCTCTCCGCGTTGGCGGTCGCCTCGGCGGTGGGTGCCGGGCCATCGCGGTCGTATCCGGTTCGCACGTCCAGTGTTGTCGACTCCCCCAATAACGGCGGCGCCCGCCGCCGTTGGCTTAGCTTTCCTTGTATCGGTAGCCTATGCCGTACAAGGTTTCGATTTGCGTAAACTCAGAATCTGCTTCCTTAAATTTCTTGCGCAGCCGCTTTATGTGGCTGTCGATGGTGCGGTCATCTACGTAGATGTTGTCGCCATAGGCGGCGTCCATCAACTGGTCGCGGCTTTTCACATGGCCCGGCCGCAACGCCAGCACCTGAAGGATCAAAAATTCGGTTACCGTCAAGGCGACCTCGCGCTCACGCCACATGCAACGGTGGCGGTTGGGATCGAGAACCAGTCCGCCGCGACGAATTATTTTGCTGTCGCCCTCTTCGACCGAATCATCGGCTTCTGCGCGGCGCAGCACGGCGCGAATCCGCTCGATCAGCAGGCGCTGCGAAAACGGCTTGGTGATGTAATCGTCCGCGCCCATGCGCAATCCGATTACCTCGTCGATTTCGTCGTCCTTCGAGGTCAGAAAAATGACCGGCATCGCCGTGTCTTTGCGTAATCGGCCTAAAAGTTCCATGCCATCCATGCGCGGCATTTTAATGTCCAACACGGCAAGATCGACGGGCTTGGCGGTCAGACCCCGCAGCGCCGCGTCGCCATCGGCATAGGCGTCCACCTTGTAGCCTTCGGCTTCGAGGGCAATCGTCACCGAGGTCAAAATATTCCGGTCGTCATCGACCAGGGCTATTGTCTGCGCCATCGGACTATCCTCATCAAATGATTGCGGCACACGAAGGCGCCTCCAGGACCAAGACTACCTTGTTGCCTTATTATGGCGGATTTACGACTGGATTTGGGCCATGATTCGCCATAATTCAATGGGTTAACCACCTTTTTAGCCCGGCAAGCCCCAGAATTGGGCCGATAAAGCCCACGGAAAAGTGAGCAAACCGCGACAGCGCGTCCCATTGCTGACCGGCCGAATGAGGCGTTATTTCTCATTCCATGAAAAAATCGGCACGCATTGGGCTCCTTCTCGCCATTCTGGTTATCGCCGCCGCCGCGATTTTGGCCGAACGGTTGCTAATCCGCGACCCCGACACCGCCCAGGCGCCCAGCGGAATAGTCGCCGGCGTGGCCATCGGCGGACCGTTTACGCTCACCGACCATACCGGGCGCCAGGTCACCGAGCGCGATTATCTCGGCAACTTTGCGCTGGTTTTCTTCGGCTACACGTTTTGTCCCGACGTCTGCCCCACCGAGCTGGGCGATATCGCCCTGGCGCTCGACGAACTGGGCGACAGGTCGGCAGCGGTCACGCCGCTGATGATTACCATCGATCCCGAGCGCGACACGCCAGCCATACTCGCCGAATACGTAACCCTGTTTCACGAGCGCCTGATCGGGCTGACGGGTACAGTCGAACAGATCAAGCAAGTCGCCGACGCTTACCGGATTATCTACCGCCGGTTCGAGGATCCAAATTACACCTTTTATTTAATGGACCATACCTCGTTCATCTACCTGCTCGATCCCGACGGAAAGGTGGTCTCGCTGTTCCGCTATGGCACCGCGCCGGAAGAAATGGCCGCGATCATCCGTCAGCATATGCGCGGTTAAATACCAGGAGGCCCCGATGGCGCTTATCCGACGTCTCGCTCTCATGGCGATATTTGCCGCGGCCGCCAGCGGGGCGGTCCTGGCGCAAGTCCCGGAACACAAGCAAGGCCCGCTGACCATCGTGCAGCCTTGGTCGCGCGCCACGGTGCCAACGCAAAAGACCGGCGGCGTGTTTTTAAGGATCGAAAACACCGGCAGCCGGCCGGACCACCTGATCGGCGTCGAATCGGAAATAGCCGACACGGCCTCGCTGCACGCCATGATTCGCCACGGTGACGTGATGAGAATGCGACCGGTCGTCGGCGGCATCGACGTGCCGGCGAACGGGCATGTGGTGCTCGCGCCGGGTGGAAAACACGTCATGCTTATTGGCCTGCGCGGGCAGCTCATCAAGGCATCGGCCGTTCCCCTTACCCTGGTCTTCGAGCGCGGCGGCCGGGTTCAGATCGAGGCCATCGTCGAAGCCGCCGGATCGCGCGGTCCGGCCCGCGAAAGTAAATAATCAAAGACCATGGGAACAGTTCAATCCGGTGGAACATTGTTCTAATCTCCACGCCGCTATGACCATCGATGACCGCGATAAAGAACCGGGCCTGGTCGCCCGCCGGCTGATGCGCACCGGCCGGATGGCGACGTTGGCGACCCTGGATGCCGAAACCAACGGCGGGCCTTACGCCAGCCTGACCCTGACCGCGTGCGGCCATGATGCGGCGCCCTTGCTGCTGCTCTCCGATCTGGCCCGTCACAGCCGCAACATCGCCGCCGACGGCCGGGTGTCGCTGTTGTTCGCGAAGTCTAACCGCGAAGCGCTTTCCCAGGGGCGGGCATCGGTGATCGGCCGGGCCGAGCTGTGCGACGATCCGTTGCTGAAGAGCCGTTTTCTGGCGCGCCACGCTTCGACCCGGTCCTTCGCCCAATTCACCGACTTCCGTCTCTATCGCATAGAAGTCGATAGCGTCCACTTCGTCGGCGGTTTTGGCGATATCCACACTATCGACCGGGCCGATGTCATGTTCGATACCGCCACGATGGGCAGCCTGGCCGACGCCGAGAGCGAGATCATCGAACATATGAACGCCGACCATTCCGAATCGGTGAACCTGTACGCCCACAATTTGGTTGGCCGGCCGGGCATGGATTGGCGTCTGACCGGCATCGACCCGGAGGGAATCGACCTGGGCCGCAACGACGCCGACGCCCGCCTGGATTTCGACGCCGTGGTCGGCAATCCCGAAGCGGCAAGGGCGGCGCTGGTGAAGCTGGCCCACGCGGCGCGCGGCGAAGCCTGACCGTCATGCCGACCCTGGAGCGGCCCGGCGCCCAAATCTGGTACGAGGTGCGCAGCGACGGACCGGCGCTGCTGTTCCTCCACGGCCGCGCCGGCAACGCGGCCAATTGGTGGCGGCAGGTCGCGCATTTTGCCCCGGACTATCGCGTCGTCGTTGTGGACCAGCGCGCCTTCGGCCGGTCGCGCTGCGAGCCCGAAGCGTTTCAGGTCGACCACATGGTCGACGACATCGGCGCGGTCCTCGATGCGGCCCTCGACGCCGGCGGTATCGAACGCGCCGTCCTCGTCTGCCAATCCATGAGCGGTATCGTCGGCCTGCGGTTCGCCCTGGCCCAGCCCGCGCGGGTGGCGGGGCTGGTGCTGTCTTCGACGATGGGCGGGATCACCACCCCCGACCTGCGCGCCCGCCTGCGCGATTACGAGGCGGCGAACACCATCGAGCTTCCCGACCGCGCCTTCGCGCCGGGTTACAGAGCGCGCGAACCCGAACTGTTTGCGCTCTACGAACAGCTAGCCGCGTTCAACACCGGTTTCGACCCAGCCTGGCGGACCCGTTTTTCCGACCCCGCGGTGACGCTCTCGCCGGACAGTTTCGACGGTTATGCGGTGCCGACCGTCTTTGTCGTCGGTGAGCACGATCTGTTTTTCCCGCCATCGATGGCGCACGAAGTCGCCACCTACGTGCCGTCGGCCACGGTCGCCGATTTTCCCGATGCCGGCCATTCGCCCTACTGGGAAGCGCCGGAACGATTCAACGCGCTGCTCGCCGATTGGCTGGCCAAAACCGCAAGCTGGTAGGCGCGACTGTCGGTCGCAACAGCATCCTCACACCATGAACTTGATGTCCGAGGCGAAGGTTGGATAGGCGTAGACCATGTCGCTGAGGGCGCTGGCGCCGAGATCGTGCTTCATGACCATGGCGAACAGGTGGATGATCTCTTCCGCGCCGTGACCGACGATATGGGCGCCGAGAATGGCGTTGGTGCCGTCTTCGACCAGCACCTTCGAAAAGGATACCGTCTCGGCGTGGGTCATCGACGAGCGCCAACTCGACATGTCGCCGCCCTTAACCTGAAAAGAGCGGCCCGAGGCGGTGGCCTCTTGCTCGGTCATGCCGACGCTGGCCAATGCCGGCACGGTGTAGACGGTGGCCGGAATGTGCCCGTAGACCGGGGTCTGGCCGCCGCCATTGAGAATGTTGTTGCCGACAATGCGCCCCTCGTAGGAGGCGACCGGCGACAATTGCGCGGTGCCGCCGACGGCGTCGCCGGCAACCCAAACGTGGGCATTCGATGTGCTGCGCAGTTCCTCGGTCACCGACAGCGATAGCCGGTCATGGGCCACGTTTCCGGCGTCGAGATCGAGGCCGGCGACATCGGGCACCCGCCCGGCGCCGTTGGCGACGCGGTCCGCCTCGATGCTCTGCTGCTTGCCGTCATGGGTGAAGTTGACCTGCAGCGCATTGCCGGCAGCGGCGATCCCGTCGACCGTCACCCCGGTTAAAATCTTTATGCCGATCCGTTCGCTCTCCTGGTGGATCTGCGCCACGGCATCGGCCTCCATGCGCGGCAGCAGCCGGTCCATCACTTCGAGGATCGTCACTTCGGTACCGGCGCGCGCGAATACGTGGCCGAACTCGAGCGCAATGACGCCGCCGCCGATAAAGACCAGGCGCTCGGGCAGGGTCGCGAGTTCGAGGATTTCGTCGCTGGTGATCATCAGATCGGTGCCGTTCAGGGGGAGCTCGCGCGGTGTCGAGCCGGTGGCGATGACGATGTTCTCGGCTTCCAGGGTGCGGCCGTTAACGGCGATCGCGTTTTCGCCGACAAATTTCGCCCGCCCTTCGATCAGCTCGATCTCTCTATTTTCCAGGCTTTTGCGAAAATCGTCGGGCACGCCATCGACGAAAGTGCGTTCGCGCGCGACCAGCGCCGGCCAATCCAGTTTGACGTCGCCGACCGAAATATGATGGCGCGGCGCCAGGTCGATCTGGTGCAGCACCTGGGCCGCGGCGACCAGCACCTTCTTCGGCACGCAGCCGCGAATAGGACAGGTGCCGCCGACATCGCGGGATTCGATCATGGCGACCGACTTGCCCGCCGCCCGGGTGACGCCCGCCGCCCCCATGCCAGCATTGCCGGTGCCCAAAATAACCACATCGAAATTTTCGGCCATTTACGCCTCCTCCAGTTATTGCTTCTGGCATATTTATTTAAATGGCCTGGAAGTCACGGTCTGGGTGTTCAACTTTTCGGCAACCGCAAACTTTTTAGGGCGCGTGCAGCCTGGCGGCGGCACATGATGCAACGATAATTTTCGCTTAGAGCGCCCGTAACGGCGGTTAAATCAGTTCAACGACTACGGCCAGCGGACCCTTGTCACCCTGCTGCGTACCGACCCGTACGCGTGACTCCGGCTCCAACATACGCAGACCGCTACTCGCAACGACGCGCCCGGAAATAAAAATGTCCGGCCCGCCATCGTCGGGAACGATAAAGCCGTAGCCCTTGTTGGCATCGAAGAATTTTACCATGCCCTCGATCAACGGCCCTTCAGGCTCGGCGCCGGCAACCGCCTCGGCCGCGCCTTCAGGCACGGAAACGCTGAAGATCGTGATTACGGTAGGCCCTTTTTCGCCCTGGGCGATCTCGCACTCGACGGCGGCGCCATCCGGCAAGTCGCGGTGCCCCGCAGCTTCAAGCACGGAAACATGCACGAAGGCATCGCCGCTGCCGTCGTCTGGTTGAACGAACCCGTATCCTTTGATCGGATTAAACCATTTTACAACCGCCGAGGTCCTCGGACCATCACCGGAGTCGGATATGTCTGAATCACTCATTGGTAACGCCTCACCCCAAAACGGTACCGATCAACCGAAATCGCGACCCGCAAAAGCCGATGGTTTTCGGTACTGGACTAATTACATTTCCGTGTTGTCAAGCTTACTTGCCTTTATGGCAATAAGCATAGCCCAAATATTAGCCATATGCCGATCCGGGGGATCGATTAGAATGCGATGATCCCTGACTGGGCCGGGTATTAGGGAATTTATTCAAGCAAAGCGGGGATGATATTTATCACGGCCGGTCTTGCAGCGGGCGGGGTTTTAAAACCGGGAACCATTAATTCGTTTTTGTTGGCGGGACCAAAGAATTAGTCCAGACAACTCAGGGATGGCGGCAGCGTTGGATGCCGGCCTTGGTTACCGGCGTTCATGCTGCTTCCGCGCCATTTGAGCCGAGCGCAGAAATATCGCGGGGGCGCACCGAAAAATCCCGGACACGCCCCTGGAAGCACATGAAGAACCAACCCAAAGGCATTGATTCATATACATTCTTGTTTCCATTAAGCTAGATATCCGTTAAGGTGCCGACCGTGAAAGTTAATAAAGTGTAAATCTGGTCGGGTTACAATCGATCCAGACCCAATGTATCGGTTGGTGAACAGAGAGCATCCTTGATGACCCAGGTCTTCAGGCAACGTACGGCAGGTGAGCAGGGGCGGGTCTATTCCCGGCGTCCGCAAACCGGGAAGGCAGATGCGGCGCCAGAGACCGCCGGCACCCCACAGATTGCCGCAAGCGGTATCGAGCCGCAGACGTTTCGCGATCTCGATATCGGTGAGATTTTGCTGGAACAGTTCGGCGCCGTCTATGTCGCCGATGCCAATTTCGATCTCATCCACATCACCGAAAGCTTCGTCGAGCTGGCGCGCGACGCCTGGGGTTTCGAGGTCGATCTGTCCGACAACGCCGCCGCGCCGACCCCGCTGCGCAACGTGCTCGAAGGACTCGCCGAAACAGGTCACTTCGAGCCGATCCATACCGAGGTCCGGCGATCGGGCATGACGCGGCTGTATTTGGGCCGTCACTTCATCAGCGAGCGCGACCAGGGCCGCCTGTTCTACGGCTACTTCGAAGACGTTACGCGCAATCTATCGCTGGAGAAAAAACTCGCCGAGACGGTCGAGAAACTCAACGACACCATACGCTCCTCGTCGGACTGGGTGTGGGAGACCGATGCCGACCTGCGGCTCACCGAGGTCTCGCCGCGCATCGCCGCGATTACCGGCGTCCCGCCGCACATGCATTTGGGCAAACACGTGCTGTCGCTCGGCGAATTGCCTGAGACGTCGGCCGACACCCCCGATCTTGAAAATCTGTTCGCCGGCCACCGCTCGTTCCGCAACCGGCTGTTTATTATGCGCGACGAAGGCGGGCAGCCGCGGCGTATCCATTTGAGCGGCATGCCGTTCTTCGACAAAACCAGCGGTAAGTTTCTGGGTTTCCGCGGCACCGGCACCGACGTCACCCGCACCCTGGAAGCCGAGCGGGCGATGATGACCGCGCGCCGCGATCTCGAGCAGGCGCTCCGGACCCTCGAGGTGCGCAACGAGCAACTCAGCACGGCCCTGACCAAGGCGCAGGGGGCCTCCTCCGCCAAGAGCGAGTTCCTGGCGCTCACCAGTCATGAGCTGCGAACGCCGCTGAACGCGATTATCGGTTTCACCGAATTGTGCCGCCGGCAGGTGGCCGGCCCGATTACCGAGCGCATGGGCGACTATCTGGACAACGTGTTGTCGGCGTCCGGCCATCTGGTGCAGATCATCGACAACCTTCTCGACACGGTGCGCATCGAGAACGAAACCACCGAAATCAATCTGGAGCGCGTCAGCGTCGCCGCCCTCATCCGCGACACGCTGACAATGGTCGAGGTGCGCGCGGAGACGTCCGGTCTGACCGTGCAGGTGCCGGACATCGACGAAGATATCGAAGTGCTGGCGGACGTTACGGCAGCCCGTCAAATCCTCATCAATCTTCTCACCAACGCGGTCAAATTCACCCCCGAAGGCGGCACCGTCGGTATCGACATTGCGCCAGGGCAAAACAATCAGCTAGGGGTGACCGTGTGGGATACCGGTATCGGTATTCCGAAAGACCGTATTCATGCGGTGTTCGAACGTTTCCACCGCGTCCAATCCGATGTCTTCACCACCAGCACCGAAGGCGTTGGCATCGGTTTGCACGTCGCGCGCAGCCTGGCGCAATTGATGGGCGGCGACATCTCGCTGGAAAGCGAACTTGAAAAGGGTTCGCGGTTCACCCTCAGCCTACCGCGCTGGGACGCCTAAAAAAACCGGCGGTTCACCCGCCGGCCGCCACGCCGATCCCTATTCCATGAAAGTCCCGCGACTTAAGAGGCGGCGCGCACGCGCCCAATAACGCTGGCGCCTTCGGGCGTGATCATGCCGTTGCGCACCCAGCCCCTTTCTTCCATCTGACGCCACTCTTCGGGCGGCACCGACAGAAAGCCGCGCACATGGAGCGGCCTGACCTGCACGGTATCGTCCAACTGTGCCGCACCCTCCGCCTCGGCGCCGTCGGCGAGCCACGCCAGGGCGAGGCTTTGCACCCGCGACATCAACTGTCCGGGCGCGTCGGCCTTGGTTTGCACGAACGGCACCGCCGCCAGCCAGAATTCGTCTTCCGAAACGCTTTGCACCAGGTCCAGGTCGGCGCGCGCGCGGACCTCGTCGTCGAACGAGCGCAGGCTTTCAAACTCGCCGTTGGAGCGCTTGCGGCACAACACCCACACGCTCGGCGCGTCGGCATCGCCCTCCGCCGGCGATGGGTCGTTATTCGCTGCTGTTTCTGTGTCGTGTACCGCAACCACCTTGTCTGCGCTCATCATCAGTTTTCAGCGGTGGGCGCCTTCTGCGTCCGGCACCATCGACGTTAGCCCATTGGCCAACCAGTGTCAGCCACCCGGACCGGGCTTTTTCGTTAACAAAGATGGTTAATGGGGCCCGAATCCGTGCATATCCGCTCTTTTCACCGTGAATTGAAATCGACGGACCGGCGATCGGCCGAGCGCATAACCCCTCGATGAATAAGGACATTAGACAGCGCCTAATGCGCCTCGTTCCAATTGTCGCCGATGCCGGCGTCGGCGACCAGGGGGACAGCGAGGTTGGCGGCAGGCGCGGCGGCGCCCTCCATGACCTCGCGCGCCACCTCGATGGTGGCGTCGACCTCATCGTCGGGCACTTCGAACAACAGCTCGTCATGGACCTGCAATAGCATCCGCGCGGCGAGCTTCTTGGCCGCCAGCGCCGGCGGCATGCGGATCATGGCGCGCTTGATGATGTCGGCCGCCGCGCCCTGGATCGGCGCGTTGATGGCCTGGCGCTCGGCGCCGCCACGCACCGCCTGGTTCTTGTCGCCGATACCCGACAGGTGGATGCGCCGGCCGAACAGGGTCTCCACATAGCCGTTGGCTTTGGCGAATTCGATGGTCTCGTCCATATAATCGCGGATGCCGGGGAAGCGCTCGAAATAGGCGTCGATATAGGCTTGGGCGTCGCCGCGCGAAATGCCCAGATTGCGCGCCAGGCCGAACGCGGAAATGCCGTAGATGATGCCGAAATTGATCGCCTTGGCGCGGCGGCGCAGATCGGGGCCGAGCTCGTCGAGAGGCACGCCAAAGACCTGGCTGGCGGTCAGCGCGTGGATGTCCTGGCCGGCCTCGAAGGCTTCGATCAGCGCGCCGATGCCAGCGACATGGGCGAGCACGCGCAGCTCGATCTGGGAATAATCCAGCGACACCAGCTTGTGGCCGGCCTCGGCGACGAAGGCGGCGCGAATCTTGCGGCCCTCTTCGGTGCGCACCGGGATATTCTGCAAATTGGGCTCGGTCGACGACAGGCGGCCGGTCGAGGCGATGGCCATGCCGTAGGAGGTGTGAATGCGCCCGGTCCCGGAGTTGATCTGAGCCACCAGGGCGTCGGTGTAAGTCGATTTGAGTTTCGCCAATTGCCGCCAATCGAGCACGGTTCGCGGCAGCTCGTGACCTTGGGCAGCGAGGTCTTCGAGGATGTCGGCGCCGGTGGAATAGGCCCCGGCCTTACCCTTCTTGCCGCCCGCGATGCCGAGCTTATCGAACAGAATTTCGCCGAGCTGCTTGGGCGAGGCGATGTTGAACTCCTCGCCGGCCAGCTTGTGGGCCGCTTCTTCCAGCGTCGCCGCGCGCTT
>Ga0114950_10002462_pt1 | contig 14198 bp, 10 predicted proteins | sample N075metaG_FD_83503 | JGI IMG/M metagenome (GOLD analysis project Ga0114950, IMG submission 83503) | Deep subsurface microbial communities from Kermadec Trench to uncover new lineages of life (NeLLi) - N075 metaG | ecosystem: Environmental > Aquatic > Marine > Ocean trench > Sediment | place... | reverse complement strand
GATCGCCATCGAGGCGAGCGAGGACCTGGCCACTGCTGACATCGTCGCCTTCCTCGGCAAGAATTTCACGAACTTCGCCGCCCACCTTGGCGATAACGATGGCATCGGCGAAAGCTTCAATCGGGGCGGTGCCAGAGTAAACGGCATAAATATCACCGCGTGCAGGCAATGCAGTCTCTACAGGGATTGCGGGACTTTCATCCTCGTCTGTATCGGCGCTGGCTTCTTCGTCACCCTGTTGGCATGCAGCCAGCAGGACTGTAACTAAAACCAAACCCGGCAATAACCGTCTCGGTGTCATTACGACTTCCTTTTGATCTGTTGTAGCGGTGTTCGAACGCTCGCTCAACCGGCTCAACCGGTGGCAGAATTGCCCGTTGCGATGCTTGCGAGTACTTTGCTGCCATCACGCAGGCTGCCCTGACCGGTAACGATAATTTGCTCATCTGCGGCAAGGCCATCGAGCACTTCAACACGACCATCCGATTCGATTCCGGTAACGATTCTGCGACGCTCAGCAGCACCGTCCGTGACCACATAAACGACTGTCTGACGATCTTCCCTGACTAGGGCGGCAGCAGGAATAAGCAGTGCATCAATATGTTGTTCGTAAGCGATATCGAAACGAGCAAACATTCCTGGTGCGAGCAATGCTGCTTTGTTATCGATGTATGCTGTGGCGCGAAACGTACCGTTCCTGGAATCGACCGTCGGACTGATTCGCACAATCGTGGCTGCGAATGTAATTTCCGGCATTGCGTCGACGTGAATTTCTACGCTGTGTCCGGCAGAGAATTTGGCCAACTCGTTTTGTGGAATCTTCAGATGTGCAACCAACCTCGTGGTATCGGTGATCCGGAACGTCGTATCGCTGATCGAGACGTGCCGGCCGATTTTGATTTCGCGAGCCGAGACAACGCCGGATATCGGTGCGCGAATTATCGTGTAGCTGTAATTGAGGCGTTTTAATTCGTAGCTCGCGTTGAGCGCATCCACGTCAAAGTTCAATCCCTCAACAGAAGATGCACTGACCAGCCCTTTTTCCTGCAGATTTACGAAACGCTCATATTCATTGCGGACCTTGTCCAGTGCCGATTTTGCCTGCAGCATCTGCAGACGCAGTCTTGCACCGTCCAGCCGGGCAAGAACCTGTCCTGCGACCACCTGCTCGCCTTCTTCCACGAGGATCTGCATGACCTCGCCGTTTACTTTGGCCAGCACCGGCGCTTCTGCATCAGAAGAGATGGCCGCGGTGGTGTGGTAGGTCGCAAATATGTCGCCATTGCTTACTGACACAACCTGCACCGGCAATGCGGTTACGCTTGCCTGGATATCGCTGCCGGCGTCCGCCGTGATTTTTGCATCGACCTCGCCACAGCCGCTCAATCCAATGCTCAGAGACGCTGCGAGCGTGCTTAAGGCAATTACTTTAAAATTCATTTGTCTTCCCGGAGCCAATTAAATCGGCCGATACGGCCATCTAGTGTTATAGTGAAGTATAACACTAGATAACTATAACGCAAGATCGTGATCGATACTTTGGAGGTCATAGAAAGCCTTCTTATTTCAATAAGTTAGAATGTTCCTGAAGCTAAAGCCAGGTCGTATTCGAAAATCTCGTGCCGGATTTAGACGACAAATCTCGCCAAATCGACCGATTTTGTGACATCGGGCTGTGGTTCCGGCCAGGATCGGAATGACCTCGCTCCCTGCATCTTCAGTACTTAGATGCACGAAGCGAGCAATTGGATTGAGTGGTGGCCGGTTGAAGACGCCGCGCGTATGTCATCGATTCGCGGCGTCTTTGCTTTCGTTTATGTCCTGACACTGCAACCAGGCAAATTGTCCAGACAGCCGCTCCCACGATGTTTATCCTATTCGTGGGACCGGCTGTCTAAACTAGTGCGCCCGATCCCAATATCAAGAAGGGTACAAAAGCAAAAACGCCGCAAATTGTCGAATCTCTCATCGAACTGTTACCGAGAGCAATAAATGGCAAGCGACGAGCCCTACGAAACAGCGCGTGAAACACCGCCTTGTCGAGCCGTACGTCGCGTTGCCATTCGTGCGGCGATCCTGGCCTGAATCATCAGCAGGCTGGGGGTCAGGAACAATGTCAGTACCGTCGCAAACGCCAGGCCACCGGCGACCGATGACGACAACTGTGTCCAGTATTGAGTCGATGGTGCACCGACTGAAATTTCACGATTCACCAGGTCAATATTCAACGCAAAGACCATTGGTAACAGGCCGAGAATAGTGGTGACCGTCGTCAACAGAACAGGACGCAGGCGTACGGCACAAGTTCTGACAATCGCATCGAACGCATCGTTGCCACGTTGGCGTAGTACGTTATAGGTATCGATAAATACAATATTGTTATTGACCACAATTCCAGCGAGCGTAATTACACCAACGCCACTCATCACGATACCAAACGGTTTATTCATGATGAGATGGCCGAGCAGAACACCGCCCGTCGAAAATACAACGGCGGTGAGAACCAGGAATGCCTGGAACAGACTGTTGAACTGAGTCACAAGAATAATTGCCATGACGGCGATTGCGATCATCATTGCTTTGCCGAGAAATGCTGTCGCTTCGTTTTGTTCCTCGTTGCCGCCTCGGAACACAACACTCACGCTCGGATCGATATCGAGAAACGGCAGCAACTCAGTCATTTCGGCGACAATATCCGCATCGAGAAAACCTTCCTGCACATCTGCCTCCACGCGCATCGTTCGTCGCATGTTGGTTCGCTGCACGGAGCTAACCTTGTTGGCCGGAACCCGTTTGACGAAATTGCTGATAGGAACGAGGCCATCCTTGGTAGGAATTCGCAACTCATCGATTTGTGCCAGGTTGCGACTGCTGTACGGGTAGCGAACACGAATATCGATCTCATCCTCGGCATCGTCAGGACGATATTCACCGATCTTGACCCCATTGGTTACAAGCTGAATCATGTTGCCGACCAGCGTTATATCCGCACCAAACTTCGCCGCCTGCGCCCGGTCAACCTGAATTTGCCACTCGATACCGGGCAACGGCCTTGTATCTTCAATGTTTAACAGGCCATCGATCGATTCCAGCGCGGTACGGATTCTGCCGGTTGCCTCGCCGAGAAGTGCGGGCGAGCGCGATGACAACTCGATCTGAATCGGTTTACCTTGTTGCGGACCATCCTCAGGTTTGCGTGCCTGAATCGAAATTCCTGCCAGTCCGGCGACACTCGCGCGCACTTCATCCAGTATTACATCCGCCTTGCGGCGCTCGTCCCACTCGACAAAGTTCAGCGTTATCGAACCAATCAGGTCCTCTGCAGCGCCTCGTCCGCCGCCACCGGTTTTGGTATAAACACTTTCAACCTCTTCAAGATCGAGGACATAGGCTTCAACCTGTCGGACGAGAACATCTTTTTCATCGATCGACAGGTCGCCGCGGGCCCGAATATCTATGTTCGCGAATTCTGGTTCGATATCAGGAAACAATTCCATGCCCCTGCCGAACAGAGCGAAGGCCACGTAGATCGCAACAAGAACCGCGGTAACAGCGCCAACATTCTGCCATGGTCGTTGCAGTGAGCGCTTTAGAAACTGAATATAGCTCCCGGTCAGGCCTGTCACGGTGTCGAGGTCGCCGGTCTCTGCTGCAGACAGGTTGCGCCTTGCCTCGTCATTCATGGCTCCGGTAGCGCCGAACATCGAGCCAAGCGTCGGCACGAAAATCAGTGCCATCAACAAAGATGCGAGCAGCACCGCGATCAGCGTTATTGGCAGGTACTTCATGAACTCACCCATAACGCCTGGCCAAAATGCCAGCGGCACGAAAGCGGCCAGCGTCGTGCCGGTTGAGGCGATGATAGGCCATGCCATGCGCCGTGCTGCGCTTGAATAGGCATCATGGCGATCAATGCCCTCGGCCATGCGTCGATCCGCTAACTCGGTAACCACAATTGCACCATCAACCAGCAAACCGACAGCCATGATCAGTGCGAACAGCACCATCATGTTAATGGTGATGCCGAATGATGCGATGGTGAGTATGCCGAGCAGGAAGCTGCCGGGAATTGCGACACCCACAAGGATGCCGGCCCTGACACCCAGTATGCCGATAATAATAATGAACACGAGCAGAACTGCCGAGATAACGCTATTTTGCAAGTTGGAAAGCATACGGTGAACATCTTTCGACTTGTCACGCGACGCCACTATCGAAATGCCATCCGGCCAGTAAGCTTTTTCGGCTTCGATCAGCGCTTTGACGTCCTCTACTGTGCCAATGACGTTCGCGCCGCCGCGCTGCACAACCTCGATCGCCAGCGCTCGCTCGCCATTCAGGCGCGCATAACTCTCCGCGTCTTTATAAGTCCGGCGTACCTCGGCCACATCTTTAAAATGAACGATGCGTTCGCCGACCGCCTTGATCGGCATTTCGAGAATATCGCTGGCAGATTCGAAGACGCCCGGAACCTTAACGGGAAATCGCCCTTCGCCGGTATGCAGCGCACCTGCAGCAACCAGTTTGTTGTTGCGATTGATGAGTGACAAAATTTGCGCCTGATCAAGGCCATAACTTTCCATGGCGAGCGGATCGATGACCACTTCCATCAGTTCTTCACGGACGCCCACCAGGTTGACCTCAAGAACTCCGGTGACACCTTCGATTTTTTCCTTCAGATCCCTGGCGAGAATGGTCAGCGTTCGTTCGGGTACGTCGCCGGCCAGGTTCAGGACCAGCATTGGATCAAAACGCGAGAACTTGACCTCGGTTACCACCGGTTCCTCAGTTTCGCCAGGGAACTTGGCCTTCGCCGCATCAACCTTGGCTCGCGTATCCTGCAGTGCGACGTCGATGTCGGTGTTTGCATCGAACTCGATTTGTACGTTGGCACCACCTTCATAGGCGTTTGCCGTCAACTCCTTTATGCCCTCGATAGTCCGCAGTTCCTGTTCCAGCGGGCGAACCAACAGACGCTCTGCATCTTCGGGGGAAATACCGTCATGCTTCAGGCTTACATAGACGATAGGAATATCCAGGTCCGGCTCGGCTTCCTTGGGCATGTTGGAATAGGTGATGACGCCCGCAATGATGATGACCGCAAGGGACATCATGACGGTCCGCGACCGTTGCATCGCGGATTCTATGATTTGCATTTCTAGCGGTCCCGGCTCAACGATTCGGACTTGATAGCAACAGCTGTCTCAATGTCATCTTCCGGAATCGCCTCGACCATAGTGCCTTCATTAACAAAGCCCTGGCCAACCGTGATCAGCGTTGTCAGATACGGTAAGCCTGCGATCCAGATACCGTCACTTGATGACATCACAATGTCCGCACGATGAAACTCGACCACACCGGCATCATTCAGTGTCTTGACGCCCAGATTTCCCTGATCGTCGAGCGTTAGCAGCGATGGCGACACGCGCTGCGCGAAAACGGTTTCACCCGGGATCATGAGCCTGGCTGTCATTCCAGCCCGATAAACGCCATCCGCGTTGTCGATTGCAAGCTCCACGGTAAAGGTGCGGGTGGCCTCGTCAGCAACCGGTGCCATATAACGAATCACACCCGTTACGATTTCACCCGTTGCGAGCTCAGCGGAGCCCTCTTTACCCTTGACAATGTAATGAGCGTCATACTCGGAGATGCTGGCACTGACAATCAGCGTCCTGTCATCTACAAATGATGCGATCGGGTCGCCTCTTTTCACGAAGTCACCGACCTCCACTTGTCGTTCCTGAAGTGCGCCATCAAACGGAGCACGAACGACCATGTAGTCGATGTCCAGTTCTGAACGTCTCAGCTCCGTCTTCGCCGCTTCCAGCAAAGCCGCAGCTTCTTGTAATTGGGCTTCAGAAACGTAATTGTCGCCAAGCAGTTTTTCACGCGCGGCAAATTCCAGTTCCCGTTGCTTCACCGTCGCGACAGCCTGAGCATGTCGCGCGTAGCGATCACGTTCGTCGAGTCGCACGATGACATCACCGCGATCCAGTCGATCTCCGCGCTCCCGGCCCACAGCAACAACACGCCCGTCGGTTTCAGCATTGATGTCGACAATGCGAGCCGGTGCGGTTCTGCCGTTAACGGTTAATATGCGAGTAACTTCCTCTGCCGTTTGCTGACGGACACGAACAGTAGGACGTGCTTCAGATTGCTGACTGGCGACTGGACCAGTGCCAGCATTATTGTCGTCGCTACCGACCTGTCCGCTGACAAGCCACAACGCAATAGCAGAAGTGATTGCGGCAGAAATTAGCCAGGATTTGTAACGTTTCAGATTTTCGAATTGCATTTTTAGTTAAGCCTTGTAAGAAATTTTTGCGCGAAAGCGAATTAGCCGATCGCAGTCTTCAGGTCCTCGCTATCGATCTCCTTCAGCATCGCGCGATTTTCTTCAATGTATTGTTTGAACGAACAAGCCATGTGCTTGCCAAAACCGGCAACAAACCGTGCTCCCTTTGGCAATGTCGCGCATTCACAATTGGTGAACTCGTCAATCAAAACGATAAATTCTTCTATTTCCGCCAATTTGTTTTTCATCATCGTTTCGACTTGCTGTTCCGGCATGAGGTGTGCAAACCACAGGCTGGCGAGAAACTCCGATCTGATCTTGTGAGTAGGGTTCGGATTGTCGAGCCCCTGCATCAGTTCCTCACGACCCTTTTCGGTGATGCTGTATACCTTGCGATCCGGCTTGCCGTCCTGGGGTATGTGTTCGAACTCCACCAGGCCGTTTCTTGCGAGTGTCGCGAGCGCGGGGTAAATCGATCCGTAACCGGCGGGGAAAAAGTGGCCGAATGAGGACTCGAAACATTTCTTCATGTCGTAGCCGGAGGCATCACCGTCCGTCAGCATTCCGAGGCAAACTGTTTTGACATCCATAAAATTATTCCTTGCGGGGCCCGACAGCCCATATATCGAGGTGATGTATATATATCGGGGCGATGCATACTATCAGATTGATATATAAAAACCAGTAAATCGATATAAGGAAATGTACTTAGCGATAAAGCTAGGTAAAACAGGACATTACGACAGTAGTCGTGCTGGCCTTCGGAGAGAGTCGCCCCCTTAGGCAGTTCAGCAAGGCGAAGATGGGGCGAAAACGGGCGTCAGGCACCCGGCAAGCCCGGCCTACAAAAAATATTGCGAAAGATATGGATTCATCATTCGGTTTTCCGGATCCAGCTGCCGGCGTATCTTGCGAAAGAATTCGAGTCGGCTGCCATAGGCCAGGCCAGGGTAATCCGCTGGTACTTCCAGTGTCTGATTAAAAACCGGTATGCCGCCCCAGTGGCGAGCGAAGTCACCAAAATCGATGGCGAAGTCGTCCCATCCCTTTACCTGCGTGGATATCGCTCGAAGTGCAATCATTGGCTCGTCAAAACTTGGTGACAGTAATGCGGTCCTGTCTCTGCCGATTTTGAACCCGACCGTCGGCATGTCGCAGCGGAAACCACTGTCCCGGTGAATGCGCAGGCAGAATTCGCGATAAGCCTGCACGACGATTGCAAAGTCCGCGGCCGGAAAAAACCAGGTTGAATAGTGCAGGCGCTGTGCGGTGTCGTTGCCTTTTGTACGACTCATCTGTGCCGTGAAGTTGCTACCGGAGTTCACCAACCGGGTGCTAACAAGACCCTGGGTCATTTTGCTGACCTCATCGATCAGCCGGTAACGTACGCCGGATACCGGGACGACCCGGTTGATCGAATTGAAGACATGCGGCAAGACGGTGCTTTCGCCCCAGTCCTTTATTTTCCACGGAATGCGATGCCCGGCGCGGGCGTCGGGACTGTGACGGCGCAGATCGAGATAAACGCGATTGCGAAACGGCAACAGAAAATATTTAAGCCCGACGTCGACGTTGGACAACCGCTCAGAGACCGCGGCAAATTGTTCAAATGTGCAGCGACGATGAGTGACGGAAAAAATCCTGGTCGGGCGGACTTTGAGTTCAACTTCGTAAATGATGCCGAGCATGCCATAGCTAAGGCGATAGGCATTCAGGAGATTTTTCTGATCGCCTCTGATATGGATTGCTTTGCCATCCGGGGTGATCACACGAATGCTTTTCACCTGGGAGGCAAAGAACGCGCCGTCATCGCCAAACGCGGCACCAATACATGCACCAGCGACTGCGCCACCTACGGTACGACTCATCAGGTCGTGGGCGCCCGCCAGCTCAAGGCCGTGACTGGCGAGTTCTTTTGCCAGGTCGCCGATTCTGGCACCGGCCTGGACAATCACAGTATCGCTGTAAGTATCGATGTTTCTGATTTGCGTAAGCGCAGACACGTCAATAACCGTTCCAGCCGCTGAAGACGTACAGTCCGTGGCAGAACTGTTGGCGCCGACCGGGCGAAATGGTAGCCGATAGCGTGAATTGGGCTCTAGCGCATCGCGAATTTCCCGCACTTTGGACGGGTGTAAAACTGTTGGTTTAGACTGCTTATGTAAACGAAATCTGCCCGTTCTACGGACAGTGACTGCATTAACTGACATTGCTGACTCCAAAATCGAATGGGACGAGATTCGATGCTTGAGTCCAGGCACAGGCCAATAAAATCCATCATCGGGCAATTATGCAGTGAGAGTTGCCTGGCGAAAGCCACAAACATGGGGTCCTGATTGCTCGAGCGAGCCGACCGCACTGATTTGGCAACCCCGCTGTCATAGGTTTCCCCGTAGACCGGTAGTTTTGCGACCCTTTCTTTCGAAAGGCGTGCCTTTTTCAAACGTACGCTGATCGTTGCACACAGGGATTCAGGCTGTCAATTTTGCCGCAAAGTTTTTCCCAGATGATGTTAAATTGCAGACTTGTGAAACACTGTTTTTAGTGAGCTGAAATCTGATTGACCAGGGAGTACTGTGCCATGTCGTTGTTCCGTTCATCACTAGTTATCGCATCTTCTTTCTTATTGGCGGCGTTGTCGCATGCCGGTTCTGTCATCGAATTCGAGACAATTGAGCATGCTGCAGGCTCACCACTTTCGGGCACGATGAAGATATCTACCCAGGGAAACATGACGCGCCTGGACATCGATTCCACCAACGGCGATGCGGGTCTGATTTTTGATTCTGGCAAGGGTGAACTGGTCATACTTGATTACAAGGACAAGAAGTACTATGTCATGACGCGGGAACAGATGGATGCGATGGCGGTGAAGGTCAGTGACGCCATGCGACAAATGGAAGCAGCGCTTGCGGCAATGCCACCCGAACAGCGGGCAATGGCCGAGCAAATGATGAAAGGAAGAATGCCCAAACAGGCATCGGCGCAGGCACAGCCCAAATCGACCATCAGCAAAACCGGCAGCAGTGGCTCAGTTGCTGGCCTGGATTGTGATAACTACGAGGTATCACAAGCGGGGCGAAAAATTCGTGATATGTGCGTGACGCCGTGGGATGAAATTGATGGTGGCCGTGAATCTACAGACGCAATGATGGCGATCGCTGACTTTTTCTCCGGGATTCGTGACGCCGTTACCGCGGTTGGTGGCATGACCGCGCTCGATCATCAGCAGGAAATGTTTGCGCACATGCAAGACCTGAACGGCTTTCCGATTTCATCAAAATCATTTGACGATGCTGGCGTGCTGACCAGTGAGTCCAGGTTGATCTCCAGCGAAAACGTCAGCCTTGCACCGAGTGATTTCGCACCACCTGTGGGCTTTCAAAAACAGGAAATGTTCTAGCCCGGACACTTCATGAATGTGCTCGCGCCTTTGCAGGATCCTTGTCCGCACACGGGATTTTCCTCTTTCGGGAATACACACTGGTATTCCGCCCGGTCGGAAAAACCCGTGTGCAGACAATGCTCTGTGCAATCATCGCGGCAATTCATGAAGTGTCCGGGCTAGCCCTCTTCCAAGAGGCGGTCTGGTCAGGTAAGCGGCCTTGTCTATCACTCTGCGAGCGAGTTCACGGCATACTGTTAATGTCGCTCTGCGTTCTGCTGCGCTAAGATATCGCTGTGGATAAGAATCTTTTGCCCGCAAATGCTGTTCTTGCAGCCAATCGTATAGGTGCCTATATTCGGGAGACACCATTGGACTACTCACCTGCCCTAAGTGAATTGAGTGGTGCCAATGTCTACCTGAAGCTAGAGAACCTGCAACACACCGGATCATTCAAGTTGCGTGGCGCTTTCAACAAGCTGCTAACGATGACACCGGAGGAACGTCAGGCGGGCGGTGTTGCGGCATCAAGCGGTAATCATGGTGCAGCAATTGCCTATGCCATGAAAGAATTGGGTGTTTCCGGTGTCATTTTTGTTCCCGAGCAAACGTCTTCAACCAAAGTAGACGCAATAAAACGTGCCGGTGGCGATGTGCGCTTCTTTGGCAACGATGGTCTGGATACAGAAGTCCACGCGCGTGACTATGCACAGCAAAACGGCATGGTCTACTTGTCCCCCTATAATGATGCTGAGGTTATTGCAGGGCAGGGTACTTGTGGTGTCGAAATTGCACAGCAGCTATCCGACATCGATGCAGTCTTTATTGCCGTTGGTGGTGGCGGACTCATCAGCGGCGTGGGTTTATTCCTGAAATCGGTTAACCCGGCGATTTCTGTTGTTGCGTGTCAGCCGCTGGCCTCTGCTGTCATGACTGAATCGGTCAAAGCGGGAGAGATTCTTGATTTGCCCAGCGAGCCAACACTTTCTGACGGGACGGCTGGCGGCATCGAAGTTGATGCAATTACGTTCGGAATCTGTCGCGACCTCGTCGACGACTACCAGGTCGTTACCGAAGAACAAATAGCCGAGGCCATGCGCGTATTTATCGACGCTCATCACATGTTGCTGGAAGGCGCTGCCGGTGTGGCCATCGCCGGATTTCTTGCAGGTGCGGACAAGTACAAGGGCAAGAACGTCGTCATCATCGTCTGTGGTGGCAATATAAGCCGGGAAACGCTGAAAAAAGTAATCTGACGATTGCCAGCAACAGATTGCCGAACCGGGATGTTTCATTGCGCTGTTTGTGGAACTGGCTGCTGAAAAATTGTTCTAATTATCTTCGCCCGATTGCCAGGTGAGGCAAATGAAAACCACTATATTGCTGGCGGTCCTGTCATTGCTTGTTGCGGTTGCCGCGAACGGTGCATCGACCGCATTCGTTAATGTCAATGTCATTCCAATGACGTCCGAAACGGTTCTGTACGGCAAAACGGTTATCGTAACGGATGGCAGAATCGCCGCCATCGGTAACGTCGAGCGCACCTCGCTGCCGCTGGATGCGGTCGTCGTCGATGGTACGGATCGTTACCTGTTGCCCGGGCTTGTCGAGATGCACGGCCATATTCCTGGCGGCGCATCGCAACACCTGCAACGTACGTTAAGCCTCTTCGTCGCCAATGGCGTTACGACCGTTCGCGGAATGTTGGGACAGCCATCGCATCTGGAATTGCGGCGAAGTATCGCTGCAGGAAAAACGCTGGGTCCAAGACTCATTACCTCAGGCCCGTCGCTGAATGGGCGCAGCGTTAGCAGCCCTGCGGCAGCAATTGCCATGGTGGAGGCACAACATGCAGCTGGTTACGACTTTCTGAAAATTCACCCGGGTTTGACGCGACCGGAGTTCGATGCCATGGCCGCAACAGCGCGACGGCTCGACATGCCTTTTGCGGGACATGTCCCGGAAGATGTGGGTATCAGACGAGCAATGGATGCGGGTATCGCAACAGTAGATCATCTTGACGGCTACATGCAGGCATTGTTGCCGGCGAACGAAGATCCACTGGGTGGGCTGGCGGGTTATTTTGGCGTGTTCCTCGCAGATCAGGCGGACGAGAGGAAGATTGCAGAAGTCGTGGCGGCAACGGTGGCAGCGGCTGTCTGGAACGTGCCAACGGAATCGTTATTTGAGCATGTGACCTCTGCAGCACTTGATGTCGATGAAATGGTCACCTGGCCGGAAATGGTCTACATGCCGGCGGCGACCGTGTCGCAATGGCAGCAAGCCAAGAGAGAGTTGCTGGGCGACGTTAACTATGATGCTGCAACGGCGGCTCACGCTGTTCGCATCAGACAACGGTTAATCGCTGAGTTACACGCTGCTGGTGCCGGTCTGTTGCTGGGCTCTGATTCGCCACAGATATTCAATGTGCCGGGATTCGCCATCCATCGGGAGCTCGAGTTCATGGTAGCTGCCGGCCTGACGCCATTTGCAGCACTCGAAACAGGCACGATCAACGCCGCCAGATTCTTCAATGAGGAGTCCGACTATGGTTCCGTGACGAGCGGCAAAGTAGCAGATCTGGTGCTTCTCGATGCCAATCCACTACAGGACATCTCTAACTCACGTCGGGTTCATGGCGTAATGCTGGCCGGGCGATGGCTTTCGCGGTTCGACCTTGATCGCTTACTGGAACAATACGAACGCTAAAATCAGTCAATGCGCCACATTTTCCGGATTCGGCATTGCATCCATTTGGCGGCCGTGAGCATCTAAATTATTTACGCTCGGAAATTTCGGGCCATTTTCGTATTGAGGGACTTAAATCATGCGCAGCATAGTAGTAATGGTGATGTTTACAGCCAGTTTGGCCAGCGCTGCCTGGAACGGGTACCAGGAAGTGCGGGACCTGAGGCTCAGCGCCAGTGGTGTAGGCATGCTCGAAATCGAGGCGGGGGCCGGCAGTCTGGAAATTATTGGTGTATCCGGGACAAACGAAATCGTCGTGATCGCGACTATTCTGGTGCCTGAAGATGATGACGACAAAGCACGCAAAGACATCGCGTCTCACCTGGTCCTTAGCCTGGAGAAGGACGGGGATAAGGCCGTTCTGCAAGGCTACTTCAAACACGGCTTCATGAATTTCGGTGACAGTCCGCATGTGCAGCTTGAGGTGCAGGTGCCGGCAAGGCTGGGTCTGAACATTGAAGACGGGTCAGGGCCGATCGTCGTGGAAAATGTCTCGGGCAATATCGACGTGGACGATGGATCCGGATCGATAACGATGACAAATGTCGGTGGCGATGTGAATATCGATGATGGTTCAGGTTCGATATCTATCGAGGGAGTCCGCGGCGATTTATTTATCGGTGATGGTTCCGGCAGCATCAGAGTCCGCGAAGTTGCTGGCAGCGTAACCATCGATGATGGATCCGGAAGCATCAATGTTAGCGATGTCGAGCAGGATTTGATCATAGTAGATGATGGTAGCGGCTCGCTGAATTTTTCAAATATTGGTGGACGGGTAGAGAAAGAAAGCTAAGCAGTGGCAGACGGCCCGCTGGCGTATAGTCCTGCCACGGTAAAATATTTTGCCGCAGGGAGGGCTGCTATGAGCAACGAACCACCCTACGATCAGCGTTTGCTGGATCTCTATGATCGTTACGCGCACGGATGAATCGGTCGGTGGCAATTTCTCGATCGCGCCGCAGCCGTTACTGCCAGCGGTGCCGTTTTACGGGCGGCAACCGGCGACAGAAGATGTCGATCAAATCCGCGCGCCTTTATTGATTCACTACGGTGAGCTCGACGCACGCGTCAACGCTGGCTGGCCCGCATACAAAAGCAGCATTCGACGCGGCGGGCCGGGAGTACAGTGCCTACACGACTGCAGGGGCAAATCACGGCTTTCATAACGATACGACGCCACGTTATGACAAGGAAGCGGCGGAACTGGCCTGGCGTCGGACCATTGAATTTTTTCGCCATAATATGGTCTGAATAGAGGTCAGCAGGTGTTTTGGCCAGTGGCTGGTCACGACGCCTTCTGTGACAGGCCATCACTCGTTGCCACGGGAGCCAGAACCCTCTTCGTGACGCCCGTAATGGCTTTGTGGAGGCTGGCCAGCGAAACAGGCGTTGCGACAGCCTGTTAGAATTGCAGCTGGTACTGGAGGCCAAGTACATGGGTTTTCGCTTAATATTTCTGGCATTTGCTGTTCTGGCTGCCGCTTTTTGCTGGGGTCAGGTTACCGACAGACTTAGTCGCGATCAGAATCCGACCACGATCATCGGGCCACGCAACCTGCCTTTGTACGACGGGGCGCAGGAATTGCTTGCGGGAAATAATGCCGAGGGTGTACGGCTGACACATAAGGGTCTGAAGATGGCACATGGGCGACGCGAGGCAGAAGCTGCCCTGTCAAATCTGTGTGCCGGATATGTCAAGCTTGAACTCTATGACCTCGCACTAAAGTACTGCGAACTGCTACTGGCGCGAAACGACCGGAACTGGCGTGG
>Ga0114950_10002455_pt1 | contig 14217 bp, 12 predicted proteins | sample N075metaG_FD_83503 | JGI IMG/M metagenome (GOLD analysis project Ga0114950, IMG submission 83503) | Deep subsurface microbial communities from Kermadec Trench to uncover new lineages of life (NeLLi) - N075 metaG | ecosystem: Environmental > Aquatic > Marine > Ocean trench > Sediment | place... | reverse complement strand
TATCGGAGAAACTGAAATTGCCATAGACTTCAGTTGTGTCATTGATATGGAAACCCGCATTCAGGAAGAACTTCGTTATTTCAATGTCGGGGTCGCCCCATCGCTGGCACAAACCATCCAGCGGTACGGTGTCTGCCCCGACGAAGCTGATCACATCTTCACAGAGGTAGTGCGGCACACCACGCGACGTTGTTTCCGACGTTGAGCGCTCAATGGTGGCGTTCAGGAAGCCATTATCGCCCAGGCTGAAGCCGCCGTTGGCCGCGATCGCAGTGCGCGCACCATCGCCCTCGAAATACTCACCGGCCTGAGCCGACACGGTGAAGCCTTCGCTGGCGTCTTTCAATATGACGTTCACGACGCCGGCTATGGCGTCCGAGCCATACTGGGCTGACGCGCCGTCACGCAATACCTCGATGCGCTTGATTGCCAGTGAAGGCAGAGACGCAAAATCCACCGCCTGCGCACCCTGGTTCACGGTACCGAGTGGGGAGAACTGCAGGTTGACGAGCGGTGAGCGATGGCGACGGGTACCGTTCACCAACACCAGCGTCTGATCGGGCGATAGGTTGCGCAGTGACACAGGTCGAATAAACGAAGTACCGTCGGCGATCGGCCATCTCATCGTATTCAGTGAAGGTGAAATCTTCGTCAGGCCGTCTGTCAAGTCAAAAGCCGCCTGATTGGTTAGCTTGGCGCCAGAAAGTATATCAATCGGCGACAGCGTCTCTGTCGGCAATTGCCCTTCCCTGCGCGTACCGGTCGTCACGACCTCATCGATCAATTCATCCTCATCCGCCGCCTGTGCAACTGCGGCCGGACTGCTTAGTGCCAAACTAATGGCTATGACCGTACAGATTGCAGACGGCCAGATTAGTGTAATTCTATTCATGATCTCCCCCTGAGATTGTTGCAACGCTATTTAGGGCGTTAGCCCAAGTATAGTATGACAATGGCCTTCAGGCTCAGTTCGATTGAAATATTTATTGCATTCACCGACGGGCACAGGCTCTTACATAAAAAACCCGGCAATTGCCGGGTTTTCTAATTACCTCTTGAGGCGCTGATTTACATCATGCCGCCCATACCGCCCATGCCACCCATGTCCGGCATCGCCGAGCCAGAATTGTCCTGCGGCGCGTCCGCAACCATGGCTTCTGTCGTCAACAGCAGTCCGGATATCGATGTGGCGTTTTGCAGCGCGTAGCGCGTAACCTTGGTTGGATCCAGGATGCCGGCCTTGATCATGTCGCCGTATTCGCCCGTCGCAGCATCATAGCCGTAGTCGCCCGTGCCTGCGGCAACAGCGTTCAGCACTACACTGGCATCGCCGCCCGCATTGATCACGATCTGGCGCAGCGGCTCTTCCACTGCACGCTTCAGGATTGCGATTCCAACATTCTGATCGTCGTTATCGCCCTTGAGCTTGGAAATTGCCGCAACTGCGCGAATATAAGCGACGCCACCGCCTGCGACGACGCCTTCTTCGACGGCCGCACGGGTCGCGTGCAACGCGTCTTCAACGCGTGCTTTCTTTTCCTTCATCTCGATTTCGGTCGCTGCACCAACCTTGATGACGGCAACGCCGCCAGAGAGCTTGGCAACTCGCTCCTGCAGTTTCTCCTGGTCGTAGTCCGATGAAGAATCTTCGATTTCGCGGTTGATCTGATCGACGCGGCCCTTGATGTCTTCACTGCGGCCAGCACCGTCGATGATCGTGGTGTTTTCCTTCGTTATCTGAATCTTCTTGGCCTCACCGAGATCTTCGATCGTTGCCTTCTCAAGCGACAAACCGACTTCCTCGGAAATGACCTGTCCACCGGTCAGAACCGCAATATCCTGCAACATGGCCTTGCGACGATCGCCGAAACCAGGCGCCTTAACGGCGGCGACTTTAACGATGCCGCGGATATTGTTAACAACCAACGTGGCCAACGCCTCACCTTCAACGTCTTCAGCAACGATGATGAGCGGACGGCCCGCCTTGGCAACACCTTCGAGAATCGGCAGCAGATCGCGGATATTCGAGATCTTTTTGTCATACAACAAAATCAGCGGATCTTCGTGTTCCACCTGCTGACTCTGCTGGTCATTGATGAAGTAGGGCGACAGGTAACCGCGATCGAATTGCATGCCTTCGACGACGTCCAGTTCGTTCGCGAGGCCAGAGCCCTCTTCGACCGTAATAACGCCTTCCTTACCAACCTTCTGCATGGCATTGGATATGATCTCGCCAATCTCAGGGTCCGCGTTCGCGGAGATGCTACCCACCTGTGCGATGGCTTTTTCGTCGTCGCACGGCTTCGATAGTTTTTTCAACTCTTTAACGATTGCAGCCGATGCCTTGTCAATGCCGCGCTTGAGATCCATCGGATTCATGCCAGCGGCAACGGACTTCAAGCCTTCACGCAGCACTGCCTGCGCCAGAACTGTTGCCGTCGTGGTTCCATCACCCGCGACATCAGATGTCTGGGAAGCAACTTCCTTAAGCATCTGGGCGCCCATATTCTCGAATTTGTCTTCGAGTTCGATTTCCTTAGCGACCGATACACCGTCTTTGGTTACTGTCGGTGCGCCGAAACTCTTGTCGATAATGACGTTGCGGCCCTTCGGCCCCAGGGTCACCTTTACGGCGTTTGCCAGGATGGTCACACCTGCGAACATCTTCTGGCGCGCATCGTCACCGAAACGTATTTCTTTAGCAGCCATTTCTATTTCCTCTGTTAACTCCGGTAAGCGACTCCTGCCACTTTCCGGTATTCAATTTGGGTCAAACAGGTCTCGGGCGTTTAGTCCTCGATCACTGCCATAATGTCGTCTTCTTTCATCACCAACAGCTCGTCGCCGTCGACTTTGACTTCGGTGCCGGCGTACTTGCCGAACAACACCTTGTCGCCTGCCTTGACGTCAAGCGCGCGAATTTCGCCGGAATCGAGAATTTTTCCATTGCCAACAGCGATGACCTCGCCCTTAATGGGCTTTTCGGCCGCGGCGTCAGGAATAACGATTCCGCCTGGGGATGTGCGCTCTTCTTCCATGCGCTTTACCATGACTCGATCATGAAGCGGACGAATCTTCATCGGGTATATCTCCTATAAATGATTGATTTTTAACCGACTTTTAGCGGTTTTTGAGCCGCGCACAATTAGCACTCGGCCATAAGGAGTGCTAATAATAGGCATGACGAAGCAAATTTCAAGAGCCTTGCAGGGATAATCATGGCAAAAACCCGTTCTGGGTCGATGACATCGCCACTGGCGCTCGGTATGCTGCGCCGCCCGAGCCATAAATTGCGTAACAAACAGGGCCGCCCGATGGGCTTAGACTAAAGGGCAGCAAGTATCTTCACTGGCATGGATATATGAATAGACTCTTCAAAACAGCGACAGTTTGGGTGGCATTGCTACTGGCTATCGTCGCGTCTGCCCAGGCGAACGACGAGCCGTTGCGCCCGGAGGAGGCTTATCGTTACGTCATCAGCGACACTGGCGACGCCATCGAGGTGAGCTGGTCGATAGAAGACGGCTATTACCTGTATCGCAACAAGCTGGGCTTCGAAAGCAACACCGCATCGGTCGTCCTCGGCGAACCAAGACTGCCCGAGGGCCTGCCGCATGAAGATGAGTTCTTCGGCGCGCAGCAGGTCTATCGTGAACATTTCTACGTCAGCGTGCCCTACACGATAGACGGAGTTCGGCCCGAATCCGTCGAGTTCGTCATCAAAAGTCAGGGTTGTGCCGACATCGGGCTCTGTTATCCGCCACAGCAGTGGATTGAAACCGTGCCGCTGCGACAGCCTGCCAAGAGCAAGCCGAAACTCAAGCTAAGCGACTTAGGTCAACTCGGGGGCAGCCAGTTCTTGCCTGTCGACGAGGCTTTTCAGCCGATTTTGATACCGGTAGACGGCAATACCGTAGAGGTCAGCTGGCGAATCGCACCCGGTTACTACCTGTACAAGGACAAAATCTCTGTCAAGAGCTTGTCCGACGATGTGCAGCTCGGAAAACTGAACCTGCCGCAAGGCAAGCTGAAGTTCGACGAATTTTTCGGCGAGTCCGAGGTTTACGTCGAAGACGTCTTCGCGCGCCTGCCACTGGCACGCGCGACGCCCGCGGCGGTCAATCTTGAACTCGAATTGAGTTATCAGGGCTGCGCCGAGGATGGACTCTGTTACCCGCCGATCACACGTATCGTAAGCCTTGCACTGCACGAAGTGGCGGCAGTGGCTGAAATACCCTTTAGCGAACAGGGCAAGCTTGCACAAATTATTACAGGCTCGAGTATCTGGATCACGATTGGCGTGTTCTTCGCGGCCGGACTGGGCCTGGCGTTTACACCATGTGTCTTGCCGATGATCCCCATTCTGTCCGGCATCATCGCCGGCGAAGGGGACGACGTCAGCCCGTCACGAGGATTTGCTCTCGCGTTGAGCTATGTCATGGGCATGGCCCTGCTATACACCGGCGCCGGCGTCGCAGCCGCAGCGGCCGGCTTGCAGTTGCAGGCGATATTTAACCAGCCGTGGATACTCGTGTCGTTCTCGGCATTGTTTGTCGCTTTGGCATTTGGAATGTTCGGCGCGTTTGACCTGCAGATGCCAAGTTCAATTCAAAACCGCCTGGCGGGCATCAGTGGCAACCAGAAGACCGGCACAGTGATCGGCGCTTTCGTCATGGGCGCGTTGTCTGCACTGGTAGTCACCGCCTGTGTCGCACCGGCGTTGATCGCCGCATTAACTGTCATGGCACAAAGCGGCGACATGGTGCGCGGCGGAACCGCGTTGTTCGCCATGAGCCTCGGCATGGGTGCTCCGTTGCTCGCCATCGGCGCCGCACAGGGCAAACTGTTGCCCAAGGCCGGGCCGTGGATGGTCACGATTAAAGGGGCTTTCGGCTTCATGATGCTCGGTCTTGCGATCTGGATGTTATCGCGTATTTTGCCGGGCTCAGTCGCTCTCGCGCTGTGGGCGATGCTCATTTTCATGAGCGGCATATTCATGGGTGGCCTGACATCGCTCAGATCCGATTCGGGCGTGACACAAAAACTTGGCAAGGGCTTCGGCAGCCTCGCCATCCTGTACGGCCTGTTGTTATTTCTGGCTGCGCTGACCGGTGGCAGTAACCCGCTCAAGCCGCTGACGACTTTGAGTTTCGGCGGCGCTTCTATGGTCGCTGAAGAACATGGCCTCGACTTCCAGCGAATCAAAACCGTCGATGACCTTGATCGTGCGATCGCGACCGCTGCTGCCGATGGCAAGACAGCAATGCTGGATTTCTATGCGGACTGGTGTGTGTCCTGCAAGGAAATGGAGGCCTACACGTTCACCGATGCCAGCGTTCAGACGACGCTCTCAAACACAGTATTGCTGCAAGCCGATGTGACCGCGAACGACGAAGCTGATCAGGCACTATTGCAGCGCTTCGGAGTTTTCGGGCCGCCGACGATTGTCTTCTTCGACGCCGATGGCCAGCAACGTCGTGGCTACGAGGTCGTGGGCTACATGAAGGCAAAGGAATTTGTAGAACACCTTAAGCAGGCATTTGATTTGTAGGAGCCCGCCCCAGCGGGCGATTTCATTGGTTGGGAGAATTCTCAGTGCAACGATCTTTTTTAATTTTGGCGATGGGATTTGTCTGCCTGATGGCAGGCGCACTTTTTTATGCCGCCAGGCTCCCCGTCCAGGTACAAATGGATGACGCAATCGAAGCAGCGCCGGCGGCGACCGACGCTGATGCACCGATTTATCCGGCCTTCACGCTCACCGACATCGATGGCGTCGAACGCGACCTGTCGGAATGGTCCGGCAAGCACCGGCTGCTGAATTTCTGGGCGACCTGGTGTGCGCCGTGTCGTCGCGAGATTCCGCTGCTCAAAGCGTTTCAGGATGAACAGGGCGGCAACGGTTTTCAGATTATTGGAATCGCGGTGGACTTTCCCGAACAAGTGTCCGCTTATGCCGAGACCGCAGAATTCAACTACCCGATTCTGGTCGGGCAAGAAGACGCGATGGCTGTCGCCGAATCTTCCGGCGTCCAGTTTGTCGGGATGCCCTTTACGATGATCGTGGCGCGCGATGGTGAATTACTCAATACCCATATCGGAGAGATTCGCGACGCGCACCTTGAGCACATCGTCAGGGTAATGACCATGCTCGACAGCGGTGAAATCGACAAAGACAGCGCCCGTCAGGCGCTCAATTTCCTGTAAGGGACAGCGCCTGCTTTTATCCCTGCCGGCCGTCAATTCGAGCTCGTGTCAGGATCGGCCAATAACGGATCAAAAACACCACGAACGCCGAGGTCCACAGGACACCCGATACGATCATTGCTTCGCGATAAGCTCCGGGCACTACGGTACTCGCGAGTACGCGCACAATGGCGGCCAGCTGCAGCAACAAGAACGCGCTGATTTCGAAAGGTCCCGCTTCCAGCTCTCGCCCGGTATGACCCAATGCGCTACGCATCATTATGGCGATCATCAATGATGCTATTGCCCCGACAGTCAGCGCATGAAATGCCGCGCTGATCGGCACGACACTGAGCAGCGACAGGGCCCGCAGCGCCAACATTATCGGTAGCCATGCGTAGGCGACCGGCAACATCCACAGCAAGGGATTGCCGTGGGTGAGAAACGGTTGCCAAAGTAACAAACGGATGCCGTGCACCACGGCAGCAATCGCGAGAATCGCCAACCACACGGCGTTCGGCACCGGCGCCCACCACTGCAGTGAATCGAACGCCAGGATGACGACCAACGCGCCGACCGATATAACTTCGATACTGAAAACATGCCGTGGCGCAGATTTTTCGATCGCATTGCCGATAAACGCAGGGATGACCCGGCCACCGATGATCGCAACGAGAATCGCGATGACATCAAGTGCGGCGAAAATTGCTACACGTGAGGCTCCGACCGGCAGCACACCTAAACTGGCCAGGTGGAAACAGACGTTGGCCAGCGTAAGAGCGGTAAGCACTGCGAGGATCTTGTAGTTTCTTTTGTTCCTGCTGCGCCAGATCGGAATCGCGATCGCAACACCCAGTGCTGGTAGAAACAAACTGTCGATTAGTGCCGCTGCGGTGGCCGGACCGGTCAACATCAATATGCGCGCGACCAACCACAACACAACGAGTGCGGCGAGTGACATGCCGGTCGGTGTCGGCTGACCGGTCCAGTTGCGAACTGCCGTCAACAAGAATCCGGCCATGATCGCCGGAGCGAAACCGAAAATCATTTCGTGACTGTGCCACGCAATGCCGGGCAGATAGCCGTCCATTCTCATGCCACCGGTGAAAGACATGAGCCAGATCGGCACCGCAACAGCCGCGAACACGCCGGCCAACAAATAAAAAGGTCGAAAACCCAGCGCCAGGAATGTCGCGTCGGCAAGTGCCCCTGATTGCTGCTTCGTCTTTGCAGAACCCATTCGGCCTTATACACGTTTCCGAGACAAAAGTTGCACGAAAGAACGCGAAAGCGGTTAGAATTGCCGCCATCTTCTTGAAACTGGTTGATTTTGGCGGCGAATGGCTGACCTCCTCCTGCTCAATGGGCCCAATTTAAATCTATTGGGCTCACGCGAGCCCGACGTTTACGGGGCCACTCGTCTTGACGATATCGAGGCGAACTGCATCGATGTGGCCCGTGAACTGGGTCACTCGCTCGAGTGCTACCAGAGCAATGCCGAACACGAGTTAATCGACCGCGTTCAACAGGCAGCCCAAGACGGCATCGCCTTTATCATATTCAATCCCGGCGGACTTACGCACACGAGCATCGCGCTGCGCGACGCGTTTTTGGCAGTTGCTATTCCGTTTATTGAAATTCATTTAAGTAACACGTTCGCACGAGAGGACTTTCGCCAAAACAGCTACTTCAGCGACATCGCAGAAGGCTGCTTGTTCGGTTTAGGGGCTCACGGCTACGAACTGGCATTGCGTGCAGCAAGTCAGCATCTCGCTGACGCCTGAGGAAGAGTGATGGATATAAGAAAAGTAAAAAAACTGATTGAGCTCCTGGACGAATCCGGCATTGCCGAAATCGAAATTTCCGAGGGCGAAGATTCGGTCAGGATCAGCCGTTACCCGCAAGGCGCAGCTACCGTCGTAGCGGCGCCCGCACCGATCGCCGTCGCCGCTCCCGCCGCAGCGCCTGCTGCCGCGGCCCCGGCAGCTGCCACTGTTCCGGACGAACCCGAAGAAGACGGATTTCTCGTCACCGCACCCATGGTCGGTACGTTCTACGCGTCATCCTCACCGGGCGCAGCGCCGTACGTGCAAGTCGGCGACCGCGTGAACGAGGGCGACACACTGTGCATCATCGAGGCCATGAAGATGATGAACCAGATCGACTCCGACGTAGCCGGCACCGTCAAGTCCATTCGCGTTCAAAACGGCGAGCCCGTTGAATACGGCCAGACCTTGATCACCATTGATCCACGACAGATTGACTAAGCGGGCAGGCGCAGCATGCTCGACAAAATAGTAATAGCCAATCGCGGCGAAATCGCCCTGCGCATTCAGCGTGCGTGTCGGGAGATGGGAATCAAGACGGTTGCGGTTCACTCGACTGCGGACAACAATCTCAAGCACGTCTTGCTCGCCGACGAAACGGTTTGCATCGGCCCGCCCGCTTCTGCCGATAGCTACCTCAACATGCCCGCCATTATCAGCGCCGCTGAAGTCACCGATGCGGTTGGGGTACACCCCGGTTATGGATTTCTTTCCGAGAATGCTGACTTTGCAGAGCGCGTCGAATCCAGCGGGTTCACGTTCATCGGACCGCCCGCCAGCGCGATACGGCTGATGGGTGACAAAGTCTCGGCCATTCGAGCGATGAAAGCGGCTGGCGTCCCCTGTGTTCCAGGATCCGATGGGCCGCTCGGCGAAGACGCGGATGAGAACCTGAAGATGGCGCGGGACATCGGCTATCCGATCATCATCAAGGCGTCTGGCGGTGGCGGTGGCCGCGGCATGCGCGTCGTGCATGCGGAAGCCTCTCTGATTGCCGCTATTACGGTGACCAAAGCCGAGGCGCGCGCCGCGTTCAGCAACGACGTTGTTTACATGGAAAAATTCCTTGAGCAACCACGCCACATCGAGTTTCAGGTGATCGCCGATAATCACGGTAATGCGGTACACCTCGGCGAGCGCGATTGTTCAATGCAGCGACGGCATCAAAAGGTCATCGAAGAAGCTCCAGCACCGGGGATCACCGCAGAACAAAGAGAGCGTATTGGCAAGCGTTGCGTCGAGGCGTGTCAGGAAATCGGCTACCGCAGCACCGGCACATTCGAGTTCCTGTATGAAAACGATGAGTTCTATTTCATTGAAATGAATACGCGCTTGCAGGTGGAGCACCCGGTTACCGAAATGATCACCGGCATCGATCTCGTTCGTGAGCAACTTCAAATCGCGGCTGGGGAACCCTTGAGCTTCAAACAAGAGGATATTCGGATCCAGGGTCACGCAATCGAGTGCCGCATCAACGCCGAAGACCCCAAAACGTTCATGCCGTCACCGGGCCTGATCAACCTGTGGCACGCGCCCGGAGGACCGGGTGTGCGTGTCGATAGTCATATTTACAGCGGCTACAGAGTCCCTCCATTTTATGATTCGATGATCGGCAAGATAATTACGCACGGCGGTGATCGCAATGCGGCGATTGCGAGAATGAAAAATGCGCTCACCGAAATAGTCATCGAAGGCATCAAGACCAATGTGCCGCTACATCAGGAAATATTTCAGCATGCAGCGTTTCAGGCGGGCGGCACGGATATTCACTACCTTGAGAAACGACTTGGCCTTGTGTGATCGGAATCACAACTGAAGAACGATGGATTGGCGACAATTTGTCATGAATCTTGAAAAGCTGAACCCGGACAGGGTCGAGGCCGTTTTCGCGCGTCACGGTGCGCTCTCGATAACGTTCACCGACTGCGGTGACCGGCCCGTACTCGAGCCTGCTGCTGGCGAAACCCCGCTGTGGCGCGACACACGAATCACGGGATTGTTCTCGGCCGACGCCGACTTCGCACGATTGCAGGACGATTTGCTGCGCTCTTTCGAGCTAGATAGCTTGCCGCCCTGCGAGATCGAAGAAGTTGAAGACCGTGCATGGGAGCGCGAGTGGCTTAAGGACTTCGGTCCCATGCAGTTCGGAAAACGCCTTTGGGTGTGCCCCGGCGACATGCCGGTAAACGACATCGACGCTGTGATCGTACACCTCGATCCGGGATTGGCTTTTGGCACGGGCACGCATGCGACGACCGCAATGTGTCTCGAGTGGCTCGATAGCCTGCAACCCGATAAATCGACGATGCTCGACTACGGTTGCGGGTCGGGTGTCCTGGCCATTGCGGCACTTAAGTTAGGTTGTGCGTCGGCATCGGCAATGGACATCGATCCACAGGCCGTCTCGGCAACGCGCAGCAACGCTGAACGCAATGGCGTTCACCGGCAACTTGCCGTTGCGGGTTCCGACCGGGAACTTCTTGGCCGTTTCGATATTGTTATCGCCAATATTCTTGCCGGCCCAATTATCGAGCTTGCCGAATCGATCGCAAATCGTGTTAACAAAGGCGGAGCGCTCGCTCTGTCCGGCATATTGTCCGGGCAAGTTGACGCCGTGCTCGATGCGTATCAACCCTGGGTCTGCTTTGACGAGCCGGCATTCAGGGAACAGGACGGACAGACCTGGGCACGACTAAGCGGTCGAAGGTTAGACGGCTGATATGTACACGCAATGTCCCGAATGCAATGAAGCGTTTCAACCCTCGGCCGGCGTCCTGAAACAGGCGAGCGGCCACGTACGCTGCGGTGGCTGCGGTAAAGCGTTTAATGCACTTGAGCACCTGTCCGAGAAATTGCCGAAATCAGCTGTACGCCGCAAAGCCGGGGCACAAATTCCCGAACTCACAGCCGAATCGGGTGGCTCGGCGAGCGCGGCTGACGAAATGCGCTTCGACGACAATACGCCGTTGCCCGATGACTTCGACTTCGATATCGAGTCCCCGCAAATATCGACGCAGGTACCGCTTACCGCAGTCCCATCCAAAGCTGACGATGACAGCAGCAGTACACAAGCAGACCTCGCGTTCGGCGACCCCGGTGAATGGGAAGATCTCCTCGGCGAAGTCGAAAAATCCAGTGCCGATAGCACTAAAGACGAGCCGGACGACAGGTGGGCTGATCTCGAGGCCGAAGAAAAGGAAAAAAGCGCACGGACTGCTGCATCCGAAGCGAAAAATGACGCGGCCGAGGTAGCCGCGGCCGAAACGACTGAAGCACCTCCCGACACGGATACGCAGTTTGCGATTCAAGCCGAAGCGATGGGCATCGACCTGAGTGGCATTCATGAAACCGGCGAAGAAGAACAAGGCGATTCTGGCACCGAAGACGAAAAAGAAGAGGCGGTTGAAGAATCTTCGGATACGTCAATCGATGAAGACCTGATCGCCGCCAAAGAGGACGTTAAGGATGAGTTCGCCATCCCTGAGATGACCGAAGAAGAATTGACGCTCGACAGGATGATCGATCAGGAACTGTTGAATGTGGCCGTCAAGGATGAAGACGGTGTCGTGTCGACGATGATCCAGCGCAAACTCACCATAGAAGTTGACGAAAAAACGGAGGATGACGGGGAGGCCGAAGCGCCGGAAGCGCCTGTTGAGCCAGAAAAAGCAGAAGAACCGGAAGAGCCAGAAGCGCCTGTTGAGCCAGAAGCGCCAGAAGCGCTTGATGAACCGGACGAACCTGTCGAAGACGCGCCCTTATTTGAAACGATCATCATGGAAGGCGATGTCGTTCACGCCGAAAAACCTGCCCTGTCACGACGGTCCGACGACCCCGGCCCGGTTCGGGATCATTTGCCCCCGGCCAGCGCGGCGGTGCGCGGCGGACAACGCCGCAGTGACCCGCCAAGCTTCGGTCTGATAAGCGGCTCGATCGCACTGACGTTGCTGCTCATCGTCCAGGTCGCCCATCAATCGCGCGAAGCACTTGCGACGATACCGGCCTTCAACGAGGCTGTCGGGCCCATCTATCGCAAGTTTGGCCGGCCTTTGACACCAGCGTGGGATATATCAGGGTGGCGCTTCGAAGCAACGAAGGGAAGCGCCGACAATGGCGACGAGGTCCTGACCATTTACTCGCGTGTCGGCAACACATCGGACGATTCGCTGCCCTACCCGCTCGTGCATGTATCGCTCACCGATAGATTCGAGGAAATCATTGGTAGTCGAGTGCTCGAGCCCGGCGATTACCTCGATAGCGACGCGGACCCGCGTATTGCCGTTGCATCCGGCAGCACATTTAATGCCGTGATCGTGATTGAATCGCCGGCGCCTGAGGCGACCGGATTCAAACTTGACGTGTGTTACCGCCTGGCCAGTGGTCAACTCAGCTGCGCGATCGAAGACTTCAAATAATGAGGATTGGCCCGTACACCCTGTCCAGCCCTTTTGTGCTGGCGCCCATGGTCGGCATCACTGACGGCCCGTTTCGACGCCTGTGCAGACGCTTCGGTGCCGGCATGACAACCTCCGAAATGACGACGGCCGACACCCGGCTCTGGCAGTCCGCTAAATTCCGACATCGGCTTGATCTGGATCTGGATTGCGAACCTGTCGCTGTGCAGATAGCAGGATCTGACCCCGGACAGCTCGCTCTTGCGGCCAAGGCCTGCGTCGATCGAGGTGCCCAGATTGTCGATATCAACATGGGCTGCCCGGCGAAGAAAGTCTGCAACAAGCTGGCGGGTTCGGCGCTCCTGAAAGACGTGCATCTGGTGAAGGCTATTCTTCAGGCGGTCGTCGCCGCGGTCGAGGTCCCCGTCACTTTGAAAATGCGCACGGGGTGGGACCCCGAACATCGAAACGGCGAAATCGTGGCCCGAATTGCGGAGGATTGTGGCGTCCAGGCACTCGCGATTCACGGTCGAACTCGCGCGTGCCGTTACCGAGGATGCGCAGAATACGAGACGATTGCCCGAATAAAGGACGCCGTGCAAATTCCCGTATTCGCAAATGGTGACATCACCAGTCCCGAGAAGTCGCTTGAAGTTCTGCGTCTAACTAATGCTGATGGCTTGATGATCGGTCGGGGAGCGCAAGGCCGCCCCTGGATTTTTCGGGAGCTTTTGCAGTTTGCGCAAGGCGACCAAACCGTATCGCCGCTAGAAAAAAATGAATTGCGTGATATCATGCTCGACCACCTAAATGACCTGCACCAGTTTTATGGGGAAGCAGCGGGTGTTCGGGTGGCACGGAAGCATTTGACCTGGTATTGCAAAAGTCTCATTGACACAGACGATTTTCGTTATCAGGTAGTGCGTGTCGAAAGTGGATCGGAACAAATTCGACTGACCCGGGAATACTTCGAGCGTGAAGACGGAGGTATTGCTCTGGCAGCATAGTCGCAACGGGACTTGACCAACGTGGACCAAAAAGAAAATAACAACACCTCACTCCAGAACCACAAGAGCAAAAAACCGCTACACGAACACACCGAAGATGCACTCGATCAGTATTTCGCCAACCTGAACGGCGACCGCCCCGGCGATCTTTATGACCTCGTCATGAGCGAGGTTGAACGGCCGCTTTTCAAAGCAGTACTGGATTACACAGACGGCAATCAGAGTCAGGCCGCCGGCATTCTCGGCATTAACCGCGGCACGCTGCGCAAAAAGCTCCGGTCTTATTCTCTGATTCACTAAATTCTCTTTCTTCTCCAATACTTGCGTCGGGTGAATTGATGTTTACGGTGCGACGAGCGCTTATCAGCGTGTCCGACAAGCGTGGACTGATCCCCTTCGCATCCGGCCTTCGTGAACTGGGCGCGGAAATCATCTCGACCGGCGGTACCTGTCGCGCATTGCGTGACGCGGGCATCGATGTGATCGATGTTGCCGAAAAAACCGGCTTCCCTGAAATCATGGGTGGCCGCATAAAAACTCTGCATCCGATAATCCACGGCGGCCTGTTGGGCCGCCGCGGCACAGATGAGGACGTCATGCTCGAACACGGTATCGAGCCGATCGATTTACTCACTGTGAATCTCTACCCGTTTGAACAGACCATCGCTAGCGGCGCCGCGATGCTAGACGACGCCATCGAAAACATAGATATCGGCGGTCCGGCAATGATCCGGGCAGCGTCAAAGAACCACGAGAGTGTCGCTGTGATTGTCGATTCCGGTGACTACGACAGCGTGCTCGATG
>Ga0114950_10002448_pt1 | contig 14247 bp, 17 predicted proteins | sample N075metaG_FD_83503 | JGI IMG/M metagenome (GOLD analysis project Ga0114950, IMG submission 83503) | Deep subsurface microbial communities from Kermadec Trench to uncover new lineages of life (NeLLi) - N075 metaG | ecosystem: Environmental > Aquatic > Marine > Ocean trench > Sediment | place... | reverse complement strand
CAAGCTGGTCGATCGCCGCGTCTTCCCCGCGATCGAATGCGAGCGCTCCGGGACACGCAAGGAAGAGCTGCTGATGGACAAGGACCGCCTGAACAAGGTATGGATCTTGCGCAAGATCCTGACGCAGATGTCGGCGGTCGAGGCCATGGAGCTGCTGATCGAGAAGCTCTCGCGGAGCGAGAGCAATGAAGCGTTCCTGAAGATGATGCAGAACCCGAGCAGCTGATCCCGCCGGGATCCACCCGCTGTTCAGCCCACGCGGGCCAGCTCGAGCCGTCTCTTCCAGCCGCCCCGCAGCGAGCCGAGCATCCCCCGCATCGCCTCCCGGGTCCCGGGGTCTCCGCCGACAAGGGCCTGCGCCTCGCGCCGTGCCGCGGCGACGAGCTCGGCATCCTGCAGGATCACGGTCAGGAATTGCAGATCGCTCAGCCCGTGTTGCTGCGTTCCGTAGACCGCCCCGGGCCCGCGCAGCTCCAGGTCCTTCTGCGCGATGACAAAACCGTCCGAAGTCTCCTCCATGATCGCCAGCCGCTCGCGCGCATTGCCGCCGTGACCCTGCTCACCTACCAGCAACACGCAATAGGACTGCGCCGCACCCCGCCCGACCCGCCCGCGCAGCTGGTGCAGCTGCGACAGGCCGAATCGTTCGGGGTGCTCGATGATCATCACGCTCGCGTTCGCGACGTCGACACCGACCTCGATGACCGTCGTTGCGACCAGCACCTGGATCTCGCCACGGACGAACTCCTGCATCACGCGGTCCTTGTCGGGACCCTTCATCCGCCCGTGGAGCATGCCCACCCGAACGTCCGGCAGCACATGTCTGTCCAGGTGCTCGGCGAACTCCGTCGCGGCCTTCAGATCGCTCTTCGCGGTCTCCTCCACCAGGGGCACGACGACGTAGGCCTGCCGGCCCTGCGCAACCTCGTTTCGCAGGGCCTCGTATACCCTGTCCCGCTCGCTCTCGGTCCGTACCACGGTCCGCACCGGTGTCCGACCGGGCGGCAGCTCGTCGATGACCGAGAGGTCGAGATCTCCGTAGAGCGTCAGCGCCGCCGAGCGCGGGATCGGTGTCGCGGTCATGACCAGCACGTCCGGCCGCGGCCCCTTTCTCGCGAGCGCGGCCCGTTGCATCACTCCGAAGCGGTGTTGCTCGTCGATCACGGCCAGGCCCAGTCGGTGAAACTCGACGCTCTCCTCGAAGAGCGCGTGGGTTCCGACGACCAGCTGCAGTCGCCCGTTGCCGATCTGCTCCAGGATCTCGCGCCGCTCCGCCGCTCGCAGCGAGCCTGTCAGCAAGCCGGTGCGGCATTCGATCCCCCCCCGCTCCAGCAATCGGCGGATGTTCCGCGCGTGTTGCTCCGCGAGGATCTCGGTGGGCGCCATCATCACCGCCTGGTAGCCGTTCTCCACCGCCACGAGCATCGTCAGCAACGCGACGACGGTCTTGCCGGATCCGACGTCGCCCTGCAGCAGACGGTTCATCGGGTGAGAAGATTGGAGATCGGCGCCGATCTCCTTCAACACCGCCCGCTGGGCCCCGGTCAGCCGGAAGGGCAGCATGCGGCCCAGCCGGGTCCGCAGCGCGTCCGGAATCCGGTAGGTGATGCCCCGCGGCTCCTCGCGCAGGCCCTGCCGCCGGAACGCCAGAGCCAGCTGCAGCAGGAAGATCTCCTCGAAGGCCAGGGTCCGATGGGCCGGAGTCCACCTGGCTTCCAGCGACTCCAGGCTGCTGTCGCCGGGAGGAAAGTGCACGGCATCGAGGGCTGCGACGCGATCCAGCAATCCGTGCCGCGCGGCGACCTCCCGCGGCACGACCTCCTTCATCGATTCCCGATCGATCCCGCCGAGCGCGAGATGGATCACCCCGCGCAGGGCGCGGGAATTGAGCTCCCCGGCCTTGCGGTAGACCGGGACGACGCGACCGGTGTGGACCCCCTCGCGATCGTCGTCGTCGAGGAACTCGTACTCGGGATTCTCCAGAATCCGTCGGTTGTGGCGATCGGTGACGCCCCGCGCGAAGAGCACCACCCGTCGATCGGCAACCAGCACGCGGGCCAGGTACGGCTGGTTGTACCAGACCACGTCGATCTCGCCACTTGCGTCGGCGACGACCGCCTTGAACATGGTGAAACCGCGTCGTCTCGTCCGAATCAGGCGACTGGAGACGACGCGCACGGAAAACGTGTATGGGCCTCCACCCGCCGAGAGCTCGGCGATGCTGGCGAAGGCACGGCGGTCCTCGTAGCGAAACGGCAGGTGGTACAGCAGGTCCTCGACCGTCTCCAATCCCTGTGCGGCCAGCCCCGCCGCGCGCCGCGGGCCGATACCCTTCAGGTAACGCAACTCGGTCTGGGCCTGGATCATCGGAATCTCCGCCGCCGCGCTTGAGCCGCTATAATAGGCCAGTGTCGGCAGAGTGGCCCACGACCGACGTCATCATTCCCGCGTTGAACGAGGAGCGCTCGCTGCCGCTGGTCCTGCGCGACCTCCCGGCCGACAGGCTGCGCGAGGTGCTGGTGGTGGACAACGGGTCGACGGACCGCACGGCGGAGGTCGCGACACGGCTCGGAGCCACGGTCGTCCGCGAGCCACGACGCGGGTATGGGCGCGCCTGTCTCACCGGAATCGAGACCCTGGCCCGGCGGACGCGCCCGCCGGACGTCGTGGTCTTTCTCGACGCGGACTACAGCGACCACCCGGACGAGCTGGTGCGCATCGTCGGGCCCATCGCGGAGGGGCGGGCGGATCTGGTGGTGGGCTCGCGCGTGCTCGGGAAAAACGAGCCCCGAGCTCTGCTGCCGCAGGCACGTCTCGGCAACCTACTCGCGGCCTGGTTGATCCGCCGCCGCTTCGGCCTGCCCGTAACCGACCTCGGCCCCTTTCGAGCCATACGTTGGCAGACGCTGCTCGCGCTGCGAATGAGCGATCCCGACTTCGGCTGGACGGTCGAGATGCAGGTCAAGGCGGCCAGGAACGGGGTGCGCTACGCGGAAGTCCCGGCGTCGTACCGCCGGCGCATCGGAGTGTCGAAGATCACCGGGACACTGTCGGGGACGGTTCGCGCCGGGTGGAAGATCCTGTACACGATCTACCGCCACAGTGGAAGAGGGACTAGGACTTCTTCCGGGCGTGGATCGTGACCAGCTCCAGCATCTCAAAGTTCTTGCGGCCGGCGGGTGTCTCGATCGTGATCTCGTCCTCTTCGCGCTTCCCCACCAGGCTCTTGCCGATGGGCGAAGCGATCGACAGCAGGCCCTTTTCCGGATTCGCCATCTCGGGCACGACCAGCTCGTAGTCGACTTCCCGGTCGTTGTCCAGGTCGAGCAGTTTGACACACGAGCCCAGCCCGGCCCGGTCCCGCGGAATCTGATCGAGATTGATCGAGTTGAGAGCGCCAAGGCGCTCGCGCAGCTGAGAGATCCGCGCCCGGACGTACGCCTGGCGCTCCAGTGCGGCATGGTACTCGGCGTTCTCCCGCAGATCGCCCATGGCCACGGCGGTCTTGATCTCCCGCGGCAGCTCCACCCGGAATTCGTGCTCTAGGCTCTTCAGCTCGGCTGCCAGCTTTGCCTTGATCTGTTCCATGACGGAGCCCCCCTCGGCCCGCAACGCGCGGCCAATTTAGCTGCCGCGGGTCGATGCAGCAAACCGACCGCCCCGATGGCCTCCGGGGGCCGGACTCTCGAGAGCATGGTATGATCTGGTTTTAGGCGTATGTTTCTCGTATTCGGAGATGATACGGTGGATCGGCGACGACTAAAATTCCTGCTGCTCGGATGCGGCGTCTTGCTTTCCATGACTTTTTTGATCGTGGTGGGCATGAACCGCCCCGGAGGGATGGTTTACTATCTGACCGTGACCGAATTCATGCAGCTCGACGATCGCGAGGACGGGAACTCCCGCATCAACGGCAGCGTGATCACCGGCAGCATCGACCGCCTGCCGACCGGACTCGACGCCACGTTCGTCATCAGTGACGGCACGACCTCGATCCCGGTGAGCTACCACGGCATCATCCCCGACACCTTCGTGGACCGGGCCCCGGTCGTCGTGGAAGGTCATCTACAAGACGACGGGACCTTCGTCGCACACACCCTGCTCGCCAAATGCCCGTCGAAATACGAAGCTGCGGAAGACGGGTCCGCCGAGTCCGCTCCCGAGGCCGCGGTCGGCGTCTGAGCGCACTCCGGCAGGAGACCGGGCATGCAAGACGTCACGATCATCCTGGGTCACTTCGGCCTGATGCTGGCCCTGCTCTCTGCCGGCTGGGCCGTCGTCGGCTCGCTGCTCGGCGCCACGAGCGGGAATGCCGGTCTGCAACGCAGCTCCGAGCGGGCGTTACTGGTCGCGACTGGATTCGTGGTGCTCGCGGCGGGCTGCCTGGTGCGCGGCTTCCTGACCGACGATTTCCGACTGGACACCGTCTACTTCTACTCCAGCACCTCCCAGGCCCTGCCCTACAAGTTCAGCGCGCTATGGGGCGGCCAGGCCGGCAGCCTGTTGCTGTGGGCGCTGATTCTCAGCGTGCTCTCGTCGATCTGCATTCGAACCAATCGAGACAAGAACCGCGCTCTCATGCCGTACGTCACCGCGGTGCTCGCCGGAACGATCCTGTTCTTCATGATTCTGCTCAACTTCATCGAGCTGCCGTTCGCCACCGGCCCCGCACGTGTCGACGGCGTCGGCCTGAATCCGCAGCTGAAAAACTTCTGGATGATGATCCACCCGCCCTCGCTCTATCTGGGCTACGTGGGCTTCACCATTCCCTTCGCCTTCGCCATCGCGGCGCTGGTCACGAAACGCACGGGCGCGGTGTGGTTTCGCACCACTCGCCGCTGGACGCTGTTCGCCTGGTTCTTTCTCGGAACCGGAATTCTTCTCGGCTCCTACTGGGCCTACCTCGAGCTCGGGTGGGGCGGCTACTGGGCCTGGGACCCGGTGGAGAACGCCTCCCTGATGCCCTGGCTCACGGGAACGGCGTTTCTCCATTCGGTCATGATTCAGGAAAAGAAGGGCATGCTCAAGGTCTGGAACATGCTGCTGATCATTCTGACGTTCAGCCTGTCCATCTTCGGCACATTCCTGACCCGCAGCGGGGTCATCTCGTCGGTCCACGCGTTCGCCACCTCGGACATCGGCCCGGCGTTCGGCGTCTTCCTGTTCATCGTCTTCTTCGGATCGATGATCCTGCTGGTCACCCGCCTGCAGAGTCTCCGATCCGAGGCTCGCCTGGAATCGGTCATCTCTCGTGAATCGTCCTTCCTGTTCAACAACATGATCTTCCTCGGGATTGCCGCGACGGTGCTGTTGCTGACGACCTTCCCCATGCTGTCGGAGCTGGCGACCGGTCGAAAGGTCACCATGGGGCCGCCGATCTTCAATCTGGTGAACATCCCCTGGGCCCTGTGCTTGCTGCTGCTGGCCGGTGTCGGCCCGCTGATCGCCTGGCGCAAGGCGACGGCGGCCAACCTGCGCCGCGGCTTCATCTTCCCCGGCCTGGTCGGGCTGTGGGTCTTCCTGGCGGGCGTGCTGTTTCTCGATCTTCCGGCCTACTTCCGCGCCATCTCCGGGGCGTTTCGGGCCCTGGGGCGCATCGACCTCGTCGGCGCCCTGGACCACTTGAAGACGTTCTACCCGGTCTTGACCTTCAGTATCGGGGCCTTCGTGCTCGCCGCCGTGAGCCTCGAGTTCTACCGCGGGTTGCGCGTCCGTCTCCACACGCGCGGCGAGATCCTGCCACTGGCCATGGCCCGTCTGATCTGGAGCAACAAGCGCCGCTACGGCGGCTACATCGTCCACGTGGCGATCGTCGTGATCTTCCTCGGGATCGCCTCCTCTTCGGCGTACCAGAAAGAGATGGTGCGAATGATGAATCCCGGAGACATGGTCGCCGTTGACGACTACTACATGCGCTACGAAGGCTACCGGCTGGAGGCGCTGGACGACCACGTGAGCGTGGTGGCCGAGCTGCAGCTGTTCGATCGGGCCAGCGGTGAGCTGCTGGACACGCTGTGGCCCGAGCAGCGCTACCATCCCAACATGCTGTTCCCCGACCTGCGCGAGGCCTTCCTCACCGCCAAGCGATTGGGTGAGGAGCGCTCCGAGCACTACGAGACCGCCGTTGCCGGCGTCTACCGCATCATCTCGCTGCTCGAGGAACGCCTGGGCCGAGAGGTCAAGACGCCCTCGACGGAGGTCGCGATCTTCGCCTCGCTCTCCCCGCTCGCGCCGTCGCGGCTCGGCGAGGATTTCTACGTGACACCGCTGTTCATCGATCCGATCAGCGGTCAGGCCAACCTGCGCGTGTTCGTCAACCCGATGGTGAATTTCATCTGGATCGGCGGGCTGATCTTCATCATCGGCGCGAACGTCTGCATCTTGCCCGACGCGCGAGAGCGCAAACGCCTGGAGGGCGCCCTGGCGCTGGAAGAGCGCGCCGTTGCCTAGTGCCCGAGCCCTGGTCTGCCTGGTCGGAGTGCTGCTCTGTGTCTTGCCACTGGTCCCGGCCGCCGGGGCCGCGGCTTTCGATGTCGCCGAATACGACACCGCGACGCACATGCTTCTCTGCGACTGCGGCTGCCACCCGCAGTCGGTCCACGACTGCGCCTGTGGACGAGCGGCGGAAATGCGCGTGGAAATCCACGGCCTGATCTCGCAGGGCATGTCGGGCGAAGAGGTCATCACGCAGTACGTGGATCGCATCGGCGATCACATCCGCATCGTTCCCACCGCCCGTGGCTTCAACCTCGTCGCCTGGCTTGGACCGCTGTTCGCTCTGCTGACGGGCTCGGTGCTGACGCTGTTGCTCATCCGCCGCTGGACTCGCCACACGGACAGCGCCGCGACCGCGACGCCAGCGGCCCCTGCGGCGGCGCGGGACGAGGTCTACGAACAGCGCTTGCGTGATGCGCTGGAGAACCTGGAGTGATCCCCGGAACCGTCCTGATCCTGCTTCTGGCCGCAGCCGCACTCGCATTCGTCCTGGCTCCGCTGCTGCGTCGCGAACGGTCCGACGCCAACGCGAGCGACGAGGCCGCCCTCGATTCCCTGCGCGAGCTGCACGCCCGGCAGCAAATGCTGCTGGCCTCGCTCAGGGACCTCGAGGACGACCGGGCCACGGACAAGATCGGCGACTCCGACTACGAGGAGCTCAAGCAACGCCTGTCTGCGGAAGCGATCGAGGTCATGCGTCAGCTCGACGCCGCCGAGCAGGAACGCCAGACGGCCCTCGAGCGCGAGCGTGAGGCATCCCGTCCACTGCGCTATCCCGGCACGAGAAGAACGGATCGCTCCCCGTGAGCGGCATGGCGGGTAACGCTCCCGCGATCGAAGCCAGCGGCCTGAGCAAGCAGTTCGGTGCCGTGCGGGCGCTCGACAACGTCGCCGTGCGGGTCGACCGGGGTGAGTCGGTGGCCCTGTTCGGGGCCAACGGGGCCGGCAAGACGACTCTGATTCGCATCCTGACCCTCGGGCTGCGGCCGGCGGCCGGTCAGTTCCGCATCTCCGGATTCGATCACCGGACCGATCCGCAGCAGATCCGTCGCCGCATCGGCCTGATCTCGCACCAGTCGCTGCTCTACGACCAGTTGACGGTCTCCGAGAATCTGGAGTTTTTTGCAAAGCTCTACGGCGTCGAGCATCCGCGCCGACGGTGCCGGGAGCTGTTGGACATGATCGGCCTCGGCCATCGCGCCCCGGACCTGCTGGGCACGCTGTCCCGCGGCCTGCAGCAGCGGCTCTCGATCGCACGTGCGCTGGTGCACGACCCGCCCGTGATCTTTCTCGACGAGCCGTTCACCGGCCTCGACCCGCAGGCTGCCGCGATGCTCCGATCGGCCCTGCAAGAGCTCCGCGATCGCGGCCATTCCGTGCTGCTGGTGACGCACGATCTCCGTCTGGGACTCGATCTGTCGGATCGCTGGCTGCTGCTGGTGCGCGGGCAGGTCGTCGACCGGGGCAGCTCGGGAGCCACCGACCCGCGGATGCTGGAGCGCTCCTACAACCGCACTCCCGGCCGCGCGTGATGCGCCCGATCGGTTTCTTTCGAGCGGCTGGCATCATCGCCGCCAAGGATCTCCGGCTGGAGTGGCGCACCTGGGATACGCTGTCGGCGACCCTGATCTTTTCCCTGATCGTGATGATCGTCTTCAACTTCGCCTTCGGAATCGGCACCGTCCGCGAGCTGGGTGTGGACCGCTTGCTGCCGGGCGTACTCTGGACCGTGCTGGCCTTTGCCTCGGTGGTGGCGATGGCGCGCTCCATTCAAATCGAACGCCTGCGCAATACGCTCGCGGCGCTGTGCCTGGCGCCCATCGATCGCGGCGCCATCTACGCGGGAAAGATGCTGGCGAGCGTGGTTCAGCTGACCTTGCTGCAATGGATCCTCTTGCCGCTGACCGCCCTGTTCTTCAACTATGACCTGCTTGCGGTGGCCGCACCCCTGATGCTGGTGCTGTTTCTGCACGGCCTGGGCTTGACCGAGCTGGGGACACTGTTTGCCGCCGTGAGCTCGCGGCTCGGCCGCGGCGAGGCCTTGCTCGCGACGTTGCTGTTCCCCGCCGCGACTCCGCTGATCATCTCCGCCGTGAAATGCACGGCCGCCTGTCTTGCCGGGAAATCGCTGGCCAGCGTATCGCAGTGGCTGCTGTTGGCAGTGGGCTTCGATCTACTCTATTTTTTTGTGGCTCTGATGACGTTCGAGTTCGTGCTGGAGGACTGAAGCCCGTATGGAACACAAGAGCTCGAGTGCGTGGCTCGGATGGCTGTGGGGTACTACCACGGCGGCCATGTGCGGCGCGCTGTGGATGATTTTCCTCTACGCCCCCGAGGAAAAGGTCATGGGCGCCGCGCAGAAGATCTTCTACTTTCACCTGCCGCTGGCCTTCGTCACCTACACCGCGGTCGCCGTGCTGCTCGGGGCGTCGATTGCCTATCTGTGGACCCGCGACCGCAAGTGGGACGATCTCTCCCGATCGGCCACCGAGATCGGGCTGCTGTTCTGCAGTCTCGTGCTGATCACCGGCCCGATCTGGGCCAAGCCGGCCTGGGGCACGTGGTGGACCTGGGAAGCGCGCTTGACCACGACGCTGGTGCTCTGGGCGCTCCTGGCCGGCTGTCTCATGGTTCGGGCCTACGCTGCCGACCGCGATCTCGGTGCGCGACTGGCCGCCATCGTGGGGATCGTGGCTGCGGTCGACGTCCCGATCATCCACAAGGCCGTCGTGTGGTGGCGGGGACAGCACCCCGTCGTCTTCCAGCCCGGCGAGCAAGCCGGACTCGCCCCCGAGATGAGGCACGCCCTGATGCTGTCGACACTCGCATTCTTCTTGCTGTTCGGCCTGCTGCTCGCCATCCGGCATCGTACGGCACGTCTCGAAGATCGGGCTGCCACGGCCGTCGAGCGCCTGGGTACCGATGGAGGTTGGCGATGAAGAGTTACGCGTTCCTGTTCTGGGCCTACAACGCGATCTGGCTCGTGCTGTCCGGCTACCTGCTCTTCCTGCTGCTGCGCCTCAATCGATTGGAGCGCAGCCTGGACGCGGTGGAGCGCGCACTCGAGCGCAGCGCATCGGCCGATCAGCTGTCGAGGGACTCGTAGGCGCCTAGATCGAGGGCGCATCCTCCAGCAGGGCCTCGATCTGTTCCACCAGCACCCGCCGCGGCTTGGGACCGAGGAAGGTCTTCACCAGTCGACCCTCCGCGTCCACGAGGTAGGCTGCCGGAAGGCCCAGGACTCCGTACGCCTCGGCGATCTCCTCGGTGCCGATCAGATTCAGGTACTCGACGCCGTATTCCTCGACGAACTCCCGAACCACGTCCGTTTCCTCGTCCGTGATCGCCAGCACCAGCAGGCCCCGCTCGCCGTATTCGGCCTGCAGCTCGTTGAGCATCGGAACCTCTTCCCGGCACGGCGCGCACCATGTCGCCCAGAAGTCGATCAGGCGAACCATGCCGTCCGTCTCCGACAGACGAAACGACTCACCGTCCAGCGACGTCAGGGTGAAGTCGGGAGCGCTCCGGTCGGCCGACTTTTCCCCGGCCGCGGAGGCCACGGCCTGCGACTCCGAGGCGTTTCCGGCGCAGCCGAACAGCGGCAGCAGAAGCGCCACCGCGACCAGGGCGAGTGCGTGGGTTTTCAGCCCGAGCTTCGAAACCATCCGGCTACCTCCCGAGAATACCAGGTCGAACCATTCTACCAGCGAAGTCGATCCCGCGCCGTTTTGACCGCCGTTGGACCCCGTGATAGCGTCATTTTCCTTGAAGAACACGATCGCCGTCTTCGGCTCCTCCGAGCCGCACCCCGCATCCGCGGCCTACGAGAGCGCCTACCGCCTGGGTTCGCTGCTCGCGCGGGCTCGCCACCCGGTGCTGACCGGAGGCTACGGTGGCGTCATGGAGGCCGCGAGCCGCGGCGCGCGGGAGGCCGGAGGCACGACGATCGGTGTGCCCTGCGCAATCTTCGGCGACCGCCCGCCGAATCCGTATCTCGACGAGATCGTCCCGGCCGGCGACCTCTACGACCGCACCCGCGAGCTGATCGAGCGCGCGGCCGGCTACGTGGTCCTCCCGGGCAAGAGCGGCACGCTGGCCGAGCTGGCCATGCTCTGGGCCCTCGATCGCTGCGGATGCCTGAACGGCCGTCCCGTGGTACTTTTGGGGGCCGGTTGGCAACCGCTGGTCGACTTGCTGGTACGGAGCAACATGCTGGAATCGAGCCAGGTGGACAATACGCACGTCACGGACAGCCCCGAACGGGCCGTCGAGCTCTTGACCACGCTGCTCGCCCGCTCGGCCAACGAGTGAACATGCACACGCCACGGGACTCCCCGGCAGCCGAGCCGCAACAGAAGCCGCTCCTGCGAGACTACCTCGAGACGATCCTGGTCTGCGTGATCTTCGTCATCTTCTCGCGGGCGTTCGTCTTCCAGCAGTCCAAGATTCCGAGCGGTTCCATGATGGACACGTTGCTCATCGGCGACTACATCATGGTCAACCGTTTCGTCTACGCACCCAGCATCTTTGACTGGGAAGCCAGCCTGTTGCCGCTGCGCCCGATCCGCCGCGGCGATGTGGTCGTGTTCAAGCAACCCGACGAGCCGGAGGTCGATTTCATCAAGCGCATCGTCGGCATTCCGGGCGACATCGTCGAATTGCGGAACGGCTACCTGCACGTGAACGGGAATCTCGTGGACGAGCCCTACGTGGAAGACCGCTACCGCCGTCAGGATCCGAAGAAGGACCTCGGTCCGGTCCAGGTATTGCCCGACCAGTATTTCGTGATGGGTGATCATCGCAACCAATCCGCGGACAGCCGTTTCTGGGGGCAGGTGCCACGCGGCCTGATCAAGGGGCGGGCGCTGCTGATCTGGTGGTCGTACGAGGAGCAGCCGGGGAAGATCTACATGAGCCTCCCCGAACGGCTATCCTCGTGGGGCAGCAAGATCGTGCACTTCTTCACACGGTCCCGTTGGCGGCGATGCTTCTCGCTCATCCGTTGAGTTGAGGCCAAGATGGGATCCCGAACGGGGTTCACCGACAACCGCGCGCTGCACCGAGAGCCGGATCCGGCCCCCAAGGGAGTCGTACGCGAGTTGCTCGAAACGATTCTGATCCTGTCCCTCTTCATACTGTTCGTGCGCACCTTCGTTTTCCAGCAGTCCGACATTCCCTCCGCGTCGATGGAACCCACGCTGCTCATCGGCGACCACGTGCTGGTCAACCGCTTCCTCTACGCGCCGACCTCCTTCGCCTGGGAGCGTCGCATCCTGCCCATACGCGACATCCGGCGCGGCGACGTCGTGGTCTTCAAGCATCCGCCGGGTCCCGAGCAGGACTACATCAAACGCGTCGTGGCCTTGCCCGGACAGACGGTCGCTCTGCAGCGGGGCCTGCTGCTGGTCGACGGCCTGCCTGTGAACGAGCCGTATCTCACCGAGCGCGAACGGAGTGGGCCGAGCTTCGGACCCGTTCGCGTCCCGGCGGACTCCTACTTCATGCTCGGAGACCACCGCAGCCGATCGTCGGACAGCCGCGTCTGGGGGCCAGCCCGGCGGGGCCTGATCAAGGGTCGTGCCTTCACCGTGCTGTTCTCCACCAACGCTCCGCCGCGGCCGGGGGAGGTGCCCGGCCGTGTGAGCCCCAAGACGCTCGTGCGCAAGCTGTTCAATCTGCTGTTCCACTCGCGCTGGGAACGCTGTCTCACGCTGATCCGCTGAGGCGACGGCTATAATGAAGGCCGCCCGGCGGCAGGCACGGGAGCGCAGCCCTATATTGACAGTCCCGGACACGGCAGGTGGATGCAATGGTCACAAAGGACGGTCGCGCGGCGTCTGACAGAGAAAACCGCGGAGACGACTGGCCGCATCTGGTCTCGTTCGGCACGTTGCTCGCTGCGGTTGTCGGTGTGTTGTTGCTGGGGGCCGTGCTGCGCACCGATCTGCCCGAGACGGACGCGGGCGCCGCGACGACAGACCCACCGCTGCAGCATCGGCCGCAGCTTCACGACGAAGAACTCGACGGGTTGGCGCAGCGGCTACAGGACGACGTCGCTCGCCTGCGCCGCGTCTCCGACGAGTGGACCACGCAGCTCGGACTGTTTTGCGATCCGCTGCGGGCGCGGGAGCTGTTCGACCGCTTCGGCGACCTCGCAGCATTTCACATCCTGCCGTCGCTCCACGGGAACCGGGCCTGTTACCGAATCTGCTGGGGGCAATACGGTACGGCCGCCGAGGCCAAGGCCGCCCGCGACCTTCCGCAGTCCGTGCGCGAGATCCTGCCCGCACCCCTTCCGAAGCTCGTCGCCGAGATCCTCGAGTGATCGTTCGACGCTCAGTACTGATCTGCGCACTGTTGCTCGGCGCAGCGTGGACCGCGTCGCTGGCCGACCGCCTGCACCTCGACGGCGGCGCCGTGATCGAGGTCCGTTCGTGGTGGATCGACGACGGGATGGTGCACTACCGCACCGCGCACGGGACGGTCGGCCTGCCGCGTGCCGTCGTCCTGCACATCGAGTCCGCCGATGCTCCGGACGAGCAACCCGGCGTGGCCACCCATAGCGCGCGTAGCGCGCAAAGTACGGCCGTGTCCCCCGAGATCGCCGCGAGACTGCAGGAAGCCAATCGCGCGCTGAAGCGCGGGAACTACGACACGGCCGCGGCCCTGTATCGTGAGTTGACGGACGACACCGACGTCGACTTCGTCGAGGCTCGTGCGGGCCATGCCGTGAGCCTGATGGCCCTCGGCGAGGACGACATGGCCTACTCCGTGGTGCTCGACAGCCTGGCCCGCGCCCCCCGGCACCCGGCTCTGCTCGAGCTGCGGGGCGACTTGCTCAATCGCCAGGAGCGCGTGGAAGACGCCCTGCGGTCCTGGCGTGAAGCCTTCGAGCACTCGGCCAACGACCGCCTGCGAGAGAAAATGCTCAAGGCCGAGCGCGAGCTACAGGCCAGTCGCGATTACGCCCTGACGACCAGCCCGCACTTCAACCTGCGCTACGACGGGCAGGTCGACCTGGAACTGGCCGCCAGCATGACGGAGCTTCTGGAAGAACTGTACTGGAGCCTGGCCGACACGTTCGAACTCGCTCCGCTGCAGCCGATCACGGTCGTGCTGTATCCCCAACAGGAGTTCCGCGACGTCACACAGCTCCCAGAATGGGTCGGCGGCGTGTACGATGGCAAGGTTCGCGTTCCGCTGGGCGGCCTGCGTCGCCTCGACCCGGTCGCGAGACGCCTCTTGACCCACGAGTTGACGCACGCGTTCGTCCACGCCAAGACCCGTGGCCAGGCTCCACGCTGGCTGCACGAGGGTCTCGCGCAGCGCCTCGAGGGCCGCCGACTCTCCGTGGTCGACCGTCAGGGAATGCTCCAGCGGTTGCACGAGACAGCTCCCGCGGAGTGGGAAGCGCCCGGCTTTTCCTACCCGATTGCCCTCTCGCTGACCTCGCACCTGGAAGACCGCGGCGGATTCCACGGCCTGCTGCGTCTGCTCCGCCAACTGGGCGAGGGAACCGAGCTGGATCAGGCGTTGCGCTCGGTGTACGGCTCGAGTTATGCCGAGATCTGCAGAGATTGGGCCGAGTCCCTGCTCGAGGGGAGCGCCCCGTGAACGTCGCGACATCCGTCGGCATCGGCCTCGCCCGCCTGCTGTCCGACGGATCGGTCGCGAGGCACTCGGGTATTGCCACAGCCGTTCGAGGCAAGCTCAAGCGTCTGTTCTGCCTGGACAAGGGCCGCCTGGTCTTTG